>Ga0209692_10002142_pt1 | contig 23045 bp, 15 predicted proteins | sample tdDd472_FD_187129 | JGI IMG/M metagenome (GOLD analysis project Ga0209692, IMG submission 187129) | Marine sediment microbial communities from the Atlantic coast under amendment with organic carbon and nitrate - tdDd47.2 (SPAdes)... | ecosystem: Environmental > Aquatic > Marine > Coastal >... | reverse complement strand
CATTGAGTTTGTACTCTTTACTATAATAGTCTCTTGTACTTTTTTTCATCTTTTTGTCCTTTTTTGATGTGTAATTTAACTATTTTTTGTTTGTTAAATATGTATATCACTTTTTGGGTACACTCCAGGTTTTGAGATTGCCACGCTATCGCTCGCAATGACGATTTTTTTTTGGGTTTCACTTGGTTACTTTTTATTTGGATTTTTGTTTTTGGGATATGAGTCATTTGTTTTTCACCCATTGTCTTGAGCGACCTAATTTTTCACCAATCGCCTGCGGCAATTCACTTAATGGAAGACAGGTTTTTTTTGGTTTTTGTTGTTTTTAGTTTTTGATTATTTCACATAGCTCAAATACTCTATTCCCGAGTTATGTGATATCTGTATCGAATACATCCCGTTCTGCAAATATTCTAAATTTATAGTTTTTCTTAGTCTCGGAGATAATACCAATTTACCTCTTAAATCATATATCTGTATGGTTTTTATTCTTGTTAATAATTCACCTGATATCTTTAATGTCTCGTTCTCTATTTTTATTTGTTCATTAGTAGAAATATAAACACTGCTTGGAGAATAATAAAATCTTTCGCTCTCCTTTGTGCAGTTATTTTCATCTATGTATTTTGCTAAGTAATATCCCTCTGTAGATGGCATATATATATTCGATTTGGATAATTCTGTGTCTTTGTCTGTTTCTGCGTACCAACTCACTATTTTATATTGCGTAGAAAGTGTGTCTTTTGATTGATTAATTATTGGAGGCTCTATATAGGCAAATATTTCTAAACTGATTGTTGTGTCTTTTGTTAATTTGTTTTTGTCTGTGTATTTATAAGTGATTTGGTGGACTCCTGCTCCTGCATCTGCACAGTTTAATCTATTATTACTTATTCCTTCTCCTGAATAATCTCCGCCTTTGGGTTCTAATATTTCAAGCTCGAACTCTTCTGTATCATAACAATATTTATCCGTTCCTGACATTGTAAAATAAAATGGTTCGGATTGCTCGAACTTAAAATAATCTCCTGTATATTCGTACATTTTGCCGTCATTGGATCCTATGATTATTCGTTTACCTGCCCACTTAACATGTAATGTAGGAGGACCATAGGGTAAATCATTATCATATATTGATGAATATGTATCATATTTCCATGTCTTTCCGCCGTCATTAGTTAATACTATTTTCCCAAAGTTTCCCGTTGCTATACCGTTATTTTTATCATAAAATGAAATATGACGAAGCCCAAAAATTGGTTTTTCTTCTTTACTGAGAACTTCTTCCCAATGAGTAAATCCTTGTGTTCCTTTCCATACAATATCTCTACTCTGTTGTCCCAATCCGTTGGGTTTACCCCCTACTAAATAGACTAAATTATCATTTTTATAGTCTACTTCTGTTAAAGAAAAATGGTCTTCAGGTTTGAACTTATATAATATTTCTTGTGTATGCTCTTTGATTTTATACTTTATTACTAAGTCTTCTTCTCCCTTAATTACTGGATTTAAAAATATTAACATCGTATTACTATCTAAAAATATTGGTTCGTGTTTTAATTTCTTATACTGAAAAAGGTCCTCAGGCATTTTTCTCGTTGTTTCCCAACCGTCATCTGTCATATACGAAGCACTATTCGTCCATCGTACAAATCCTATGTTTTTATCATACATCGTAAGAAAATCAAAGTATGATTTACCTTCTACATCTACCTCTATTACTTTAAATGTTTTTCCTCCGTCTGTAGATTTTTGCATATAGCTTACTTTATCACTAAATATTATATATACTGTATTGGTGTCTGGTACTTCTATTCTATATGAATTTATCATTAATTGTTTGGGTGGCATTTGCTCGAATGAATTATAAGTATAAATCTCTTCCCAACTCTTCCCTCCATTGCTTGATTTATGTAGTCTAGGTTCTAACCCTGAACCTCCTATTATATAGCTATGTGTACTGTCTATTACTTCTAATTCGAGTAATGAACCTTCTAAATCGGTAATAAACTTCCAGTCATCGGCTATTGCTGTGTCCGTACTGCTTAATAAAATGTATAAGAGGATGAAAAGACTTGATATTTTCATTAATTTTACTCCGTGAAAAATTGGATAGCAATTATTTTTTTTAATAAAGTTTTTTTGTTGTATAGATTGAGTTTCAAGTTAAAGAAAAATAGAGTTAATGTCAAGTTTTAATATTGGTTTAGTTTTTTTGTGGTTAAAACGGTGGTTTTGAGATTGCCACGCTATCGCTCGCAATGACGTTTTTTTTTAGGTTACAGGTGGTTACTTTTTATTTGGATTTTTATTGTTAGGACATGACCTTGGTTTTCACCCATCGCCTGAGGCAATTCACTTAATGGAAGACAGGGTTTATTTTTTTTGAGGTTTCACAAGGTGTCTTATTTTGGATATTTCTTTTACTACATTGCTGTTTTCTGGTGTTTTTTGGGGAAAGGTTACACTTGGTTACTTTTTATTTGGATTTTTGTTTTTGGGATATGAGTCATTTGTTTTTCACCCATTGTCTTGAGCGACCTAATTTTTCACCTATCGCCTTTGGCAATTCATTCAAGGGAAGACAGGTTTGTGATTGCCACGCTATCGCTCGCAATGACGGTTTTTTTTAGGTTACAGGTGGTTACTATTGGTTACTAATCTGGAACTTTTTTCATAATTAAGACTTATATATTCTCAACTACAACTAAATTATTAAGATGAAGCGAAATCAACAGAAAGCAAACATAATAAATTAGAATGAAATGGTTTAAAAAATAATTTTAAAATGTTATAAATTAGGTTTCACATTTTTGAGGAAATCATTGTATGCTTTTTGGATTCCTTCTCTCAATTCAACCTTTGGTTCCCAGCCCAATTTCTTAATCTTAGTGCTATCCAATAATTTTCTAGGAGTCCCATCGGGTTTTGTGGTATCAAACTCTATCTCACCATCAAATCCAACTACATCTTGAATTGTTAATGCCAAATCTTTAATACTTGTTTCCATTCCAGAGCCAACATTTATCGTGGCATTAGAGGAATAATTTTCTAGGAGGAAAACACACGCTTCGGCTAAATCATCTACATAAAGAAATTCTCGGAGTGGTGAGCCTGTACCCCATACAGTATATTTACTTTTTCCTTGCTCTTTTGCTTCTACAATTTTTCTTAATAATGCAGGCAATACATGGGAGTTTTCTAAATCGTAGTTGTCGCCTTGACCATATAAATTAGTAGGCATACATGAAATAAAGTCTGTTTTATATTGCCGATTATATGACTCGATTAGTTTTATACCTGCAATTTTAGAAAGTGCATAAGGTTCGTTTGTTGGTTCTAACAAACCAGTTAATAAACTATCTTCTTTGATAGGTTGTGGTGCTAATTTCGGATATATGCAGGAAGAACCTAAAAAAAGTAATTTTATTACACTGTGTTTATATGCAGAATGGATAATGTTTGATTCTATCATTAAGTTATCGTACAAAAATTCAGCTCGGTAAATGTTATTAGCGTTTATACCACCAACTTTTGCAGCTGCAAGAAATACATAATCAATATGCTCGGTAGCAAAAAAATCATCTACTTGTTGTTGATTTCTAAGGTCTAAATCTGTAAATTCCCTTGTAATTATATCTTCAAAGCCTAAAGATTGTAATTTGCGATAGATAGCAGATCCAACCATTCCTCTATGACCTGCAATGAAAATCCGAGCATCTTTTCTCATTATCCTAATTCCTTAATATCGGACTTAACCATCAGACTTACTAATTCTTCAATAGAAGTTTTACTTTCCCAATTTAATAATTTTTTAGCTTTGCTTGGGTCGCCAATCAATAATTCGACTTCAGTTGGTCTAAAATATTTAGGGTCCACTTCGACTATTACTTTACCACTTTTTTTGTCAATACCTTTCTCATTTACGCCAGAGCCTTGCCAATCTAACTCTATTCCAACTTCTTTAAAGGATAAATCAACCCATTGTCTCACTGTATATGTATTTCCAGTAGCGAGGACTAGATCTGTGGGTTTTTCTTGCTGTAACATAAGCCACATACCTTCTACATAGTCTTTTGCAAATCCCCAGTCTCTTTTTGCATCTAAGTTACCCAAATAAAGTTTTTCTTGGATTCCCTTATGGATTGCTGCTACTGCTCTCGTTACTTTTCTTGTTAAAAATGTTTCTCCTCTTCTGGGAGATTCATGGTTGAATAATATTCCGTTGCAAGCAAATAAATCATAGGCTTCTCGGTAGTTTACAACTATCCAATATGCGTATAATTTAGCGGCAGCATAAGGAGAGCGTGGATAAAACGGGGTAGTTTCTGATTGAGGTACTTCTTGGACTAATCCGTATAATTCGGAGGTTGATGCTTGATAAAATTTGGATTTTAAACCGAGTGATTGGATTGCATCTAACATTCTAAGTGTACCCATGCCATCAACGTCGGCAGTATATTCAGGCACTTCAAATGAAACTTTAACATGAGATTGGGCACCAAGATTATAGATTTCATCTGGACGAACTGACTCTAATATTCTATGAAGAGCGGAACTGTCGTTCAAATCACCATAGTGCAGAATCATATTTACATTTTTTTCGTGTTGGTCTTTATACAGATGGTCAATTCTTTGAGTATTAAACGAGCTTGCACGTCTGATAATTCCGTGTACTTCATATCCTTTTTCGAGTAACAATTCGGTCAAATATGAGCCGTCTTGCCCTGTAATACCTGTGATTAATGCTTTTTTCATGTTAAATTATTTTTTTTCGTTTATATTATTTGGTTTAAAGTAATTTTTGATATACAAAAATATGAAAGTATATTTATAATAGCTAATTCTTAGTATAAATTTATTTAGTATTAATATAATTCTGGTTAAATTGCTTAATAATAATAATTCAAGCCCAAACTTTATGAAAATTGACATTATTTCGGTTGTTCCAGATTCTATGGTTTCATACATAGATGCAAGTATAATTAAAAGAGCAAGAGAGAAAAATAAAGTAGAGATAAGACTTATTGATTTGAAAAAATATTCTGATGATAAGTTTAATCGAGTAGATGATTATCCATATGGGGGCGGTGCTGGGATGCTGATTAGATGTGAACCTATGTTCAACTGTATCGAATCATTGCAAAAAGACAATAATTATGATGAAATAATTTATTTAACAGCTGATGGTGTACCTCTAACGCAATCTATTTCAAACGAACTTTCACTAAAAAATAATTTATTACTTATTGCAGGACATTATAAGGGAATTGACCAAAGGATACGAAACCATTTCGTAACAAAAGAAATTTCGATTGGTGATTTTGTTTTGACTGGTGGTGAGTTACCTGCATTAACTTTGATGGACTCGATAGTACGTTTAATACCAGGAGTAATTTCTGATAGCCACGCTGCTTTGACGGATTCTTTTATGAATGGAAATTTAGAAGAACCACAATACACAAGACCTGCCGAATACAGAGGAATGAAGGTTCCAGAAGTCCTAATATCAGGAAATCATAAAAAAATAGAAGAATGGAGAGAAGAGCAATCAACAATGAAAACAAAAAATAGAAGGCCTGATTTGTTAGATTGATTAGCCAAACGTATTAAATTTAATGATAAATAAATGTATTATAAATTTTATTTAAAAAAAATGAAACTTTATAATTATTGTTTCGTAGGCTTTTTTATTTGACATAATTCCACTAAATTGTAAAATAGAAAAAATATCATTATTTATTAACATTTAAGGAGCGGTTATTATGAGGAAAACTCTTATTCTAATTTGCTTATTTACTTTATTCCTGAGCAACGCTTTTACTGCAGATTTCAAGCACGCAGACAGTGAGTTGGTAGGACCCCATAAAAGTATAAAAATTGGGACATTAGACAACGGTATAAAATATTATATCAAACAAAACAAAGAACCTGAAAATAGAATGGTTCTAAGAATGCCGTTCAAAATTGGCTCTATTCATGAAGACGACGACCAACTTGGTTTAGCTCACTTCATAGAGCACATGGCATTTAATGGAACAAAACATTTCCCTAAAAATGATATTGTTGACTTATTAGAAAAATCTGGAGTTAGGTTTGGAGCTGACTTAAACGCTCATACTTGGTTTGAAGAAACAGTATATAAACTTAGACTACCAACTGATGACGAAAAGCTAATGAATGATGGTTTCCAAATTTTTGCAGATTGGGCTTCAGAAATAACATTTGACCATGAAGAAATAGACAAAGAGCGTGGAGTAATAATGGAAGAATGGAGATTACGTCAAGGTGCAAGAAACAAATCTACTCTTCATCATTTGCCAGTTCACACAGCCAATTCCCGATTTGCAAAAAGATACACAATTGGAGATACTGCAATAATCCAACATGCCCCTTATGATGTATTTAAAAGATTTTATAAAGATTGGTATCGCCCAGATATGTATGCTGTAATCGCAGTAGGTGATTTCGATGTAGATGATGTAGAAGCTAAAATAAAAAAATATTTTTCAGGTATAAAAATGCCTGCAAACCCGAGGAAATATACTAATTATGATGTACCAGCTACTAAAGGAGTTGTTGCCTCAGTATATACAGATACTGAGATTACTTCTCCAACGGTTGAAGTATTGTTCAAGGGCGATTGGGATAAAACTCCAAACTATGGTAATTATAGAAAAAGCGTATTAAAATCACTTTGGGTTGGCATGTTTAACCAAAGACTCCAAGAGCTTAGCCAAAAAGCTGAACCTCCTTATAAATATGCTTATGGCTACCAAAGTAAGTATTTGAGTATTACACCTGCTTTTATTCTTGCTTCTTCGGCACGTACTGATGATATTAATCACTCTTATACAACAATGTTAGAAGAGTTTTACAGAGCTGTGCAACATGGATTTACAGATACGGAAATAGAAAGACAAAAAAAATCAACTATTGTTAATTACGAAAATGGTGTTAAAGAAATAGATAAAACTGATTCACGAAACTATGCAGAAGAATTTTTACGTAATTTTTTACATAATGAATCTATACCAGGCATAGAAGCAGAAACAGAAATTGTAAAAGAATACCTAAAAACAGTAAGTAATAAAGATTTAATGGCAATAGGTAATGAATTCGTAAAGGATGAAAATATATGTTTATTGCTTACAGCACCTAAAGCTGATGGGGTTAAAGTACCAATAAAAGATGAATTAATTGCTACATTCAAAAGTGTTAGTTCTAAAAAGTATGAGCCTTATGTAGATAATACTTCATCTGCTCCTCTTTTTTCAAAAAAAGTTAAGTCGGGTAAAATTACTGCAACGAAAGAAAATAAAGACTTAGGTATAACTGAATTTACTTTGTCAAATGGTGCAAAAGTAGTATTAAAACCAACTGATTTTAAAAATAATGAAATTAACTTTTCTGCATGGTCATTTGGTGGTTCTTCCACTTGCGAAGACGATATTTATATGTCAGCTGAAAATGCTTCAAGTATTGTTAATATGAGTGGTATAGCGGAGTTTGATAATATTCAATTAAGAAAGAAATTATCAGGAAAAGACCTTTATATATACCCATATATTAGTGAATTGTCTCAGGGTATTTCTGGACAAACAAGTAAAGATGATTTGGAAACTTTCTTTCAATTATTACATCTTCAACATACAGCTCCAAGGCTTGATGACGATGCAATACATTCATTCAAAGCAAAACAAAAAGAAGGTATCAAAGATGGGGAGCGTTCTCCTTACAAACCATTGATTGATTCGATGGGTAATATAATGTCAGGCTATGATTTGCGAGCAAAACCACTAACAGTTGACTTATTAGAAGATATAAACAATCAGAAAGCATTAGAGTTTTATAAAAAATGTTTCAATGATGCTGGTTCTTTTACTTATTTCTTTGTTGGTGCAATTGATATCGAAAAATTCAAGCCGTTGATTGAGAAATATATTGCATCGTTGCCATCTGGTTCGGGTAAATCTTCTTTTGTAGATAGAGGTGTTCGTCCACCAAAAGGAAAAATCAAAAAAGAGATACATAAAGGCAAAGATGATAAATCTTATGTTAGGTTAGTTATCACTGGCGATACTGACTATGACCGATTGTCATATTATAATCTAAAATCTATGTGTTCGATTATGAGCATTAAACTTAGAGAGTTATTGAGAGAAGAAAAAGGTGGGGTATATGGTGTTGGTTGTTACCCTTCTATGTCTCAATTCCCTTATGAAAATTATCAAATTGTAATTGCATTTGGTTGTGAACCAAAGAGGGTAGAAGAAATGATTTCTGATGTAAAAGTAGTTATTAAAGAAATGAAAAATGAATTGCCTTCTGATGAGAATATGACTAAAATCACAAATAAACAAAGAAAGAAGTTTGAAACAGATATGAAATCAAACCGAAACTGGATAGGCAAAATATCTAGTGCTTATTATAATAATTTTGATGTGAATATTATCAATGATTATTTAAAATGGGTAGATGGTCTTAATAAAGAAACAATCAAAAAGACAGCTAACCAATTCATTGATGAAAATAGTATGAAGACATTTATATTATATCCGAGTGATGAAAAAGCTCAATAATATAATTTAGTTTTGATAAGGTATATATAAAATTTAACCTTTCTATCTGCATAGGGATAGAAAGGTTTTTTTTAAAACATAGTTTCTTTTATTTCTTTTACTAATTCATCAAATTTTGCTTTGAAATTGGTAACATCTTCTTTGCTCCAAGAATATTCATATATCCAATCATTTGTGTTTGATTGACTTCCTGCTAAGTTTGTAAATAGTAATTTAGCTTTATATAAGCTCTGATTTGGCTTAATTAAGCTCAGTAGATAGATATAAAATTTCATTTGCATTTCATAATGTTTAGCAGCCTTTTCCATGTCATCTTTATTTTTCAAAGCGTTGGTTTTCCAGTCCCAGACTTCAAATCCATCACTGGTTTTGACAAGCAAATCTAAAGTACCAACAAAGAAATCATTTTTAGCAGGAATTTTTAATTGATACTCTTTTTCGGCATTGATTATTAGGTTTTTATTTGACAAATAGAAATCACTTCCTAATACCTTTGCAATATCACTGCTTACTCTTTCTTTGATTATTTCATTATCAAAATCGTGCTTACTATTAGACAGTTGAAAGTCTAATATTTCATTAAGTTTTTCCTCAACTAATTCTCCATTTTCATCAATCCATTTTTCTATATTTTCAAAACAATAATGCAGATAAACTCCTACTTCGATACCTCCAATTTCTTCTTTGTTTGAGCTTTCGATATAAAATTTATTTACCCTATCAGTTGGAACACCATAGATATACCTATCCAAATAATCAGATTTTGAATTTTGAAATATTGACATTTTAGTGGCTGAAAAATCTTCGTATTGCACTTCACTTTCTGGGCTATCTAATAATATATTATATTTTATCTCATTTTGCTCTGAATTATTTTGGTTTGGGCTATTTTCATCATCTAATTCAATTTTATTTCCATTAATTACATCAACCACAATTTTATGTTCAAGCGTTTTAGTGTTACCATCTTGATAATACTCAATTTTATCAGTTATATCAAACTCATCTTTATCTTCCTCTATTAAATCTGTTAGTTTTAGTTTCAAACCATCTTCGAGTAGTTTTAACAATTTCATTTTGGAAGAAGGTTTTACTGGACCATTGTCATTCAATTTATAGGAAATACTTAAAACTAAATTTTCTTCAGCTCTGGTCAAAGCAACATAAAAAAGTCTTTTTAATTCGGCATCTTCTTTAGTTTCAATTTCTTTTTTTGCTATAATATTTATTACAGTATCCAATTTGCCAATATGTATGCCTTCGTTATCATAATTCTTTAATGGAAATAAAAATCCATACTTTTCACTGATATTTAAGTCATCAATACTTCTTGATTGACCGGACACCTCATAAAGTATTACATTTTTAAACTCTAAACCTTTGCTTGCATGGATTGTTAGGAGGTTCACTTGTTCCAAATCCGAATTATACGAACCTTCTGCTTCATCTTCATTTGTCATCAGATATGTTAATTCTTCAGTAAAATCATTTAAGTCAATGAATTTTTTATTGTAATACTCCCTTGTTATATCAATTAATTTATAAACGTTTGCATTCAATTGTTCTACGTTAATTGATAAGTTTTTTAGAACATGCCACTTAGAGTGTTTAATCATCTTCCTAACCAAATTGGGAAAAGACCATGAATAACATTTATTTCTGATATGGTTAATTTTCCTGAGTGCATATACTATATTTTCATCATCTTGGTTGTCTTCTGAATATTTTATTGTTCTTTGAAAAAAACTATCTCCCTTATACATTGAGATATTTAGTAAATCATTATCGGTTAATCCAAAGAAATATGATTTGAGTAAAGCTGCAAATGCAATGTCATCATTTTCATCTACAAGAAATTTAAAATATAAAATTATATCTTTTACTTCCCTTGCCTGATAAAAACTTTTATCTCCTATTATTCGATAGGGTATTTTGTATTCATTAAGCACATCTTTTAATTTGTTTACCTTACCTCTTTTTCTATATAAAATTCCAAAATCACTAAATCCTTTTTGGGTATTTTTAGTCTCATTTATTATGTATTTTGCTATGCTAACTGCTTCGCCAAAAGATTCATCATTTTCTTCTACGCTTGCGTCATCTTCATTACTTTCTTCTTTAGTATTTTCATCATTTGTGAGTAAAAAAGAAACCTTACCAAAATCGTTTAAATTTGCGTTTTCTGTATCTTTACTTAGTTTATTATAATTTTCAGAATTTTTTGCTACTACTAAGTTTTGATAATCACTTTCATACTCCGAATTTTCAGATGACATAATATTATTAAAAAGATGGTTGACAAATATGCCCAAATTTAAGCTCAATCTAAAGGTAGTAGTGAGCTGGTTTTTTCCATAAATATTATCATCAGTTACAGACAATTTATTATTATTAGATAATCTAATTTCATGGTCTATTTCACCATTTATATTCAATTTTTTATTTTGGTCTTTTATATCTTCAATTGCTTCCATAAAAACTCTTACATCAGCATTTCTGAAACCATAAATTGATTGTTTGGCATCACCGACAATAAATAAATTAATATCGTCTTTTTTTCCGCTATTCAAATTAGGACATAATTTTCTAATTAATTCATATTGTGTGAAATTAGTATCTTGAAACTCATCTACTAATAAGTATTCAATATTACTTCTTGTTTTTTCTACTATTGCACTATTATTCAACAACTTATAAACTGCCAAATAAATCATATCATCAAAGTCAATTATATTTTTTTCTTGCTTTTCCTTTATAAACTGTTCCATAACATAGTTGCTGAACTCTAAAAGTATTTTTGAAATTTTTAGTTGATCTTTGTCATTTTCTATATATTCTACATTATTAATAATATCTTTATATTTTTTTCTTAATTCATCAATTTCGTCGTCTTCTATTTCATTTCTTCTACAGATAAATTTGAATACCCCCGGTCTTCCTATATTAATTGTACTATTTGCCAATTCTTTGAGGCTATCAAAATAGTCTAATATCCCTTCATATTCTATAATATTTATTGTATCACGAAGTTCTAATATTTTATCATAGAATATATTTAGTTTTGTTTCTTTTGTTAAAATTTCACTTATCTTTTTTTTATTTTTTGCTTTGTTGTGTTGATCACTGAAGTATTGATTTATATCTTGTTTTGCATTATAAGAATACTCTACGATAGTTTTGGTCAATTCTAAAAACTCATCTTTTATCAATTTTTCTGCGTTTTTGTATTCTTTTTCTATTTTTCCTGAGCTGTAAAGCTCGTTTAAATCATCTAATTTTTTGTGTTCACCAATTGCCAATCCTATAATCTTAAATAGATTATCATGATTAAAATGCAGAAGTAATTCCTTCATTTTTGCTTTTTTATCGCTGTCAATCAACCATTCGCACATTGCGATATAAATTATATCATCAATCATCCTGTTAATTTCAGAAGGTTTTGCTTTCTCGAACAATGGATTTAAGCCAGCTTCTATTGGATATTCGTCTAATAGCTCATTGCAAAAACTATGTATAGTCGAAATCCTCGCATTATTTAAACTTTCTCTTATATATTTTAAATGTCTTAATTGTTGATAATCATTGCTCTTTTCAATTAGTTTATCTATTTTTTCAAAAACTCTATTTAACATTTCTTTAGCGGCTTCATTGCTAAATGTAATTGCAACAATTTTTTCTGGGGCAATCCCTTTGCCGTTGTTACCATATAATAAAAGGTCTATATATCTATTTACTAAAACTGTGGTTTTGCCTGAACCGGCATTTGCAGTAAGCGAACTATGTCTATCGGCAGTTAATGCAATTTTTTGTTCATCAGTTGGTTCATATCCCATTTTAAAACTTCTTTTTTAATTAATAAAATTAAATTAAACTAATTCAACACTTAGCAAGTTCAATATAAGAATATAATTTTGAAATAAAAGAAATAAAATAGCCCAAAGTTTACATTTTCCTTTTTCTAATTTTTAGAAAAGAAGACTTATAATTCAACAATATTTTGAATATATATTTGTCTTTGCACAAAAAAATGAAAGAATAAAATAATGAATGTAAAAATTGATGAAACAGCCGGATTTTGCTGGGGCGTTGTCCGAACTGTTGATAAAGCTGAAGAAACAATTTCACATTATGAAGATAAAAAGATATATGTTCTTGGGGATATAATCCATAACCCCAAGGAAACTGAACGTCTAAAAAACAAAGGACTTAATACTGTTACGATAGACGATTTTTCAAATATTGACCCTAAAAACTCTAAGGTTATAATAAGGGCACACGGAGAGCCACCTGCAACCTTTGATAAAGCAGAAAAATTAGGTCTATCCATAGTTGATGCTACTTGTCCAATAGTAACTGCTTTGCAACAAAGAGTAAAAAGATTACACACAAAAGGTTTCCAGATTGTAATTTATGGGAAACCAAATCACCCAGAAGTAATTGGAATCAGAGGTGGAATTAAAGATGATTGTATAATAATCACTTCGGTAGAAGAGGCAATGTCTTTTGTTGATTTTAATAAGAAAACTGCACTTTTTTCTCAAACAACAATGGAAAAATCTACTTATTATAAAATCAGAGAAGCAATAGAAAATAAAGTAGAAAACTTTATAGACGGAGGCGAACTAAAAGATAATTTCAAGTTTAAAGATACTTTATGCAAACAGGTTTGGGGTAGAGATGAAAGTGTTTTAAAATTTGCAGCTGAAAACGATTTGATAATCTTTGTAGCTGGTAGAAATTCATCAAATGGAAAATCACTTTTTAAACACATGAAAACCATACATCCGAATATGCACTATATAGAAGACAGCAAAGAACTTCAAAAAGAATGGTTTGAAGGAGTTGAAAACGTAGGTATATCAGGTGCTACGAGTACGCCCCAATGGTATATGGAAGAAGTTAAGCAGAAAATTATTGATGATTACTCCTAATATTTGATTGAAAATTCTTATTCGGTTTATTATTAAAAAAATTATAGATTTGCATATATTTCTTAACCATGTTTTAAAGATATTTTAAAACAATATTTATAATCACATTCCAATAGTTTTGAGATGCCACAAAAAAATATAGTACCAGCTAGAAGAACAGATAATATTAATTACGCTATTCGTGATATAATAGTAATAGCCGATGAAGTAGCCAAGCAGGGCAAAAAATTAAAATATTTGAACATAGGCGACCCAAACGTATATGATTTTGAGACACCACCACATATCATAGAAGCAGTAACAAAAGCTATAAAGGATAATAAAAATGGTTACTCTCCTTCATCTGGTATTCAGCCAGCAATAGATGCTATAATTCGAGATGCAAATAAAAAAGGTATTAAGAATATCCTTGACGTGTTCATTACTACTGGTGCAGCAGAAGCAATAGATGTATCATTGTCTGCACTGCTTAATTCAGGTGATAATTTCTTAATGCCTACACCCGGTTACCCACTTTATACAGCATTAGAGTCTCGATTGGAATGTGTTGCAAATCCATATTATTTAGATGAAGAAAACGGTTGGCAACCAGACGTAGAAGATATAAGATATAAGGTAAATGACAAGACCAAAGCAATAGTATTAATCAATCCAAATAATCCAACTGGTTCATTATGCGAGAAGGATACATTGATAGAAATAATTGAGATAGCCAAACAAAATAATTTAGTAATATTAGCCGATGAGATATATGACAAGCTAATATTTGATGATGAAGAAATGATTAGTATTGCATCGTTAGATGAAGATGTTTCTTGCATTACGTTTAGTGGATTAAGTAAAAATTTTATGGCACCTGGCTTCAGAATTGGTTGGGGAATAGTTTCAGGTCAAGCAGAATTTATGACTGATTATATTGAAGCAATAAATAAATTACTACGTTCACGCGTTTCAGCTAACCATCCATTGCAATATGGGATTATTCCCGCCTTAGACGGAGACCAAACGCATATAAAGAATACGGTTAATAAACTTATGAAAAGACGTGATTTGGTGCAGTCAATGATAGACGGAATACCAGGCATAGATTTAGTTAGTCCAAAAGGAGCATTTTACGCGTTCCCGAGCATAGAGGTAATGGACGATTGGCATTTTTGTATTGAACTATTATTAGAAACTGGGGTTATTTTAGTTCCGGGCAAAGGTTTCGGGCAAAAAACAAATTCGAGCCATTTCCGAATTGTTATTTGTCCAACGGAAGATGTCCTCAAGGAATCTTTTGAATTAATAGGCAATTTTTATGAAAGTTATCAGTTGACTAATGAATTAACACTTTAAGAAATATTAAAATATGTTTAAAAATAAAGCAGAGTTACCTAAGATTGCGATAATTGGCTACGGTCAAATGGGGAAAGAAATCAATATACTTGCAAGAGAAAATAATTTTGAAGTAACTGATATTTTCGACTTGGATAATGTGCTTAATGACACGAAAGACTATGAGTTTGATGTAGCTATAGATTTTTCATTTCCAAAGTCTGCTATAAAAAATGCTCTTATTCTTTCTTCATTAGGAAAAAATATAGTAATGGGAACAACTGGTTGGTATGATGATGCTGAGACAATGAAAAAGATTATTTCCGAAAATAATAATGGTTTCGTTTGGGGTTCAAATTTTTCAGTAGGTGTTCAGTTGTTCTTTAGAATAATAGAAAATGCTGCAAAAATAATTGATAAATTTGATAATTTTGATTTGATGCTTCACGAGATGCACCATCGTAGAAAAAAAGATAGTCCAAGTGGTACTGCCGAAACTTTAGCTGATATTATTCTTCAAAATGTAGCGAGAAAAACCTCATTAGAAACCAATGCAATCAATGGTGAAGTAGATGAGGCGAAGTTACACGTAAGCTCAACACGTGGTGGTGAAATTACAGGAAGACATACGTTATATATAGACTCTATTTCAGATTCGATAGAGCTTAGCCACAGAGCTAAAAACAGAAAGGGTTTTGCTATGGGTTCTCTTGTTGCAGCTAAATGGATACATAATAAAAAAGGTTATTTTCAGTATAATCAAGTAATTGATGATATATTGTTATAATAATTCAGAATATAATAAATAAGTTTATTCTAATCCTAATACAAAGGATATTGTAGTACCCTTATATACTTGGCTATTGATTTCCATTTTGCTACCGTTCAACATCAAATATTTTTTACAAATTAATAGTCCGAGTCCAGTTCCTTTTTCGTTTTCAGTTCCTTTGCTCGAAACTACTTTTTCTTGTTCTAATAATTCGTCTATCATAAATTGCGACATACCAATACCAGAGTCTTTCACTGAAACACGTATCCTGCTCAAATCAAATCTTTCTGTTTTAATCAAGATATTGCCACCTTTGGGCGTAAATTTTATTGCGTTTTGCAGTAGATTACGGATAACAATCTCTAACATATTTTTATCTGCATAGATATTGCCATTGTCTTCCAAATCATATACTAAATCAATATTCTTTTTTAGGGCAATGTTCTTATTAGTTTCATATATTTTGATTATAGTATTATTAATATCATAAATTTCTTTTTTCGCTTGTAGTTTGCCTTTATATCCGTTTATCCACGCGAATAAGTTTTCCGAAAGATTTATCAAATCCTGAACGCTATCTTTCAAATCGGCTAATCTTGATTCTAAATTTTTAGTTTGACCTATTTTAAATTTAACATTCAAATACTCGCTTATAAATAGAATTAGTTGAAGGGGGTTACGAATATCGTGTGCTACTAATGATACAAATTCATTTTTAGTTTTAATTTCTTCTTGTAACTCCAAATTTCTTTGATTTAATTCAACTTTCATTTTAAAATTTTGATAACGTAAAGATTGCAAGACGTGATAAATTACTGAAAACATAATTATATTAATAATGGTTGTTCTAATTAGAAAAGTCAAATCATTTATATCAATTTTATTATAATCGGCTAAGTAAAAATAAAAAGCATAAATGAAGAATAATGTTAAATGGAATTTCACTCTTTTTAAAGGAAAAACCAATATAATACCTGCTCCTATAACGCTAATACTTGTAAAGTTATGAAAGTAGTTTAAACCAAAATTCAAGTAATTTTGAATAATTGTTAAGGTAACAGTCGAACTAATAAAAGACATTATAAAAATCAAATCAAATATCTTGGAGACGTATTCTTTTTTTAACACACTTATTATTAATGATATAGCTAATATTAATATTGGTATGAAACGTAAATATCTTAGTGAAAGTGGTAGCTTATCTATGTGAATATATTCGTATGTAAAAAATCCAATTAAATGAAGTATAATTCCCATAGCTAAAAGATGGTCGAAATATGCCATAAATGAGTTGGCAGATTCGTCCCAGAATTCTTTGTCTTTTGGAAAGATTAATTTTTTCATTTTAGTTAAACTACATTTATTGTGATATTAAATTTACGAAATTATATTTATATGAAAAAGAGTGCGGGGTTTTTATTAAGAACTAAAATGAAGAAAAAGTATCAACATCAATAGTAATTCTAATAGCTGAACTACCTTTTAATTCTTTAAATTTAAGTTCTGTTTGTTTTATGGCGTAACGTATATTTTGACCATTTTTATCGGTTTCCTTGTTGCTTTTTATTATCATAATTACTCTGAAATTTTTATGCAATTTGAAAATAACAGGTATTACTGGTTTATAAATCAAATAATGATATTTATTTTCTTCTATCAAATTATAAAATTTATTTGCCATTTCAAATATATTTTCTTCTTTTACTGATTTGAATTCTACTTTGATAAATCTTGTGAAAGGTGGGTAATTTGCCCCTTTTCTCATTTTTATTTCATAATCGTAAAACCCAGCAAAATCATGTTTCGCTGACTGTAGCAAGGTGTAGTTTTCCGGATGATGAGATTGGACAATTACTTCTCCTTCATATTCGCTTGACCTACCTGCTCTACCAGAAACTTGGGTAAGTAATTGGAATGTTTTCTCATTAGACCGAAAGTCTGGAATATATAAACTTAAATCAGCATTAACCACACCAACCAAGGTTACTCTGGCTAAGTCTAATCCTTTGGCAATCATTTGAGTACCCACCAATATATCAGTTTCACCAGAATTAAAATTCTTAATGATTTGATTAAACGCCCCTTTTTTCCTGACCGAATCTAAGTCCACTCTCTCAATTTTTATATTTTTATTTTTCTTATCAAAGTATTCCTTGATTTCTTCTTCTACTTTCTGAGTTCCAGTTCCAATGATTTCATACTCAACAGCATTGCATTCAAAACAATTTTTCTGGACATACCTATAATATCCACAATAATGACAGGATAATCTATTTGTTGATTTATGATAAGTTAGAGCAATATCACAATTTTGGCATAGAGGAACATCACCACACTCTTGGCATTCCATAAATGAAGAATAGCCTCTGCGATTATGATAAATAATTATTCCTTGATTTTTTTCTATTCGGTCTTCAATTGCTTTTAGTAAATGTAATGTAATAGAACCTTCAAGCTGGTTTTGCTGTTTTGCTGCAAGAGAATCAACGATTGCCACTGACGGTAGTTTTGCCCCATCTGCCCTACTCTCAATCTTATTTAATATAAATTTCCCATTAATTGCGTTGTTATACGACTCAAAACTTGGTGTAGCTGAACCCAATACGATTGTTATCCCTTCAGTTATCGCCCTTTTAATTGCTACATCTCGTGCGTGGTATCTTGGCTCTGGGTCTTCTTGCTTGTAGGAGTGTTCGTGTTCTTCATCTATTATAATTAATCCTAAGTTTTTTATGGGTAAAAACACTGCTGAACGCGTACCAACTATAACTTTTGCTCTTCCGTTTTTAATTTTCTCCCAGTTTTCATATCTCTGCCCTAAAGAAAGCTGACTATGATAAACTAATACTTCATCAGAAAATGCTTTTTCAACTCGACTTATAAAATGATTTGTTAAGGATATTTCCGGTAACATAAGCAATACTACTCTACCATTTTTGACGACTTGTTCCATCAATTTAAAATAAACTAAGCTCTTACCAGACCCTGTAATCCCAAAAAGCAGATGGATATTAGCTTCTTTATTATTAATCGAATTTAAAATTGAATTGTATGCAATATTTTGTTCGTCGTTTAGATGATAATTTAGTTCATTTTTGGTATCCTCTATCCCAACTTCTACATTATTACGCTGGATTTCTTTTAAATAAATTTTAATTATATTTTTTTTCTCTAAGTTCTTGAAAGGAGAATCTGAGATGTTTAATATTTCTTTTACTTTGCTTTTTTCAAATTCATTATGATTGACAATTTCGCTGATTAAATATTCAAGTAATTTTCTTTGTTGAGTATTTTTTAGAGGAATATCATTGTAAAATTTTTTCAATTTAATTTCATTATAATCAATATTTAAACTAAAAAATATTTTCTTAATTTTACTAACTGTATTAACTTTTTTATCAAGAATGTCAATAAATCCATTGTCTAACAATCTTTTTGACTTCTCAATTATTTCATCTACTTTTAGTCTTTTTTCGATTGTTTTAATATCAGAAATATTTCCGCTTAATTTCAATAGGCCTACGAGCCTTGCTTCCAATTCGCTTATCTGAAGTTCATTGGGCTGTTTGACTAATCTAATAAAAATCTTATTTTCAGGGGTTGTACCCATCGGCAATGCACTCTTAAATGCCATACCCAAATCAGAGTAATAATACTTTGATACCCAATTGATTAATTTTATTAAGTTAGTGTCAAATACTGGTGTATCATCAATTAATTCGATTACCTCCTTAATTTTGAAACTTGCGTTTTCTAATTCCGTTATACCAATAACTATTCCGGTCAATATTTTATCAACAAATGGTACAATTACTCTTTTTCCAACATGATTTTCGAGGCTCACCCCCTCTTTTGGAAAATAAGAATATACTCCCATAGTCTTGGAAGGAATAACTATTTCTAAACAATGACACATAATACAAAAATAGACTTTTAACAACTCAGGGGCAAATCAAAATGAAAAAACATTTATTGTTCATATTAATTTTAACATTAACTTTTACTATATCATGTCAATCGAAAGACAATACTCAATCGGGCAATAATAATGAAAATTTGGTTGCTAATGGAGAAAACATAGAGCAATCTGAATTATTAAGCCAGCTTTCTGAAAAAGAATTATCTAATCTAAAAAATGAACTAGATGAATTAAAAGAGCTTCGCAATGAAATTCGTGAATATAAAATAGAAAACTCCAGAAAAAATGCTATCACTCGGGCAATAGAAAAAGCTTCGCCAGCAGTTGTAGGAATAAATGTTACAGAAATTAAAACAGTAAACGTGGCTACTTACCCATATAGAAATTCATTTTTTGATAGATTTTTTAGAAGACATCGTCGGTATAGACAAAAAAATTATGAAGTAAAGGGCGGTGGTTCTGGTTTTATAATTTCAAAAGATGGTTATATATTAACAAATCATCATGTAGCTGGAAATGCAGCAGAAGTTATAGTAACTCTAACAAATGGGCAAGATTATGAAGCTGAAATTATTGGTTCTGACTTAGTTTCCGATGTTGCTTTATTAAAAATAGATGCTGACAACCTGCCACACATGATCCTTGATGCCACTGACGAAGTTATAATCGGCGAATGGGCAATAGCTATGGGAAACCCATTTGGATTATTTGATAAAAATGCAAAACCTACTGTTACAGTCGGTGTTATTTCAAACACAGGTGTTAGCTTCGTGCATAATGAAAATAATGAAGTTAGGGTTTATAAAAATATGATACAATCAGATGCTGCGATTAGCTCTGGAAACTCAGGTGGTCCTCTTCTCAATTCGGAGGGACATGTTATAGGAATGAACACAATAATATTTTCAACTGCACACGATAACAAAGGTGCCGGAAGCATAGGCATAGGCTTTTCAATACCAATAATGAGAGTGTTGGAAATAGTAGAAAAATTAAAAACTGGTAAAAAAATTGAAAGAGATTTTTATATAGGTTTAGAGCCGATACAAATAACACAACGAATTGCTAAATATTTTGACTTAGACCCAAAATATCAAGGATTAATTATAAATAAGATTTCCAAAAATTCTCCTGCTGATATGGCAAAATTAGAACCGGGGGATATAATATTAAAAATCAATGATAATGAAATCAAGGATATAGAAGATTATTCTATTAATATTTACGATTCTGAAACTGGTGATAAACTGAAATTCCTTATATTGCGTGATAATAAAATGTTAGAAAAAAACTTACTTTTAATCCCAAGACCCAAGAGAAGAATTAGATAATGGAAAAATTAAGTGTTTTAACCGCTGATAATTTAGTAAAAAAGTATGGTAAAAGAACTGTTGTTAAAGGTGTTTCCTTAGATGTAGCTCAAGGGGAGATTGTAGGCTTGCTCGGTCCTAATGGAGCTGGGAAAACAACTACATTTTATATGATAGTAGGTATGGTAAGACCCAACGCAGGCTCAATCTTATTAAACGAAGATGATATTACGAATAAGGCTATGTACAGGCGTTCTTCATTGGGTATATCATATCTTCCTCAAGAGCCCTCGATTTTTAGAAAAATGAGTGTAGAAAACAATATAATGGCTATCCTCGAACTCCAAGGAATAAAGAAAAAATTGAGGAAAGAACGATTAGAAGAATTGCTTGAAGATTTTCATATTACTCATATTAGAAAATCCAAAGGCTATATGCTTTCGGGTGGGGAACGTCGAAGATGCGAAATCGCTCGAACTCTTGCAACAGACCCAAAATTTATACTTTTGGACGAACCATTTGCAGGGATTGACCCAATAGCTGTAGAAGACATTATGAATATCATTCTGAAGCTCAAAAGTAAAAATATTGGAGTATTAATTACTGACCACAACGTACACGAAACACTCTCTATTACTGATCGTTCTTATATTCTTATTGATGGTAATATCTTTGTTTCTGGGACAGCGGAAGAGGTAGCAACAAATAATGAGGTAAGGAAGCGCTACCTTGGGGAAACTTTTACTTTAGAAAGATACCAGCCTGAAAAAAAATAAGAATTCTATTTTATCTTCTGGGTAGCAACAAATAAAATTATATATGTCAAAACTTAATATTAAAATCTAATCTTAGTCTATTACCAGTTTCCAAAGATAAATCACTATCTTTTGTTTTCATAATTGCTTCTACTACATAAGCTCTCAAAACGCAATTAAATCCTTTGCCGAAAGAATATGCAGCTCTGATTTCGTGACCAGAAAAGTTAGACGACCTGGCTCCTGTCTCGCCATAATCCCATCTTAACCAATCATCTTGAGCGAAATAATCGACAACGGAATATTTTTGAACTGAAGCGTAATAATATGCTAAATACCAATCATATTTATTTTTCAAAGACCCTATCTTTAAAGTCAAAACTATGCTGTTTATTTCGTCTTTAAGCTCTTGATTTACTATATCTTTAAATTTACCTTTATTATATTCTGTCAAATTAATCGTATGGTCGAATCCAATACATAGTGGAATACCTATGTCGTAGCATAATTTTATACCGCTATGAATGATATTATAATCTAACCTATTCATAGTTAATGAATCGTTTTGAGTTGGTAACTTATCAAAAGCAAATAACCCGGTAGCTAATTCTATATTTAATTTGGATATTTTTGTTTTTATGGCGATTTGACCTGCTAATAATTTTGAATCGTTTCCTATGAAATGGGAGCTCGTATTAATCAAAAACCCACCCAAAGTAGGCTTTATTTCTGTTTCATCTAACTCAAATTTATAACCTAATGAGAGCCCTTCTGGAATAACATCATCATCCCAAAATAATTCATTTTGCTTCCAAAATGGAAATGAATTTTTTCCTAATGACCAATTAAATCTATCATAATCACCCTTGATAAATGCTTTGTCTATTTTAAATGCACCGGGTTCCATTTCGGAGCCAAAATCAATATGTGGAGACTGTTGGTCTTTGGGGTTACCCGAACGAAATCTACCACCAAATTGAATTTGTTTTGACCAATTATAATTAAAGCCAAATCTAAGTCTATACCTCCCCCTAGTTCTATCATTTCTATATGTACCATCTGACTTTTTTGAGTCCCAATCATGCTCTGCTCTGATACGAATATCTGAATATAATTTTAGTTTACTGCTATCTTGGTTAGCAGAAACAACAAGCTCTGCTGAAAACAAAGATATAATTATTGTTAATATTATCAAATTATATTTCATTTTTGATTCCTTATGATATATTTATTTAAAAAATATATCTTAATAAGTAAGTTTATATTTCATTTTTGATTGAACAAGTTAATGATATTTAGTTAAAATTTCAATTCTTTTTTATTGCAAAACAACCAATAGCGTCCTAAATAAAAAAAATGATAGAGAGAAATCATTTAACTCTAATTAAATTAGAGGACAAACAAAAAGAAGGCTCTCTATCATGACAAATATAACATTATTTGGTCAAATAATAACAAA
>Ga0209692_10002141_pt1 | contig 23059 bp, 22 predicted proteins | sample tdDd472_FD_187129 | JGI IMG/M metagenome (GOLD analysis project Ga0209692, IMG submission 187129) | Marine sediment microbial communities from the Atlantic coast under amendment with organic carbon and nitrate - tdDd47.2 (SPAdes)... | ecosystem: Environmental > Aquatic > Marine > Coastal >... | reverse complement strand
GAGTCAGGACTGTTTCGAAGCGTGTGTCCTAGGTGGCCGCAATGGTGACGGGCAGCCGCAGCAGCCCGCGCAGGACGAGGGAGTCGTTCCAGGGCGGGTTGGGGTCGGTCGGCGTGATCGCCTGAGTCCGCCGCATCAGGCGGTCGAAGGCGATGCGGCCTTCCAGCCGCGCGAGCGGCGCGCCGATGCAGAAATGAATGCCGTAGCCGAAAACCACATGCCGGTTTTCCGGCCGGTCGATGTCCAGCCGGTCGGGGTCGGGAAACACCGAGGGGTCGCGGTTCGCGGCGTGGATCATGCAGAACACGCGCTGCCCGGGCTGGAAATCCCGCTCGCCATAGCGGCAGGGTTCGGCGACGATCCGGGTCATCGCGCCGATCGGCCCGTTATAGCGCAGGAATTCCTCGACCGCCGCCTCCGCCCGCTCCGGCGCATCGCGCAGGGCGCGGTGCACGTCCGGATGGCGGAACAGCGCGTGCAACCCGCTGCCGAAAAGGTTGGTCGTCGTCTCATGCCCGGCGAACAGCAGCAGCACGCAGCAGGCGACCAGTTCCGCCTCGCTCAACACGTCGCCCCGGTCCTCCGCGGCGATCAGGGCGTCGATAATGGTGCCGTCGCCCGCGCCGGCCGGGCGCGCCCGCCGTTCCTCGATGATGGTTTTGAAAAAATCGGTCATTTCGGCCACGGCGGCTTCCGCCCGGTCGTATTTGTCCGGCGTCACCTGGGCCGAGCCGACGAAGGCCGCCAGATCGTCCGACCATGACTTGAACCGGTCCAGGTCGACATCGGGCACGCCGACCATGGCGGCGATCACCGTGGCGGGCAGCGGGTAGGCGAACTGTTTGATGAAGTCGACCTCCCGTCCGCCCGCGCCCTGGCGGAGCAGATCGTCGAGCAGGCTGTCCACGATGGTTTCTATCCGGGGCACGAGAACCTCCAGCGCGCGCCCGGTGAAGGCCTTGTTCATCAAGCCGCGCAGGCGCGTGTGGTCCGGCGGGTCCCGGAAGACGGCCCAGCGCTGCATCATGCCGCCCAGATTGGCGACGCGTTCCCGCTCCGCCGCGTCCAGATGGTCCAGGAAGGGCGTGATCCGGTCGGCGGAAAGCGACCGGTCGTTCAGCGCCCGTTTCACGTCGTCGAACCGCGTCAGGACCCAGCCGCCCAGGCGGTCGCTCCAATGCACGGGGTCGTGCCGCCGCAAATGGGCCAATGCGGGATAGGGATCCGCGATGGTCGCCGCGTCCCTTGGGTCATAAAGCACGGAATCCTCCCTCACCGATCTGGCCTTTCGCACCATAGTTCACGGCGGGGACGGTCTCGTCCATTCCGTTTTCGGTTTCGGCCTTCATTTTCGGGGCACAGTTGGCACCCCGGTCTTTCATTTCCTTCCTGCATGGAAGACTATACCCTTAAGGCAATTATTCTAACGGGGGTTGCGGTTCATGAATTCAGGAATAGCCGGTCGGAAGTCCATCGCAGCGGTTTCGTTACTTGTCCTTGTCGGGGCCTGCATGAGCGCGACAGGAAAAGACACCGAGATCAGCCAGGACAAATCGGGAACGACCACCCAGCTCACCACGCAAGGCGACAAGGACCTAACCGACAGTGTCGTTTGGCTGCCGGAGCCGATCATAGCGAGCCCCGGAAAATTTGAGCAAACCATCCGCGACAATCAGAGCCCGATCCAAAGTATAGACAGCGATGCGTTGCTGCTTTACCGCCTCCAATACAGCGCCGGCTTCTATCGGTTCTTCTCCCGCAGCACGACCGCCGACATCCAATCCGAAGCGGAGTTCCGAAACACATTCCCCGGAGCATTGGATCATTTCGAAGGAAGTCCGGAAAAAGTCGGCTTCCAGACGAGCCGGACAGGCGGGTACATTTGGCGGTCAAAAGTCGATAGCCAGGATTGCATTGCCGGCCGGATAGGAACCGGCGTCGGGGGCAGAGCCTCTGTCGGGGCCTCGGTCGGCATGCCCTATAACGTCATCGTGATGCTGTTTTTCTGCGATCCCAGTACGGAGAAGGTCGACGCCGTCGAAGCATTCCTGCGGAGCCCGAAACTTGTCGAGGACCGAGCCTCATTCGCGGCTTACGTAAACGACGTAAGAAGCCGAACGAACTGACAAACCCAAGACAATAGAAACAGTTTCCTTAACTCTAATCCGGTACCGGATCATACCCGTGCCCGCCCCAAGGGTGGCAGCGGAGGATGCGGCGGATCGCGAGTGCGCCGCCTTTCAGGGGGCCGTGTTTGGTGATCGCCTCGACGGCGTATTCGGAGCAGCTGGGCGCGAAGCGGCATCGCGGGCCCAGCATGGGGGAAATCACATAGCGGTAGAATTTGATCGGCAGCAGGACCAGCCAGATCGCGATGCGGGCCGGGAGGGATCGCTGCGTTGGCGCGGCCATCAGGCCTGCCGCGCGGCGGCGCCCTCTGTTCCCCCTGCCTTTACAGGATCGGCCTTTACAGGATCGGCCTTGCGGATTTCTGCAATGGCCTTTTCCACCCCGTCGAAGGGCAGCAGGATGGAGGCGTGGCGCGAGCGGTGGTCGCGCGCCGGGATCAGGACCTCGTAGACCGACCAGGGGCCTTCGGGCGGGTCGCCTTCTTCCTTCAGCATGGCGCGCATCTGCCGGGCGGCCTTGGCGATCTGGTCCGGCGTCTGGCCGATGACGGTCTTCTTCATCAAGGCGGCGGAGGATTGGCCGAGCGCGCAGGCACGCACTTCCTGGCCGTAATCGGTGACCACGCCGTCCTTCATCTTCAGGTCGACCTTCACCCGGCTGCCGCAGAGCGCGCTGGTGACTGTGACGCTGGCATCCGGGTCGTCCAGCCGGTCCTGTTTGGTCAGGCTGCCGGCCAGGGCCAGAATGCGGTCATTGTAGAGGGCGTCCACCATCGCTGCGTTCCCGGTCAACTCCAAACATTTCTCCAATTCCCTTCCTATATAACGCGGCGTGTACAGGCTACAACCGGCCGACGGTTCATGTGACCTTCCACAGAGTGAGCCGACTGCGCTTGGCACACGCCCCCCAAATCCGCTACATCCGGGCGATACGGGCCGCCGGACGACGAGTGTTCCGGCAGGAGCCGCACGGAAACAGGGAGGGGACAAAGAGATGACGGAGCGGAAACCGGGTTTCGAGACGCTGGCGCTGCATGCGGGCGCGGCCCCCGATTCAGCCACCGGCGCGCGCGCAACGCCGATCTATCAGACCTCCTCCTACGTCTTCGACGATGCGGAACACGCGGCCTCCCTCTTCAATCTGCAGGAACCGGGCTTCATCTATTCCAGGCTGACCAACCCGACCGTCGCGGTGCTGGAAGAGCGTATCGCGGCGCTGGAAGGCGGCATCGGCGGCACGGCGACCTCGTCCGGTCACGCGGCGCAGATCCTGGCGCTCTATCCGCTGATCGAACCGGGGGCGCATATCGTCGCCTCTAACAAGCTCTATGGCGGGTCGATCAACCAGATGGCCCATACCTTCAAGCGCTTCGACTGGTCGACCACCTTCGTCGACCCGGACGATCCTGAGAATTTCAAACGCGCGCTGACGCCGAAGACCAAGGCGATCTTCTGCGAGGGGCTGGCCAATCCGGGCGGCGTCGTCGTCGATCTGGAAGCGGTTTCCGCCATCGCGCATGAGGCCGGCATCCCGCTGGTGGTGGACAATACCCTGGCGTCGCCCTATCTGCTGCGGCCCTTCGACTGGGGGGCGGATATCGTCGTCCATTCGACGACCAAGTTCCTGTCCGGCAACGGCACGTCGGTCGGCGGCATGGTGGTCGAGAAGGGGAGCTTCGACTGGACCGCCAGCGACAAGTTTCCCAGCCTGTCGCAGCCGGCGCCCGAATATCACGGCCTGACCTTCTACGAGACCTTCGGCAACCTGGCCTATACCATGTTCGGCCATGCGGTCGCCTTGCGCGACCTGGGCTGCACGCAGCAGCCGTTCAACGCCTGGGTCACCCTGCTGGGGATCGAGACCCTGCCGCTGCGCATGGAGCGCCACAGCGCCAACGCGCTGAAGGTCGCGGAATACCTGGAAGCGCACCCGGCCGTGGACTGGGTAAGCTATGCCGGGCTGAAATCCAGCAAGTATTATACGCTGGCCAAGAAATACCTGCCCAAGGGGGCGGGCGCGGTCTTCACCTTCGGGCTGAAGGGCGGGTTCGGCGCGGGCGTGAACCTGGTGGATTCGGTGGAACTGTTCAGCCACCTCGCCAATATCGGAGACGCCAAATCGCTGATCATCCATCCGGCCTCGACCACCCATAACCAGTTGACGCCGGAACAGCTGACCGCCGCCGGCGCGGGGCCGGAGGTGATCCGTCTTTCCATCGGCCTGGAAACGGCGGAGGATATTCTGGCGGACCTGGAGCAGGCCCTCGCCAAGGCGGGCTGACCCGGACCGGGCCGAACCGCTTTCAAGTGATGACACGTTAGGAAGGATCGCATCGATGTCGGACGCATTCCTGAAACTGCTGGGCGAACGCGGCTATCTGGTCGCCGACGGCGCGATGGGAACCAGCCTGTTCAAACGCGGGCTGGAAACCGGCTACCCGCCGGAATTCTGGAATGTCGAACACCCGGACCGGGTCGCCAATGTCCATCAGGAATTCGTCGATGCGGGCTGCGACCTGATCCTGACCAACAGTTTCGGCGGCAATTCCTATCGCCTGAAACTGCATCAGGCGCAGGACCGCGCCTATGAACTGTCCAAGGCCGCGGCCAGCGTCGCGCGCCTGGTCGCCGACAAGGCCGGCCGGCCGGTATTCGTCGGCGGGTCCATCGGCCCGACCGGGGAATTGCTGGTGCCGAACGGCCCGGTGACCCATGACGAAGCGGTCGCCGCCTTCGCCGAACAGGCGCGCGGCCTGGCCGACGGCGGGGCGGATTTCCTGTGGGTCGAGACGATGTCGTCGCGCGAGGAAGTCGAAGCCGCCATCGAAGGCGCGCAGTCGACCGGCCTGCAGGTCGTCGCGACCATGACCTTCGACACCGCCGGGCGCACCATGATGGGCGTCACCCCGGAAGAGGCCTATGCCCATATCCATACCCTGCCGCACCATCCGCTCGCCATCGGGGCGAATTGCGGGTTGGGCGCGACCGAGAACGTGGTTTCCGTCGCCGCCATCGGCAAGATCGCGGATCCGGAAACCATCATCGTCGCAAAGGCGAATTGCGGCGTGCCGGAATTCAAGAACGGCGAATTCACCTATACCGGAACGCCCGAACTGATGGCCGACTACGCGCGGCTGGCCCGCGATGCCGGCGCGCGGATCATCGGCGGCTGCTGCGGATCGGACGGCGTGGTAATGAAGGCGATCGTCGAATCGCTGAAGGGCTACGAGCCGGGCGCCATCCCGACGCCGCTGGACGTCGTCCGCCTGCTGGGGCCGTCGACCTATTTGAACGAAGAGGAAATCGCCCGGCGCGAAGCCGGCGACGGGCCGAAACGGCGGGAGCGGCGCCGGCGGCGCGGCGGGTCCGAGGACTAGGCTTCACCATTTTCTTGTTCTGAGGGGGACGGGTCATGCCGAATGTCGGTCAGGCACTGGTGCATCTGCTGGAACAATACGGGGTCGATACCATTTTCGGCATCCCCGGCGTGCATACGATCGAGCTGTATCGCGGCCTGACGCAAACGCCCGTGCGGCACGTGCTGGTCCGGCACGAACAGGGCGCGGCCTTCATGGCGGACGGCTATGCGCGCGTCAGCGGCAAGCCCGGCGTCTGCTTCCTGATCACCGGCCCCGGCGTGATGAACGCCATGACCCCGATGGGCCAAGCCTATTCCGATTCCGTGCCGATGCTGGTCTTTTCCGGCGTGCTGGCGCGGGACGACATCAACATGGCGCGCGGCCGCCTGCATGAAATGAAGGACCAGCGCGCAGCCACCGCCACCGTCACGGCCTGGAGCGCGACCGCCCCCGGCCAGGATGCGATCCCCGGCCTGGTCGCCAAGGCCTTCGCCGATTTTGCGACCGCCCGCCCCCGGCCGATCCATATCGAAATCCCGATCGACGTTTTCGGCGAACAGGTGCCGCGCGGCTGGACGGCGAAACCGGCCCCGGCCTCCACGTCCCCCGATCCGGCTGCGGTGGAGGATGCGGCGCAGCGCCTGGCGGCGGCGAAATCCCCGGTCGTGATCGTCGGCGGCGGCGCGGTCGGCGCGGCGGCGGAAATCACCGCGCTGGCGGAAGCCTTGGGCGCGCCCGTGATCACGACGATTTCCGGCAAAGGCGTCGTTTCCAGCGGGCATCCCCTGTTCGCCGGGTCGATGATCGCGGATCCGGATGTCCGCGCGCTCGCGGCGGGCGCGGATACCGCGCTGGCCGTGGGGACGGAATTCGCTTCCCCCGATTTCTGGGATGGGGAGATCGACCTGCCCGGCTTCATCATCCGCATCGACCTGGACCCGGCGGAACTGGCCGACGATTACGGCGCCGGCCTGCCGATCCGGGCGGATGCCCGCAAGACTGTCGCCGCGATCAACGAAGCCTTGCCCTCCCTGCTGCTGGACGGCGGCCGGCAAGCCCCGCACCACGACTTGCCGGCTTTGCACAAGGCCTTGCGCACCCGCGACACGGAAGCCCGGGCCCGGCACCGCGTTGTCCTGGACGCGATCCGCCGCGCCCTGCCGGAAGACACCGCCATCGCCACCGACATGACCCGCATCGCCTATAGCGGCAACGAGGTGTTCCCGATGAGCGAGCCGCGCCTGTGGCTGCACCCGGTGGGCTTCGGCACTTTGGGCTATGCGCTGCCGGCGGGGATCGGCGCGTGTTTCGGCCGGCCGGGCAAGCCGGTCGCGGTGCTGGCGGGCGATTACGGGTTCCAGTTCACCCATAACGAATTGGCGACGGCGGTGGAGAACAAGCTGCCCCTGCCGATCATTCTGTGGAACAACAATGCGCTGGGGGAAATCCGCCAGGGCATGCTCGACGCGGAATTCACGCCGGTCGCGGTCGAGCAGATCAATCCCGATTTCGGCCTGCTGGCTCAGGCCTATGGCTGCGGCTACGCGCGGCCGGAGACTATCAGGGACCTGGAACGCGCCTGCGCCGGCGCGCTGGACGCCGACGGGCCCACCATCATCGAAGTGACGCGGGCGGTCTTGGGTTAGGTTAGGTTAGGTCAGTTCGGTCAGGCCGTGACGCAGGGCATCCGGTGTGACGGCGGTCAGCAGGCGATCCAGTTCATCATGCGTCTTGCGCCAGATCGGCACCGCTTCCGTCAACACGTCCCGGCCCGCCTCCGTCAGAACCAACCGCCGTCCGCGCCTGTCGCTCTCATCGACCTGAACATCCACAAGACCGCGTTTCTGCAGAGGCTTCAGGTTTGCGGTCAGGGTTGTGCGGTCCATCGCCAGCAGGGCGGCGACATCGTTGATGCGCGGCGGGGCGGGGCGGTTCAGGGACATCAGCAGGGAAAACTGACCATTGGTCAGCCCGAACGGCCGCAACACCTCGTCGAACATCCGGGCCACCGACCGCGCCGCCCGCTGCAGATGCAGACAGAGGCACCGATCGCGCACTTCCAGCGTGACGTCGAGGGGGAGGTCTTGCCGCATCGCTTGATCCAAATCCGTTCCGTCCCCTTTCTGGTCTACACGCCCCCCTGCGTCCAGCCCGCCAACCGTCCCTAAAGGGAGCGCGCCAATTCTTCCAACTGGGCTGCCGCCGCGGTCCAGCCCTGGTGGAAGCCCATCGCCTCATGTGCGTCCCTGTCCTCCTGCGACCAGTGCAGGGCGCGGGCGATATAGCGGGTGCGGCCCGGTCCGTCATCGGCGAAGCTGGTATCGGAAATCATGAAAGGCTTGGCCGAGGGGATCCAGGCTTCGGTAAAGGCATCGGTCCAGACGATCCGCTCCCCCGGCCGAACCTCCAGATAGACCGATTTGATCGGGTGCTCCTCGCCTTCCGGGCCGCGCATCATCATTTCCGCGCGTCCGCCCGGCCGGGGGTCGAGCACCGCATCGGTAACGCGCCATGGGTGCGGGCAGAACCACTGCTCCAACAATTCAGGTTCCGTCCAGCAGCGCCAGATCTTCGCCCGTTCCGCTTCCAGGATCAGGGAGAGCGTGAGCACCCTTTCATCCCCGTCGGCCGGTATCGTCAAATCCAACATGTCATTTTCCCAGTCTGAAGAAAGAATCAATCGAAGGTCAAATCCACGATCGGTTCAAAGCCGCCGAACATCATCCGCATGCCGTCGAACGGCATGTTCTTCATCCATTCCTCCGCCTGCGACGACTCATGCATCGCCGCGTGGCCCTTTGCGCGCACTTCCTTCGACGGCCATACGATCCAGGAAAACACCACCGTCTCGTCCTCCTGCAGCTTCACCGACATAGGAAAGGACGTCACCTTGCCGTCCGGCACGTCGTCGCCCCAACATTCCACGAATTCCGTCGCGCCGAGGCTCTTGAAATATTCCGCGCCCTTCAGCGCCATTTGACGATATTCCTCCCGATTTGCGGTCGGCACCGCCAACAAAAAACCGTCTACGTAAGACATCGCGCCATTCCTTGTCGCCAGTTTCAGTGGTCAGAAACAATAGGTTGATATCAACTTTAATGTCAATCATCGTTTGCGGCGGTTTATTTCGGCATGGACTGTGAGGCTTCGCACAGACAACCCATTGCCGATCCAAACAGAATTCGCCCCGTCAATGGATTGGACGGGCCCTCCTAGGGCTACACAGTTCGCTCAAATACTGTAGGATGGTACCACCGGTAACGACTAATAATCCGGAAACCGTTGTATTCCGCCCGTTTCCGCGATGGCGGGCGTGTTCTCGGCACCGTGAAGGGGAGAAGCTCATGGCCGAAAAGGCAGTTACCGCGCCGTTCGATGGCGCGTTCATTCAGAATGTTCCGGCGGCGGACGCGAATACGGTGGAAAAGGCGCTGGCGACGGCCTACGGCCTGTATCGCGACCGGGCCGGCTGGATACCCAAGCACAAGCGTATCGAAATCCTTCGCAAGACCGCGGAAATCATCAAGGAACGGCGCGAGGACCTTGCCCTGCAGGCGGCCCGCGAAGGCGGCAAACCCCTGCCGGACTCACTGGTGGAAATCGACCGCGCGGCGGATGGTATCGAAAACTGCGTCGAGGTCATTCGGGCCGAAGGCGGCCATGTCATACCGATGGGGGTCAATGCGGCATCGGTCGGCCGCATGGCGTTCACGCAGTATGAACCGATCGGCGTCGTGGTGGCGGTCAGCGCCTTCAACCATCCCTTCAATCTGATCGTGCACCAAGTGGCGCCCGCGGTGGCGACCGGATGTCCGGTCATCGTGAAGCCGGCGGAAGCAACACCGATTTCATGTTTCAACTTCGTCAACATCCTGCGCGAAGCCGGCCTGCCGGAAGAGTGGTGCCAGGTCGTGGTGCCCGAAAACCGCGAGATTTCGACGGCGCTGGTGACGGACCAGCGTGTCGCGTTCTTCAGCTTCATCGGATCCGCGAAGGTCGGTTGGAGTCTGCGGTCGCAACTGGCGCCTGGCGCCCGCTGCGCGCTCGAGCATGGCGGGGCAGCCCCGGTGATCTACGCCAAGGACGCGGATATGGCGGCCTCCCTGCCGCTTCTGGCCAAGGGCGGTCTGTATCATGCGGGTCAGGTCTGCGTCTCCGTACAGCGGGTCTTCGCCGATGCCGCCGTCGCGGGCGACCTCGCGGACGGTTTGGCGGAACTGGCCCTGAAGATGAAGGTAGGCGACCCGACCCATGCGGATACGGAGGTGGGCCCGATCATCAAGAAGGCCGAGGCCGACCGGATCGAGGAATGGATCAAGGAAGCCGTCGACGGCGGCGCCAAACTGGTCTGCGGCGGCAAGCGCCTGTCAGACAGCCTGATCCAACCAACCATTCTGATGAACCCGCCGAAGAACGTTCGGGTGTCGCAGATGGAAATCTTCGGGCCGGTCATCTGCGTCTATTCCTATGACAACATGGACGAGGCTCTGGCCCAGGCGAATTCCCTGCCCGTCTCGTTCCAGGCCGCAGTCTTTACCCAGAATCTGGATACCGCCCTGTATGCCTACAAGCATCTGGACGGTACGGCGATCATGGTCAACGACCATACCGCCTTCCGGGTCGACTGGATGCCGTTTGCGGGCGCCCGTCAGTCCGGCCATGGGGTCGGGGGAATTCCCTACACCATCCACGAAATGCAGACGGAGAAGATGATGGTCATGCGGTCCAGCGCGATCTGACCGCCGGCCTGACGATTACCCGATAACCGGCGGCATGCACCTGAAGTAGCCGCTTAAAACAAACGCTGAACAGCACTTACCAGACATGGGGGAAACCATGAAAGCATCTGATCTCTTTGTGAAATGCCTTGAAGCCGAAGGAGTGGAGCGCATCTTCGGCGTCCCCGGCGAAGAAAACGCCGATATGATGATTTCGCTGCTCGACAGCAAGATCGAATTCGTTCTGTGCCGCCATGAACAGGCCGCGGCATTCATGGCCGACGCCTATGGCCGCTTGACCGGAAAGGCCGGCGTCTGCCTTGCGACCTTGGGACCGGGGGTCACGAACCTCGTCACCGGCCTGGCGGATGCGAATATGGACCGCGCGCCTGTCGTTGCGATCATCGGTCAGGGATCGACCAAGCGGCTGCACAAGGAAAGCCACCAGAACATGGATGCGATCTCGATGTGCAGGCCGATCAGCAAATGGGCACAGTCCATCGTCGACGGCAGAAACATTACCGAGGTCGTGCGGAAGGCCTTCAAGATCGCCGAGCAGGAAAAGCCCGGCGTCACCGTCATCGAACTGCCGGAGGACGTGGCCAAGGAAGAGGTCGACCACAAGCCGATGCGGCCGGTGAAAGTGCGCCGCCCGGCAGCCGACCACAAGGCCGTCGCCGCCGCGGTGGATATGATCGCCAATGCCAAACGGCCGATCATCCTGGCTGGTAACGGGGCGATCCGGAAACGCGCTGCTGAACAGCTTCGGCGCCTTGCGCACAAGCTCGGCATCGGCGTCGTGAACACCTTCATGGGCAAGGGCGCCGTGCCGATGCATGACGACCATTGCCTGTTCACCATGGGTCTCGGTAGCGGCGACTACAACAACCTCGCCTTCGACGATGCGGATCTGGTCATTTCCTGCGGCTACGACCTTGTCGAATATTCGCCGAGTGCCTGGAACCGCACCCAGAAGGAAAACAAGAAGATCATCCATATCGACTTCTGGCCGGCCGAAGTGGACCGCGATTATCCGGCCGACGTGGAAGTCGTTGGTGACCTTGCGGATTCCTTGTGGCAATTGAATGAAGCGGTCAACGTTCGGTTCGCCGGAAAGCTTCCGCTGTTCGACATCGGCATCCGTAAGGAATTGCGCAGCACGATGTGGAACGACTTCCAGGCCGAAAAGGACGATACCGGCCACCCCGTGAAGCCGCAGAAGATCCTGCACGACGTGCGGCAGTTCATGGGGCCGAAGGACATTCTGCTCAGCGATGTCGGCGCCCACAAAATGTGGATCTCCCGCTACTATCAGTGTGAAGAGCCGAATACCTGCCTGATTTCCAACGGTTTCTGCACCATGGGCTTCGCCATGCCCGGTTCGATTGGCGCCAAAATGGCCTTTCCCGACCGCAAGGTGCTGTCGATCAGCGGCGATGCCGGCTTCATGATGAACGTGCAGGACCTTGAAACGGCCGTTCGCAAGAAGCTGAACATCGTTGCCATGGTCTGGTGCGACGGCGAATACGGCCTGATCAAGTGGAAGCAGCAGAACGGCTTCAACGGCCGCCATTCCGATCTGCAGTTCACCAACCCGGACTTCACCATGCTGGCGAAAAGCTTCGGCATGTGGGGAACGGAAGTGACGTCCGCAGACGGCGTGCTTCCGGCGCTTGAGGAGGCCTTCAAACAGGACGGACCGGCCCTGATCGCCGTTCCCGTCGACTATGCCGAGAACATGAAACTGACCGAGCGACTCGGTAACGTTCAGGTTCAGATCTAAGACCAAACCGGGCCGTCCTGACGGCCCGGTCCCGCATTCAGTGTTACCGGCCGGATCGCGTTTTGCGGTCCGGCCGGTTTCTTTGATAAACGCTGATTTTCAATAGGTTGCGGTTGGTCGAGCGATGCTAGACACCCCACGGCTGCGGACAGCCGAACCCGACACTATTAGCGTGCGTTTTTAAACAACCATCCGGCAGGTTAACATCCACTCGGCAACTGTTAATCTTGTTAACGTTGGTTGATATCATCTGCGCGGCACGTATTGACCAACGCCTTCCAATCCCCCTCATATGCTCGTGTACGAATGTAATTGTGACGTCGTGAATGTGTGCTTGGACATTTTTCAGGCACGCAATCTTGAAACGTCGACGCCTATTTTTTCAGAGGATGTTTCCATGTCTTTCTTGAGGTCGCTTCGACGCTGTGTTTGGGCATCGGCCGCCGCTTCGGCCTTGTTGCTATCCGTAGGCGCGAACGCAGCCGTTTACGGTCCTGAAATCGGAACCGGCGCTAACGATTTCGTCGATGTCGCGGCGAAGATCAAAGTTGGCTATTACGACCCAGACACCGGCCAGTTGATCATTACCGGAAAGACCGACAGCAAGCCGACAACGGAAGCCGGCGCGTTCAGCGATTTGTTCGGTTATTCCGACGTGGAGTTTTGGGACAAGCGAGATTCCAGTTCCGGTCTTGGTGAAAAGGGCGCCGTCCAATTGGATGTGGGCTCGCGGAGCGCCGGTGTCTCGGTCACGGTCGACGTCAACGGCACGGGAAACACCTTCACGCCGGGCGCGAACTATCGCGGCAACTGGTATGTCGATGACAGCTCCGATCTGGAGACCGGCAATATCCTAGGTTTCGCAATCAAGACCGGCAACAACACGGCCTTCATCGACTTGGGTGGCCCCTCTGCGATTACCTTGTCCGACCTCGTCGTGTTCAACACAGTCGGATATTATTTCGAGCAGGTGGCCGAAGCGCTGTTCAACGTGAACAACGGCGAACTTGAATATGCCCAGAAGGTTGGCAAGAATTACCTAACCTTTGTCGAGACTTACACCGAGTTGTCTGCTTTTACGGACAGGTTCATGTCGGTCTATTTCAACGGCGGGAACGACCAGGGCTTCAGCCATCTGACAGTCTTCGGTGCGGGTACGATCACCACGGTCCCGGTCCCCGCGGCATTGCCGCTGGCCGCTGCGGGCCTCGGCGTATTCGCGCTGCTCGGCTGGCGCAAACGGCGCCACGCGGCATAAAATCGGGCCGGCTTCATAGGCCGTCATTCCGACACGAACCGGGCGGCGCTTACATGAGCACCGCCCGTTTGTTTTGTGAAGACAAGATCGTTGGCGGTATATTTCGGTGACCGCCGGGTCCAAGCGGTTGCCAGGAAACAAAAACTTCTCAGCAAATTCTCTTGCGTCTTTTTTCAAGCTGGCGCATACCTCCAGATGTGACATCGCTGCCGCAGGACGCAGGACGAGTAAGTTGCGCCGCAGCGCGATACCAACTCCCCACACAGAATGCCAAGCGTTGCACCCCGTCCGGATGTAGATTCATCCCGCGGGTGACTACGGTGAACGACCAGTGAAGGGTACTAAAAATGGCTACCGGTACGGTAAAATTCTTCAACACGACCAAAGGCTTCGGCTTCATCCAGCCCGAAGACGGCTCGAAGGACGTTTTCGTCCACATCTCCGCTGTCGAACAGGCCGGCATGAGCTCGCTGAACGAAGGTCAGCGTGTCAGCTTCGAAATCAAAGCTGAACCGCGCGGTCCGAAAGCGGTCGACTTGAAGGCGCTCTAATTTCTGCGTTTGACGGTTTTGTGAGGGCCGCCCCCCGGGGCGGCCCTTCGCATTTCCGGCCCAGGGGCTACCCTTGGAAAACTATCGTCCTGCGGCATCCATGGCCGCCGCGACCCTGGCGCGGCGGGTCCGCCGGGCTTCAAGCCAGGTGTTGAACCAATTGCTGCTCAAGATCACCAACCCGCCCAGAACCACCTCGACCCCGACGGTTTCCGCGAAGAAGACATACCCCACCGCCGCGAAGACCGGCAGACGCAGATAATCCATCGGGGCGACGACCAGCGCATCGGCGGACGACAAGGCCTTGGCCAGGCAGAAATGCGCCGTCATCCCGCAGACGGAGACCAGCAGCATCCAGGCCCAGACTTCCAGGCTCGGCATCACCCAGCCGCCCCCTAAGGCGGGCAGCAATCCCATCGGCGCCTGCATCAGTCCCATATAGAACAGAATACATAGGACGCTGTCCGACCGGGTGAGACGCTTGGTCGTGATCATGGACAGCGCGAAACCCACGGCGGCGACCATGACCGCGACAGATCCGGCCTGCAGATCCGCCTCCCAAGGTCGGACCACCACCAACACGCCGCTGAACCCCGTAAGCAGGACCAGACCGCGAACCACGGTCATCCGCTCCGCCAAAAGGAAGGGCGCGAAAACCCCGATCCAAAGCGGGGTCGTGAATTCAATCGCGACAACCTGGGCAAGAGGAATCGCGGCAACGCCGAAGAACCAACCGAACTGGCCGACAAAATGAGCGCAATTCCTGGCCAGGTGGCCCTTAAGGTTCTTGGTCCGGAACTGACCGAGCCCGCCGGGCGTCAGCGAGCCTATCACAACCACCAGGATCAGCATGATCACGCTGCGGAAGAACATCAGCTGGAACGTGTCCAACTCCTCCGACACGTTCCGGGCGGCGACCGCCAAGGTGCTGAAGGACATCAATGCGCCGAACATCCACCCCGCGGCGCGGAGCGGATTTTGGGCATGCATGGATGCGTTGGCCGAAGCCCCGGTCACGTCGGCACGCCGCCGCTACCGGCCGGCGGCGGCCCGGATCTGATCCAGGGCCTCCCTTGCTGCGTCCTCGCGGATTTCGCCGCGGGCGACGATGGCCCCGGCAACGGCTTCGATTTCGTCCCCTGTCGCCCCGACCGTAATCGCCAGGTTCTGGGCATGCAGGCGCATATGCCCGGCCTGAATGCCGGTTGTCGCCAGCGCTTTCAGGGCGGAGAAGTTCTGCACCAGCCCAACCGCCGCCACGACCTTGGCCAGCCTCTCGGCATTGGTCACACCCATGATCTTCAGACAGGCCTGGGCGGTCGGATGAACCTTGGTGGCGCCGCCGACGATCCCGATCGCCATAGGGATTTCCATGACGCCTTCCAGATCTCCGTCCGGGGTTGCGTTCCAGGTGCTGAGCGCCGTGTACCGGCCCGACCGGGAGGCAAAGGCATGCGCGCCGGCTTCGATGGCGCGCGTATCGTTGCCCGTGGCCAGCACGACGGCGCTGACGCCGTTCATGATGCCCTTGTTATGCGTCGCCGCTCGGTACGGGTCCGCATCCGCGAAGGCGGAAGCTGCGATCATACCGTCGCGGACATCCGCCCCCCCTATGGTCTCCGTCCGCCAAACGCCGCGAACCGTGACGACGCGGCGATCGGCAAGATTGGAGAGGATGCGGAGCTTCACCTTGCCGCCGGTCCAGGTTTCCACATGAGGGGCCAGTTTTTCCGCCATCGTGTTGACGGCGTTCGCGCCCATCGCGTCGCGCGTATCGACGATCAGGTGCAGGATCACCATCGGACCGATGCGGGTGTCCAGGACGCGGACTTCGATATCCCGGAACCCGCCGCCAAGCTTGAGCAGCATCGGGTCGCAGGCATCGCACGACGCCTTGATATCGTCGCGCCGCTCCAAAAGCGCCTGTTTGGCGGCCTCCGGATCGGGTGTGTCCAGAATCTGCACCTGGGCGATCATCTGCGGACCGGTCCAGGTCGCGGTGATCCCCCCGGTATCCCGGCATTGCTTGGCAGCGTTGCAGACGGCGGCAATGACCGAGGATTCCTCCGTCGCCATCGGCACCAATACCTCTTCGCCATCGACGATGAGGTTGGTGGCGATGCCCAGCGGGACGTTCATGGTCCCGACGACATTCTCGACAAGATGATCGGCAAGGCGCACCAGCGGTGCGCCCGCCTCGATCAAATGCGATTTGCCTTCGTTACCCAAACCGCTGCGGCGGGTAACGGCGTCCAAACGCTCTTCCGGGGAAAGGGAGTGAAACCCGGCGATCCTGGAACCAGTTTCCGACACGATTGCCCCCAGTTCTTAACGGGACCAGGCGACGCAGGTCTGGCGCTGCGTGCCGAGGCCTTCGATACCCAGTTCCATGACGTCCCCCGGCTTCAGGAACACCTGCGGCTTCTGTCCGGCGCCAACACCCGGGGGCGTGCCGGTGGAGATGATGTCGCCCGGCATCAGCGTCATGAATTCGCTGATATGGCTGATCTGATGGGCAACCTTGAAGAACATGGTGTTCGTGCTGCCGTCCTGATAGCGATGGCCGTTGACGGCGCAATACATCTTCAGATTATGCGGGTCAGGGACTTCGTCCGGCGTCACCAGCCACGGCCCGATCGGACCGAAGGTGTCGCTGCTCTTCCCTTTGGTCCACTGACCGGCATAGTCGAACTGGAAGCTGCGCTCGGAAACATCGTTCGCGATGCAGTAACCGGCGATACAACCCATCGCCTCCTCTTCCGTCACATAGGACGCCTTCTTACCGATCACGACGGCCAGTTCGACTTCCCAATCGGACTTTTCCGAGCCGCGCGGGATGATCACGTCGTCGTCCGGACCGACGATGGCGCTGGTCGCCTTCGCGAAAATAAGGGGATGCGACGGCATCGGCTGACCGGTTTCGGCGGCATGGTCGGTATAGTTCAGGCCGACGCAAATGAACTTCGGCACATTCGCGACGCAGGGCCCGATGCGCGGATTTCCATCGACGCGCGGCAGGCTGGCCGGATCGAGGGCGCGGAGCTTGTCCATGTCCGGGCCGGAGAACAGCGCCCCGTCGATATCGGCGACGACGCCCGACAAATCGCGGATGTTACCGTCCGCATCCAACATCCCAGGCTTTTCAGAGTCGGCTTCACCATAACGCAGCAGCTTCATTTCATTCTCCTCCAGATTTGTTCTGTTTGTAGCGGTTCGGCCTAGATGCACCAACCGCCGTCAACGATGTAGGGCTGGCCGGTCGTGTAGCTGGATTCGTCGGAAGCCAGATAGAGCGCCAGGTTCGCGATTTCCGCGGCGGTGCCGAGACGGCCCATGGGTTGGCGTGCGATGAAGGCCTGGCGTGCGGCGTCGCCGCCCGACTGGTCGATCCGGTCCTGCAGGCTGGGTGTTTCCACCGTGCCGGGACAGATCGCGTTGACACGCACGCCCTTGGTCACGAAATCAGCGGCGAGAGACCGGGTAAGGCCGAGCACGGCGCCCTTGCTGGCGCCATAGGCAAGCCGGTTCGGCGCGCCGGTGACCGCGCCCGCGACCGAGCACATGTTGACGATGCTGCCGCCGCCCGCCTCGACCATCTTGGGCAGGAAGGCCTTGCACATATGGAACATGGCCTTGACGTTCAGATCGAAGGAAAAGTCCCAGTCCTTGTCCTCGCACTCGAAGATGCCACCCATATGGACGAAACCGGCGCAATTGAAGAGGACGTCGACCACGCCGATGTCCCGCGCCATGGCGTTGATGGAATCGGGGTCCAGGACATTGAGGACACGGGTTTCGATGTTCGGCGTTCCGGCGAGGGCCGCCAACGCCTGTTCATTGACGTCGGTGGCGATGACCCGCCCGCCTTCAGACGCGAAGAGCTCCGCGGAGGCGCGCCCGATCCCGTTCGCCGCAGCCGTGATAAGACAAATTTTTCCAGCAAGACGACCGGCCATATTCCTCCCCTATGTCACAAGTGCCCCTCTTTTGGATGTGATTGTTCGAGGGGCGGGCGAGCGATACTATAGTTGTCAGACAACTGTGCGCCAAGCACACTCAAGCCTTCCCAGGGAGAAAGATTATGGCCGGAAAGGAACAACTGACCATCCGCCTAAACGGCGCCGACAACGTCGTCGTGGCGCGCGCGGATATCCTTCCAGAAACCGAAATATCCGGTGAAGGCGTCACCACGGCATCACATATCCCGGCCGGCCATAAGGTCGCGACGCGGCCGATCGCCAAGGACGAACCGATCCGCAAATACAACCAGATCATCGCCTTCGCGACGCGCGATATCGGCGCCGGCGAGCATGTCCATACGGACAATGCCGAGTTCCGCAGCTTCGACCGCGATTATGCCTTCTGCCAGGACAAACGGCCGACGCAGTATTTCACCGGCGACGCCCAGGCGAGTTTCCAGGGCTTCGTGCGCCCCAACGGCTCGGTCGGCACGCGCAACTATATCGGTATCCTCACCAGCGTTAACTGCTCCGCCACGGTGGCGCGCTATATCGCGGAATCCTTCCCGAAGGAGGAGTTGGAGAAGTACCCCAATATCGATGGCGTCGTGTCCTTCGTGCACTCGACCGGCTGCGGCATGGCGAATTCGGGCGAAGGCTACGCGAACCTGCAGCGGGTTCTATGGGGCTTCGCCCAGCACCCCAACTTCGCCGGCATCCTGATGGTCGGCCTGGGCTGCGAGGTCAACCAGATCGACTTCCTGCTGGACGCCTACAACATCACGCCCGGCCCCACTTTCCAGACCATGACGATCCAGGACACGGGCGGCACGCGGAAGACCGTCGCTCGGGGCATCGACATGATCCGGGAAATGCTGCCGGCGGCGAACGCCTATTCCCGCCAGACCGTCCCCGCCAGCCACCTGACCCTGGCGCTGCAATGCGGCGGGTCCGACGCCTATTCCGGGATAACCGCGAACCCGTCGCTCGGCGCGGCCGCCGACCTTCTGGTCCGGCATGGCGGAACGGCGATCCTCAGCGAAACGCCGGAGATCTACGGCGCGGAACACCTGCTCACCCGGCGCGCCGTCACCGAAGCCGTCGGCAAGAAACTGGTGGAGCGGATCGAGTGGTGGGAAAACTATACCCGCATCAACAGCGGGTCGATGGACAACAATCCGTCGCCGGGCAACAAGAAGGGCGGGTTGACCACCATTCTTGAGAAGTCCCTGGGCGCGGCCGCGAAGGGCGGCACCACGAACCTGACCGATGTCTACAAATACGGTGAACCGGTCCGCGAAAAGGGCTTCGTCTTCATGGACAGCCCCGGCTACGACCCCTGCTCCATCACCGGTCAGGTCGCTTCCGGCGCCAATGTGGTCTGCTTCACCACGGGGCGCGGCTCTGTCTATGGCTGCAAGCCGTCGCCAAGCCTGAAACTGGCCACGAACACCGCCATGTATCGCCGGATGGACGAAGACATGGACATCAATTGCGGCCAGGTGACGGATGGCGACGCGACGATCGCCGAAATGGGCGAACAGATTTTCAATCGTATCCTGGAAGTGGCGTCCGGCAGCCAGACCAAATCGGAGGCGCTCGGCTTCGGCGATGACGAGTTCATCCCGTGGCAAATCGGGGCCGTGATGTAACGGCGGTTGACCCGCGCGCAACGCAAGGGCGGTGGACCAGACGGCTACTCGGTCTGTTTCGCCGTACCTTGGGGCGCAGATTTCGTTCCGCCGAGGTTCAATGGCATGCCTTGAAGAATGTCGCCGCTCGCCGCCGGTCCCGGCTTGCCGCCCAAATCGTAAATTTGAGTGGAACCGCCCTGGCCGATTGCGTTGAAACTCAGCGCGTCCGCCTGCGCGCCATCCGAGAACGAGGGCAAACCGAGGTCTTTGACATCACTCTTTTCGGTAAAGACCGTATCCTGGGGCAGAAGCGACCCCGCATTTACCGGCGATGCAATAAACAATCCCACGACGCAAAGAAAGACGGCGCGCATTTCGCCGCTCCTTATTAATTTTTTGGCACAGATTTCCTCACCTAGAAAAATAGTGACCGCCCTATTCGCGCGCAAGTCGCAAGACTTGGATGGCCCGGTTAGAAAGTGACCGCCCGGTCACAATTCGACGCCACAGCCGAACTTACAACTCATCGGCGCATTGAACCTCCGGGCCGCCCCCCCTTCGATCAACACACAACACGTTGAAAAAAAATAACTTTACACCGAGAGCCCATTCTCTCCCCGGTGCCGGAGAATTGTGTGTATGCCTGTTAACGTCGCGTTAAGGGTCCTCATGATGCAGTGCGCGGCCACCACACTTTCGAGCGAGTTGCGCCCTTCGCAAACGGCCCGGGACGCTTACGGTTGCTCTCTATGGACGGAAAACAGGCGGGATTTGCCTTGGGGATACGGGTATTCGAGAACTGGACGATGTTGGCAGTCGCGTCGGTGACGTGCTCCCTCGCCGTTGCCGCGTTCGGCGCGGCCCCGTTTGTCGAGCCGGTCCTGCAAGCGGCGACCGGCATGGGCCTTCCCGACGCATTCCGGAATGGTTCCCCAGTATCCGCGGTCGGGCTGCTGATCGCGGGAGGCGCCGGGATTCTGGCGCATAGAGGCCGACCGGTTCCCGTCTTGATCAGCGGTTTGGCGGTGATTGTCTCAGCTATTCTTATTCTGCTGCAGATCCGCCTGGGCAGCGATCTGGGTTTGGGATCGGCGTTTCTTCATGCCACGGAAGAGAACCTGCCGACGGACACACTGCGCGATTGCCGCGCCATGTCCGCAATCTGCCTGTTGATCGCCGGTTCAGCCTTGCTTGCAAGCGCGATCGACCGGCTGTTCGGCGACGAGGTATCCACGACGACCGTCATCCTTCAAGTTCTCCTTGCGGCCGCGGGCGCCGTCGCGCTTTCGGGCAGTCTTATCGAAGCCCCGCTGGTGACGCCTTGGGCGCGGATCACCTATCTGCCCCCTCTGACTTCTTCGGCTTTCGCGGTACTGGGCCTTGGTCTTTTCGCCCGGTCATGGGCAATGGGGCAAATTTACCGTAAGCCGGCGCAATGGCTTCCCGCTGCGGCGTTCATCAGCGCCCTCGCCGTCACCGTGTCGATTTGGCAGCTGCTTCACGCGGAAGAGCGAAACCTGATCGTCGGAACCACGCAGGCGACAGGCGATTTTTCCGCGGAAGCCCTGTTCTTGTTCGGTCTGGTCATGGCGACGTCCTTGGCCTTTGCCATTGCGGCCGCACAACGGGCCCACCGTGCGGCCGACGAGGCACTGGCCTATGCCGCGCGTTTCCGGCATGCGGAAAGAATCGCGAACCTGTTTCACTGGAAGACCGGGCCGCGCCTCGATCAATGGGAATACGCCTCCGAAAACGCGGAGAAATTCTACGGCGTATCGCTGGATGAATTTCTCGGCGGCACCGGGAAATTCCCGACGATCATCTATCGCGGCGACAGGGCGCGCGTCTTGGCCCTGTATCATTCCTTGAACGAGAATCCGCAGCCCTTCGTGATCGAATACCGCTTCCTGCATCCAGATGACGGCATCCGGTTCTGCCGAGAGGTCGGCGAACCGATATTCGATGCCAAAGGAACCCTGCTTTCATTCCGTGGCACCACCCAGGACATCACCGAAAAGCGGAATACCGAGGCGCAGTTGTTGGACGCCAAGGCGGATGCGGAAAACGCAAACCGGGCAAAATCCGAGTTTCTGGCCCATATGAGCCACGAGTTGCGCACGCCGCTGAACAGCATCATCGGATTCAGCCAGATGATTTCCACCCAAGTATTCGGGGCGATCGGCAACGCCAAATACGAGGGCTACATCACGGTCATCGAACGGTCCGCCCAGCACTTGCTTTCCTTGATCAACGACGTCCTGGACCTCACCAAGGTGGAGGCCGGCAAGGTCGAACTGTCGGAAAGCCTTTTGGACGTCGAAGATCTGGCGCAGGAGGCTGTGGACCTCGTCTTCGGCACGACGAACAGCCGCAGCGTCGTCTACCGGATCGATCCGGTGGTCGAGCAAAACTTTCTGTTCGGCGACCGCCGCCTGGTGCTGCAATGCTTCACCAACTTGCTGAGCAATGCGCGCAAGTTCACACCGGAAAGCGGCACCGTGACGATCGACATGCGCCTGTCCAAAGACTACGGCTTCCGGATCGCCGTGTCGGATACCGGCATCGGCATTGCCGAAGACAAGCTCGAACAGGTCATGGAACCGTTCAGCCAGGTCCGCCCCGATGTCCAACACAGCACCGAAGGAACCGGGTTGGGCTTGGCGATCGTGAAGCGTTTGATCGAGCTTCATGGCGGCAGGATCGTCATAAACAGCAAGCTTGGGGACGGAACCACCGTCACATTGTTTTTTCCGCAGGACCGCACAATCCCTGCGGACAGCACGGAAATGCGGGCCGCGTCGGCCTGACCCCTGCCCGCTTCGCCGTCACAAAGGCGTCGCGCCCCATGCTTTCCCCTTTCCGAGCGGTGGGCCATCCGCATAATACCCGGCACATGCTTCATACAGCCGAGGACCGATCATGAAACCGTTGCAGGACTTGGCCGTGGATTTGGCGGCCGGAAAGACGACGAGCCGCGACTTGGTCGAGGGATGCCTTGCAGCCATCGATGCAAGCCCGGAAGGCGAAAGGGCTTTCGTCGCCGTCCATTCGGATCGCGCCCGCGTGACAGCGGATGCGATCGACACCCTGCGCAAGGCAGGCGCGCCGCTTTCGCCCTATGCCGGCATTCCAATGTCGGTGAAGGATCTCTACGGGGTGAAAGGCGAGGTTTCCGCCGCCGGATCGAAGGTCCTTCGCGACAACGCGCCGGAGGCGGAAGACTGCCCGACCATTGCCCGCTGCCGGCAAGCCGGGTTCGTCTTCATCGGCCGGACCAACATGACGGAATTCGCCTATTCCGGCCTGGGCCTGAACCCCCATAACGGCACGCCGCGCAGCCCCTGGGACCGTGAGACCGGCCGTATTCCGGGCGGGTCCTCCTCCGGTTCCGCGGTTTCCGTTGCCGACGGCATGGCGGCGGTGACGCTCGGCACGGATACCGGCGGGTCGTGCCGCATCCCCGCCGCGTTCTGCGGCATTACGGGCTACAAACCGTCGGCCTATCGCGTTCCGCTCGGCGGCATCGTCCCGCTTTCCTTCTCTCTCGATTCCGCCGGTCCGCTCGGCCAATCCGTCGATTGCTGCAGCATCGTGGACGGCATCCTTTCCGGCGAAGGGGCTGCAACGCCGGAACCCCTCGACATGCGATCGCTGACCTTCGCCATCCC
>Ga0209692_10002140_pt1 | contig 23063 bp, 21 predicted proteins | sample tdDd472_FD_187129 | JGI IMG/M metagenome (GOLD analysis project Ga0209692, IMG submission 187129) | Marine sediment microbial communities from the Atlantic coast under amendment with organic carbon and nitrate - tdDd47.2 (SPAdes)... | ecosystem: Environmental > Aquatic > Marine > Coastal >... | reverse complement strand
AATTGCCATGGAGGCGAGTTCGTTGGTCTCTTACGCATCCTGCTCACGAGACACACCTATCCTTTTAGGTGAACGAACAAACCGACATCGTCGCCCCAAGCAAAGTCTAAGGGCTCCTAACGTCATTCATCAATTTAAACACTATAAATCAATTATCCAAAATCTTCGGATAATTCATTAAGTTACATAAGGGTTTATAAAATTACGCCAATGACGTATAGTCAATGTCTTGTGATATAGCAGAGGTGGTTAGATGGAAAAAAAGATGTTTAACGAATTGATCGAAAGTATCGATCAAATGGGTGAAATTATACACGGTAAACGCAAACCAAAGCGTGTTTTTGAATTTCCGGATGTGGAAATAAAAGAATTACGAAAAGAAGTCGGCTTGTCGCAGTCAGAATTTGCCTTGTTAATCGGAGTCAGTAAACGCACCCTGGAAAACTGGGAGCAGGGCAGAAGACAACCCACCGGCCCGGCCAAAGCCTTGCTGAGGATTTTAAAAGCCGACCCCAAACACGCGATTCAGGCATTGCATCAATAACCCAATTATCCTTAACAAAGTTATCATCACCTAAATAACAACCAGGCAAACACCATAAAAAAAATTGACAGCAGTCATCTTCTTGCTTGGTAACTACCGTATCCAGCTAACGTTAACTGGCCATTCCCGCACTTTTGCACATGGAAGGCCCACATCGAGTAGGCCACTTACCTCGTTTAGGCCACATGATGCCCTCTTTAGACAATTGGGTTCTTATTTAAAAACAATAAGATACAAGATATCTATAACTCATTTAAAACTGAAAATTCACACCGAGCTTAAAGAAATCCATCTCATGACCGATATCCGCCTGGTAATCATCAATATCCCAGGTCGATAAATCCGTTAACAGGACATTACGTTCCGTCCCGAAATCAATCTGATTGTACTCAGCGAACACCGACCAGTTGGCATTGAATTTATACTCAAAACCCACACCAACCATGACATCATCGAGGGTATCCTTATATTGGAAATAAATCGGCTCTTCGTAATTCGGATCCGTGTCTTCCACCAGCATATCAATCTGACCATAACCCAAATTCACATACAACAAAGACGCCTCAGAAAGCAAGAAGCCGAATTGACCACTTAAAGTCACCAGATTTTCTGACTCATATGAAACATAATTAGTCGGACTGGTGCCATTAATATAACGATGCCGGGCATTGGTATCGCCCTCGCTGCCACTTAAACGCAAACCCAAAACCCAAGTATCATTGAGCTGCATTCGACAACCCACCTGAGCCCCGAAAAACTCACCATCACCGGAGACAGTGCCCAGGTCATCATCAATCACATCACCGACAAAAAACGTCCCACGGTAACTGTTATCAACCTCAGCCGAACCCCCATGAACCCCGACAAAACACCCCCGCCAGTCATCAGAATCCGCCATCGCCGAACAACTCAAAGCCATCAGGCCAATATATTTAATACTTCGCATAAAAATCTCCTTGTTAACGTCCCTTCATTATAACCGTACAAACCACGCATGCAAAATGACACTGCTCACAAAAATGACAAGTCGCCCGAGCGAAGCCGAGGGAACTCCGAACACCATCCAAACCCTAAACAACCGCGTCGTCCTCGGGCAACGACCCGGGGACCCAGTAGACGAAGCATACAAAAATGACGCCAGCCACCCCGTGCTCCGGCACGGGGCTTCAATCGCTATCGAGTCCAATCTAACGCGATACACCTACGTCCATGTAGGCGAGTGTCTTCAATCACCAATTTTTGTCACTTCTCCAACCAAATGAAAACACAATCTAACCAAAGCCAAAAATAAGTCGCACAGAGAAGGGCTTTTAAAAATTTCTATTGCAAATTTTTCTTATATTGGGCAAAGTGATTAAAGTACATAAAAAAAGGAAAAGGACTTAATGACCGAAGATAAAAAGAAAAACCTCGAAACACAGTTTTGGGGTATTTCTAATTTATTGCAGGGAAAGATCTACGCCTTTGACTTATTTATCCATAATAAAAAGTACTTACATCTGAATAGTAATGGCTAAAAAATCAAATAAAAAACAAAAAAGCTTTGAAGAAACTTTGTGGGACTCTGCTAATAAGTTGCGTGGCAGCGTCGAACCATCTGAATACAAGCATGTAGTGCTGAGTCTTATTTTTTTAAAGTTCGCCTCAGATAAATTCGAAGAAAGGAGACAGGAGCTGATCGAGGAGGGACAAGACGATTACATAGACATGGTTGAGTTTTACACCATGAAAAATGTTTTCTTTCTTCCTGAGACAGCACGTTGGAGCTTCATCATAAAACATGCCAAGCAGGATGACATTGCGGTAAAAATAGACACCGCTTTGCATACTGTCGAGAAAAACAACAAAGCGCTGAAAGGTGCATTGCCTGACAATTATTTCTCTCGTCTGGGATTGGACGTCAGTAAACTCGCAGCCCTGATAGACACCATCAATAACATTGATACACTGGCTGACAAATCACAAGACATAGTTGGTCGGGTTTATGAATACTTCTTAAGTAAATTTGCCCTGGCAGAAGGCAAAGGCAAAGGTGAATTCTATACCCCCAAAAGCATAGTAAATCTGATTGCAGAAATGATTGAACCCTACAAAGGCAAGATTTATGACCCTTGTTGTGGCTCAGGTGGTATGTTTGTACAGTCCATGAAATTTGTGGAAAATCATCAGGGAGACAGAAAGGATGTTTCCATTTATGGTCAGGAGTATACCGGAGCCACCTACAAACTGGCCAAAATGAACCTGGCCATTCGTGGCATCTCTGCCAACCTGGGTGAAGTGGCAGCCAACACCTTTTCCCGCGATCAGCACAAAGACCTGAAAGCCGATTACATTATGGCCAACCCACCATTCAATCAAAAGGCCTGGCGAGCAACAGATGAATTGAATGATGACCCACGCTGGTCGGGGTATGAGGTCCCCCCAACGGGCAATGCCAACTATGGCTGGATTCTGCACATGGCGTCCAAACTGTCTGCAAACGGTGTAGCAGGATTCATTCTAGCAAATGGGGCTCTCTCCGGGGACAACACAGAGAAGGAAATCCGTAAGAAGATGATTGAGAATCACTTGGTAGAAGCCGTGATTATTCTGCCAAGAAACATGTTTTACACCACGGACATCAGTGTGACCCTTTGGATCCTGAATAAAAACAAAAAAGCTCGAACTGTTCAACTTGGTGACATCAAACGTCACTTCCGTGATCGTGAGAATGAAGTACTGTTTATGGATCTGCGTCAAATCGGTGAGCCGTTCGAAAAAAAATACATCCAGTTTTCTGATGAACACATTCAACACATAACAAACACCTATCACACATGGCAACAAACCATCGCTGAGAAGGAGTATGAAGATGTACCTGAGTATTGTTATTCAGCCGATTTGACTGAAATAGAATCTAAAGATTTTTCTCTCGTTCCCAGCAAATACATTGAATTCATAAATCGAGATGAAAACATTGATTTTGATGAAAAAATGACAGGGCTTCAGGATGAGTTTAAATCACTGCTCAAAGCCGAGGATCAATCAAAAAACGAATTGCTCAAAGTCTTCAGAGAGTTAGGATATGAAATCAAGTTATAAAAAACTGGGCCCATACATTCAGGAAGTTAAAGTAAAGAATAAAGATCTTAAAGTTGATAAATTGCTTGGCGTGAGCATAACCAAGAAGTTTATACCATCTATTGCCAATACAGTTGGCACGGACATGTCCAAATATAAAATTGTTATGCAAAATCAATTTGCATATGGACCTGTTACGTCCCGAAATGGAGAAAAAATCTCTGTTGCATTGCTTGAAGACGATTGTTGCATTATCTCAACTTCATACACTGTGTTCAAAATCAATGATCATAATGAGTTATTACCAGAGTACTTGATGATGTGGTTCAGGCGTCCTGAATTTGATCGATACGCCAGATACATGTCACACGGCAGTGTGCGGGAGTTGTTTGGGTGGGATGAGATGTGTGAAGTAGAACTCCCAATTCCAGATATTGATAAACAAAAAGAGATTGTTGAAGAATATCTCACCATTGTGGATCGAATAAAACTCAACGAAAAACTCAACCAGAATTTGGAAGAAACTGTACAGACTATCTACAAACAGTGGTTCGTCGATTTTGAATTTTCCATGTCCAAAGAGCATGCAACAAAAATCGGCAAGCCGGAACTGGAAGGCAAACCCTATAAGTCCAGCGGTGGCAAAATGGTCTGGAGTGGTGAACTGGATCAGGAGATTCCGGAGGGGTGGCAATGTAGCAACCTTGGCGATCTCATTAAAATTAATCCAGAAAACTATAATGCGAAAAAAGACAAGTTTAAAGAAATTCATTATTTGGATACAGGTAGCATCACGAACAACAGAATGGGTAAACTACAGATACTTAAACTTGGACAAGATACAATCCCAAGCAGGGCAAAACGAAAGATAGAGCACAATGATATTGTTTATTCTACAGTTCGTCCAAATTTGAGACACTTTGGTCTTATCAAAAGCCCTCCGTCAAACATGCTTGTTTCAACAGGTTTTGTTGTTATTCGCTCAAGAAAAGAACACATATCAAACGAATTAATTCTATGCTGGCTGAGCAATGATCGGACAATAGACTATTTCCATTCAAAGGCTGAGATGAGCGTTTCCACATACCCATCCATTAAGCCTGAAGATATAGAGGAGTTGTTGGTACCCGTGCCAAATAAAAGGGAACTAAAGCATATTAATAAGATGTTAGGAACTCTATTCAATCGTTTATCTATAGACCAAAATGAACAATTGCTCTTGGGTGATTTATCAGAAATATTACATCAAAAAATGACTAAAGCGGAGGCAACTGCATGACAGATTTCACAGAAACTTTTTGTTACTGCACAATCTCAAATGATGAAATATAAATACCAACTAATAATCTTAGGGTCTGATATCCATGAAAGGGAAGCAATACTCCAGCAAATACAGTTGGAGTTAGCAAACCTAAATTTACCAACTGAATTTTTAAAAGTCATAAGTTCAACATCAATTGAAAGAGAATATGAAGGCAATCAACCAGCATTTGCTTTATATTTCGGAGATGTCAATGGTGACTTCAAAGATGAAGAAGTAACTAAAAAACTGCTGAAGGATGGCACAATGATACTTCCGATATATTTCAATGATTTTGGTTCTGAAATTCCTAAAGTATTAGAAAACCAAAATGGCATTCAATACGGTAATGGTGAAATTCAAAAGATATCCAACATTGTTTTAGAGGCTTTTGAGTTATTGCGAAGCACTAGGAAAGTGTTTATCAGTTATCGAAGAACTGAGTCAACATCAGTAGCTATTCAGTTGTATGAGGCGTTGGAAAGGTACAATTTTGATGTTTTTTTAGACACTCACTCTATTCAGAAAGGAGAGCCTTTTCAGGACGAGCTTTGGCATCGGATGTCGGATTGCGATGTTGTTCTAATTTTAAATACCATTGGATTTCTTGAGAGCAAGTGGTGCAAAAAAGAATTTGCTGAGGCAGGAGCGAAACAAATAGGAATCGTCCAATTAATCTGGCCAAATCATAAAGTATCAGAAATGGATACATCCTCCCATATCAGCTATCCATTACAGTTAAATGATATTGACTTCGTAGATAATGATTTTGAAGCGAAAGGTACTTTTATCCAATCTAAAATAGACGGCATAGTTAGAATGGTTGAGTCGGTTCGAGCCAGAAATCTAGCTGCGAGGCAAGATAATTTGATAACTGAGTTTAGAAATATTGCTGAGAAAAATAATAGAAATGTCACTGTTCAGCCAGAAAGATTTTTAACAGAAGATTTGCCAAATGGAGAACGCATAATTTACATACCTACAATTGGAGTACCACAATCCATGAGTTGTCAATCTGCAGAAATAAAAAAGGAACTTTTGGGTTTTGATGATGTTTCCATACGTTTAATTTATGATGATTTAAGAATCCGCGAAAAGTGGTTGAATCATTTAGATTGGTTAAATGATAATTTCAAAAAGGATATAAAAACTTTAAAAAAGAGAGATTTTGAATCATGGCTACAGCAAAAACAATAAAAAACATTTTTCTTTCAGCCAGCATCCCATTACCTGAGAGACATGCCAAGTTCATTGAAACTGCAGATATTATCGCTATTCGAGATGCCATTTTGGCTTTTACTTCGGTTGTCCTTCCACATCATCGAATCATATGGGGCGGTCATCCCTCAATTACCCCTTTGATTTATTACGTGATGGAAAAGTTAGAAATAGACATTCATGATCATGTCAAACTCTATCAATCACTATGGTTCAAAGAGTTTTTTCCTGAAGACAATGATAAATTTGAAAATGTTATTTACACTGACAAGGGTCATGATATTCATTCAAGTGTCGAAATGCTTAGAAGCCAAATGATTAAAGAAAACTCTTTCTCCGCTGCAGTGTTCATAGGAGGAATGGAAGGCATTGAAGTGGAATTTAATATGTTTAGAGAAAATCATCCTGAAGCTCTAATACTTCCGATTGCAAGTACTGGCGCTGCCACAAAAGTTGTCTATGATGAGTTGCTACCACAGAACAGCAAAAACTCAAGACTTGAAAAGGACTATGGCTATATGTCTTTGTTTCAAGACCTACTAATGAAGAGGATTTGATTATGGGAAGAAAGGTGTTCGTTTCATACAAGTATGGTGATGTTCAAGTCGAAGATTTAGATGTATATGAACAGGGCTTGTTTGGTCAAACGCAAAAAGTCCAGACAAAAGCTCGCCACTATGTTGATCAATTATCTGAAATATTAGAGGAAGATGACAATATCTATAAAGGAGAGAATGATGGACAAAGCTTGGCAGATTTCTCTAATGAATATATTCAGTCTTCATTAAAAGATAAAATATATGATAGTAGTATCACGCTTGTTCTGGTTTCAAAAGGAATGAAAGAAGCATGGAAGTCAGAAAAAGACCAATGGATACCGTGGGAAATTTCATATTCATTAAAAGAGTACAAAAGAAGCGGAAGAACAAGCTTATCAAATGGAATAGTTGCGATTGTTTTGCCTGACGAATATGGAAGTTATGAATATTATATAACGGAGGACAAGGAATGTAATTGTCGCAGTTTGAATACTCCAATACTTTTTCAAATTCTTAAAGACAACATGTTTAATGTCAAGGAGCCAGATAGAAGACCTTGTAATAACAATTGGGTCTATTCAGGTGATAGCTCATATATTCAATCTGTTACGTGGGCTGACTTTAAATATAAACCCAATTTCTATTTAGATAAAGCCAAAGAAATTAGAGACAAGAAGGATGATTACGATATAACTAAAACTGTTAAAGAATGATAAAAGATTTAATTAATAGCTTAACACTCATTGTTTTGAGGAATACTGTATTGTCTCTGCTGGATAAAAATAAAGAAAACAGAATGCTGTTTTATCTCATCACAATGACATGGATAAAGCCAGAAATGTCATTACTAACTTCAACGGTATCCAAGTGAGAATGAACAAATTCACTGAAACCAAACTAGAAGAAGCAATCATCAAACTCCTTGAAGTTGAAGGTTATCAGTATGTCCATGGACAATCCATCTCTAGAGAAACCGGTGAGGTTTTAATCAAGGATGACCTAAAAAGCTACCTATCCAGTCGATATGCCCAAGATCTAATCACTCCAGGTGAGATCGATTCAATCATCAGGAAGTTGGAATTGTTCTCTGCTTCAGATTTGTATGAGAGCAATAAAGCCATCATGAAAATGGTTTCTGATGGTTTTCTGTTAAAACGTGAAGACCGAAGTCAAAAGGACTTGTATGTTCAGTTGATCGATTACAGTGATTTGATCGAGCACCGTATTCCAGAAGCCTCTGAAGTTGAGACTGTTGTTGCTGACCACATTAACACATATCAATCAGGACACAACATTTTCAAAGTGGTTAATCAGCTAGAGATTTTCGGTTATGAAAAGCGCATTCCTGATGGCATCATCTACATCAATGGCTTACCTTTGGTGGTTTTCGAATTCAAAAGCGCCATACGTGAAAATGCCACCATTTATGATGCTTATAAGCAGTTAACCATCCGCTATCGAAGAGACATCCCTGAACTTTTAAAATACAATGCGATCTGTGTGATCAGTGATGGGGTTAATAATAAAGCCGGATCATTGTTCGCTCCCTATGAATTTTTCTATGCCTGGCGAAAAACAGATGGCTCAGATCTGGTTGAAAAAGATGGTATCAACTCGCTGTACACCATGGTCAAAGGGCTTTTCAATTCGTACAGGATCAGGGATGTCATACGTAACTTTATTTACTTTCCGGACACTTCTGGTGAAGAAGTAAAAATCCTTTGCCGTTATCCCCAATACTACGCAGCGACCAGGCTCTATCACAACATCAAATCACACCAGAGACCTGACGGTGATGGAAAAGGTGGCACTTATTTTGGTGCGACCGGTTGTGGCAAAAGTTACACCATGCTTTTTTTAACCCGGCTGTTAATGAAAAGCGTGGAATTTTCCAGTCCGACCATTGTGTTGATTACTGACCGGACTGATCTCGACGATCAATTATCTGAACAGTTTACGAATGCCAAGTTCTATGTGGGGGATGAAAACATTGTCAGCGTAGAAAGTCGCCAAGAACTACGCGACTTATTGAAAGGAAGAAACAGTGGTGGTGTGTTTTTAACAACTATTCACAAGTTCACAGAAGACACTGAATTACTCACTGATCGCAGCAACGTCATTTGTATTTCTGATGAAGCTCACAGGAGCCAGGTTAATCTGGATCAAAAAGTTAGGATCACAGACAAGGGAGTTAAACGCACTTATGGCTTTGCTAAATACTTACATGACTCACTGCCCAATGCCACATATGTAGGCTTCACCGGTACGCCCATTGATGCAACTTTGGACGTTTTTGGTGAGGTGGTTGATACATACACCATGACCGAGTCAGTGAAAGATGAAATCACTGTCCCCATTGTCTATGAAGGCAGGGCTGCTAAAGTCATTCTGGACAATATTAAGCTTAAGGAGATTGAAGCTTATTATGACCAATGTGCAAATGAAGGCGCATCTGAATATCAAATAGAAGAAAGTAAGAAAGCCAGTGCGCACATGAACACAATTCTGGGCGATCCAGACCGAATCAAAGCCTTGGCTTATGATTTTATCAATCATTATGAAAGCCGGGTTAAAGAAGGCTCTACGCTCAAAGGTAAAGCCATGTTTGTCAGTTCGAGCAGAAAAATTGCATATGAGTTATATCAGCAGCTTATTAAGCTGCGGCCTGAATGGGCAGAAATTCGCGTGTGTGAAGAAGGCGCTGAATTGAACAAGGAAGAACAAGAAAAAATCAAGCCGATGGAACGGGTCAAGTTAATCATGACCCGAGGTAAGGATGACCCGGAACATCTTTATAACATGCTCGGCACCAAAGATCACCGAAAAGAATTGGACAGGCAATTCAAAAACCCAAAATCCAATTTCAAAATAGCGATCGTGGTTGATATGTGGTTAACCGGTTTTGATGTGCCCTTCCTGGATACCATTTACATCGACAAACCCATTCAGCAACACAACCTGATTCAAACCATTTCCAGAGTAAATAGAAAGTTTGAAGGAAAGACCAAAGGATTGGTTGTGGATTATATTGGTATCAAACGACAGATGAACCAAGCACTTGCGCAATTTTCAAAATCTGAAAGTAGTAACTTTGAAGAGATTGAACAATCGATTGTAGTAGTCAAAGATCATTTGGACATCTTGAGCAAGCTGTTTCATAAATTCAAAACGACAGGTTACTTTTCTAGAAACCCGGTTGACCAACTTGAGTGCCTCAATATGGCAGCTGAGTTTGTACAGGTCACTGAGAAAAATGAAAAGCGTTTTATGAATCTGGTGAAACGCTTGAAAGCTGCCTATGACATATGTAGTGGCAGTGACGGATTCACAACTTCAGAACGAGATCACGTTCACTTCTATTTGGCGGTCAGGTCGATTGTTTATAAACTCACCAAAGGAAATGCCCCAGATGCAGCACGGATGAACGCCCGCGTCAGAGAAATGATCAAAGAAGCTCTTCAATCCGATGGTGTCGAAGAAATTTTTAAACTGGGTGAGGACCAAGGCAAGGAAATCAATTTATTTGATGAAGACTATCTGGCCAAGATCGAAAAAATAAAGTTACCTAATACGAAGATTAAGCTTCTGCAACAGCTGTTAACCAAAGCAATTGATGACTTCAAAAAAATCAATAAAGTCAAAGGAACAGACTTTTCTAAAAAGTTCAAAGCTCTGGTTGATAAATACAACGAACGCGACGAACAAGATGTACTGGTCAGTAATGTACTTGAAGACTTTACTGATGAAATCATTGGTTTGTTCCATGCACTGAAGCAAGAAAAAGAGTCTTTCGGTGATTTAGGTATCGACTTTGAAGAAAAAGCTTTTTACGACATATTGAAGTCTTTGGCCATTAAATATGATTTTGAGTACCCTGAAGATAAGTTGGTTACGCTTGCAAAAGAGGTCAAAATGGTCGTTGATGACAAATCAAAGTTCACTGATTGGAACGAACGAGAAGACATCAAAGCAGAGCTTAAAGTAACTTTGATTCTACTATTGGCCAAACACAAATATCCGCCCGTTGACCGAGATGAAGTTTATAAAGAAATTTTTGAACAGGCTGAGAATTTTAAAAAAAATAATCCAGTAAAACAAACATATGAAGATAAATACCCCATACCAATTGTTCTGGATGAAGGAATAATTTATTCTTATTCACAAATAAAAAAACTAGACAGCTGTTTCGAATTAGCAAAAATCACTTTGCATACTGATGAAGAATACTTTTCAAACATAATAAAGTTTCAAAAATCGGAGAGCTATAAAAAACTTAAAATATTAGGTATAAATTCACCTAATGTTCTAAATCGATATTTTAAAGAACTAAATTTTTTAAAGAATTCAATTTCGCCAAGTGATATTCCTGAATATAACCCAAATGTTAAAAATTCTTCAGGCTTAATTTGGTCATTAAACAAAGCCTATCCTGGAAGTACTATTTATGAAATAGTTTTAAGTGTTTTTGGCCCATACCCTAAAGTAGGATGGGTATTAGCCTTATTGATAGCATATCCAAAGCTTGCTGATGGGTTTGAAAAAATGAAAAAAGATTTATTCTCAAGATATGATAAAGGCGAAGATAATAAATCCTCAATTATTTTAAATAGTTCATTCCGTGAAGAATTAAAAAATAGAGAAAAGAAATAAAATACAATGAGTCAAAATTTAGAGTCAAAATTTAGAGTCAAAATTTAGATTCAAATTAATATAATAATTCTGCTTCAAAATGAAACCCCAAACCATCCAAATATTCCTCCCCGATGGCGCACCGACTTCCGTTAAAGAAGTCGAGTTGACGAATCACCAGGTTAAAAAAGATTTCACACAAAAATCAATAATAATTATGTTGATTGGCATTTTAATGACATGTAATGCCAGTGCCAAACAGGAAAGTAATATAGCTGATGAAAGTGATTGGTTTGTGCCTGATGGTGTGGTTTTTGTTTCAGGTGATGTTGAGCAGGTCGAGGTAGTTAAAAACAAGCTTGAGAGAGCTTTTAGTGAGCCTAAAAAAGGTTTGTATAAGCTGGCAAAAAAGCAGTCAGGCTATTTCTTCTTGGGACCATTGATCAGCGCTCGGTTACGTGAAGAAAACCCAACAAAAGTATCTGAATTAAGAACTGCAGGATATCGGGTTAAGATAATGGAAGATTTTGAACCGAAAATTCAAGGTTTGTTGGCTAAAACCAATCAAGAAAAAAAACTGTTAAGCCAACTTCTGAGCGACAGGATTGGTGATTCAAAAAAATTAATACTCAGAAAGCTGCATCCTGATGAACTGGCATTTATGTGGTATTTCGTGAGTTGGGACATCAAAGAACCTGTTTTTGTTTTAGAAACTGATGACCATACATTTTTGGTTGATTTTGGTGCTATTACTGAAAATCAATTGTGGATCGAGGAAATGTCCAATCCATGTTATCAGTTCGGTTTCGAAGAAATTATCAGTCCTTGTGTGTGTTTTGGAGTGCAGATGCAAGGCAAAAAATGGTTAGGAGGTTTTATTGAAAAGCCTCACCAGTGTACTATGGACGTTGTTCAAACCAGTTTAACTGCTCAACAGGGCGCAGATGAAAATCAAAACCTGCCAGTCAGCCTTGAGGCAGTACTTTTTATTGATGATGAATATGTGATTGGTGCGAATTTAGCTACTGATGTTATGGCCAACTGGATTAAAAAGCTGGAACATGAACTAAATATCGATGTTTTATCAGGACAGCAGGGTAAAGTAGCGATCAAGGTCACCGTATTAGTAACGGGGCATCCAGAATTTGAAATAGAGTATCATAATGAGATTGATGAAGCATGGTTGTTAAAGGTGGAAAATAAATTGTCAACCATAATACCCATCAATGCTAAATCTCAATCGGTCAGTTTTGAATTGATTTTTGCAGTGGAAACAGGTATTAGCAACAAGGCCTCTAGTGATTAATATTTGTATTAAAGAATTAATCCACTACACTGCAATATCAAGTCGAATAAAGGAGTGTCAATTAAACAAATGAAACCCCAAACCATCCAAATATTCCTCCCCGAAGGCGCACCGACTTCTGTTAAAGAAGCCGAGCTCACTAATCGTCTGATTAATAAATTCACCTACTACGTGGATTCTATTTTTATGGAAAGGATGCAGCATGAATAAACTTTTAAAATTTTGTTTATGTATGTTTGTGATGACGGCATTTATCGGTTGTAAAAATTACAGAGTAGTAGAACCTGATTTTGATAAGTCATCAACTGAATACTTTGTTCAAGTAACTGATGATGCATCTTTGGCTGCTAATTTACCAATACTGCGTCATCTACCATTAGATGATGAGTTAAAAGAAATCAGAATTTGGGTTGGGTTTGGGCCGCTAATATTGCAACAGTTTTACAGCATTAACCTATCTGATAAAGTGTCCGGTAAATTTATTTGGTATTTTGATTCAGGTTTAAAGCAGTGGGAAGAACAGGATTATAAGGAGTTTTATAATGAACTTTATCAAACTTGTGATAAGTTAGGTGTTCATAATGAAATTGAAGCATGTGTTGATACGGAATATGTATTTGACTGGAATGCTCTATATAATGAGCTGGTTGAGTTAGATATTTGGAATATACCAGATGAATCTGAGGTTCCTAAATATGTAAATAAAGATTTAATTGTTTCGTTAGATGGAACTACTGTTGTGGTTGAACTAAAAAAGCCAGGTTACTATCGATCATTCAGCCATAAATACGAACGCGTTGTTTACAAAGATAAATATCTATATGGCAACAAAATATTGGAAATTCTACAAAAACACGTTAAATGAAACCCCAAACCATCCAAATATTCCTCCCCGAAGGCGCACCGACTTCTGTTAAAGAAGCCGAGCTCACCAATCGCCTGATCAAAACCATTTGGTTTCCACGCACGTCAATGAGTAAAGCTTCTATGAGTTCAAATTTCAATGAAGTTACCAACAACACGAACATTTAATACGATAAAAATTATGACACATTCAACAGAAGTTAAAGAACATATTCACAGTATTTGGGATTCATATATTGAATCAGATAAATTAGTCAGGGATACTCAAAATGTTGTCATCAATGACATCGATGCAGAACGAGAAACTGTTATTGTTAACATAAAGGCTTTAATGGATGATTTTAGTGCTGGCGAATTAAATATTCATGAATTCAAGACAAGCATTGATAGTTTAAATAAACGAAACAATTTATGGGGTTTTACTGCAGCAAAAGGCCAGATGTTTTTTAATCAGTTAGTCAAAGCTGGCGCATCCAAAGAAGGGGTATTAACAAAGTTACTCATTGACGTTATAAGTGAACCTGAAAATTTAGATGATGCAAAAGCTAAAATAGACGCGCTTGAAAACTTTACACTGCAGTTTTATAACAAGGCTGACGACAAAAGAAAAGCCCCAAAGCCAAGCTCAATTGGCTACTTCTTATCTTATTTCTGGCAAGTTCAGAACCCTCAGAAATGGCCTATAATTTACACATCATTAACCAATGCTTATGAAGAATTAGGCATTTGGGAGGCACATGATAACCAAGCAACTTCCTATTCATACTTTTTTACGCTTAATGAGCAAGTTAAACAGATTTTGAAAGACTACACGCATAAGGATATTTCTAACTGGGATGCTGAACATGCTTTTTGGAACTTTTCTGGTAACCCCAATGCGCACTTAATTAAGAAAGAAGATAATGTCGCTGACATCAACCCGGTCCATGCCGTTGACTCCTTAAAAAGTTCTGCTTTTGAATACCAAGATTACATAATGCCTAAAGTGGCTGATCTGATCACCCTAGGAAGTGATGATAAAAGCCATTCATCTAAGAAGGGAGCTGAATATGAAAAAAGAGTATCTGAAATTTTTAAGTATTTAGATTTCGAAGTTGAACACCTTGGGCAGGGTAAAGGTCGAAACCCGGATGCAATCATCAAATTTAGAAAAGAAAATATCGCATTTATAGTCGATGCAAAAGCTTATAGTGATGGCTATACATTAGGCGTCGATGATCGTGCCATAAAAGAATATATTAGCCACTATTGTCCAAAATTAAAAAATGATGGTTTTAACAGAATTGGCTTTATTTTAGTGAGTAATTCATACAAATCCGATTTCAGCTCATTTATAAATGAAATCACATGGGAAACAGACATTAAACGATTCATTTTATTGACCTCTGAAGCACTATTACATCTGCTGGCTTACAAAGTGAAAGATGGTTTAAGTTTGTCTCAAATCGTCGAAAGTTTAGTCAGTTTTGAAAATCCTGTGGAAGCGTCATCGGTTAATGAAGAATTTTATGATGTTTGATATTAGTGATATAAAGTCATTACAGGCATTGACCAGTAGATTCAATGAAAAGGCAAGAACGGTCAGGTTTTGGTTGATTTATTGAGAACTTAAAATGAAAACAGAAAGCAAAATAGCGTTGTTGATTGATTGTGATAATGTCAGTTCGAAGTCCATCGATGGGGTGATCAATGAATTGGCAAAATATGGGGTTGTTAATATCCGTAAAGGGGGTCCTGCGTAAGAACCCCCAAATATGGGTATTTTGAAATATTTACTTAGTATAGAAGGTTTCTTTCATTGCTGATTCTAATATCATTATCAGCTTTGAGACATCAATTTGCCCCTTTTTATTCTTAAACTTATATTTTCCTGTAAATAATATATGAGCCCAGGCTATTGGGGAAATTCTTGCAAACCTATCTAAATCATCTTGAGAAACATCTTTTAAAACCATGTTTTCATATATATTGTTTAAAACAATGCTGTTATAAGCAATAATCGAATTAGCAATCAGTCTTGATGCATGTGCACTGATTCTATTATCAACGATTCTTCTGCCTTTAAATATACCCTTAAAGATGTTTCGTATTTGGCTCTGAAGCTGGTGATAAGCTTCCGTTCTATTTCTTGCTGTTCTGATTGCCTTTCTAAGTTGAATGTCATCAATTAAATTCAAAATGTGGATGATTTTGAAGATATTGTTGTATTCATAAAGTGCTGCTCTCAGTCTTGAATACCGAGCATGGGAATTAAGTTTTCTGATAATGATACTTTGAGTGTTTTCTTGTAACACCAGTGATAGTAATATCCGTAGAATTCCTCTTTTTTGATCTTTAATCAAATCAACATCAATTACCCTTTTAGGCTTCAAAATACCCTTATAGTTTTCAATTGAATCAGTTGAAAATAGTTCATTAGCTGCCTCTTTGACATTTTTAATGCTTGGTACATAATCCACACCAATTGAATCAAGGGCAACAAAGTTTAATTTGTTAAGTGAATGATTATCACCTGTTACCACATCTACATATACATCCGTTTTATTGCCATAAATCATGTCATAAAGTGAATGCCCTTCATATTCGTTTAATCCAATATTTTTGGCATTAACAGCAACAAAATTAGCGATCAAAGTATAGATCGATATTCCTTTGCCTTTACCAAGGTATTTTCTTGAATATCTTGATTGAATGGTACTGTCAGTGGTTGAATGCTTTTGTCCATCTGCATCTGCTAACAATCGGTCATCCAATAAATTCCAATGCTTAAAAATCGATAACGACTCAATGTGGTTACTGATTTGATCATTTACAGTAGTTAACGTATCAATTCTGATAAAATCTTCGCGAGTTGTTCTCAGAATATGGAGTTTCAAATCAGACATTTCTGACATCTTTGTAACGCCAATTCCAAAGGCCTCTGATAATAAGCAAGCATTAATGGCAACAGTCAAAGGCTTTTGCCTTTTTATGTATCGAGGTTTTATGTGACTGAATCCATCCCACATGTTGATAAGGTTGCCCACATATATGACAACATCAGCAATTTCAACTTTGGGTAACTCACTGAAAAATGAAACATCAAGTTTGTCATTGCTGTCATATAGTAAATTCCAGACTGAAACACCATGCTCTGTTTCTTTAACTTTAAACCCAGTATTGAGATTACTTTCAATATTTGTTGTTGTTCTTTTCCATGCATTTTCTAATTCTGATAAAACATCATCTAATCGTTTGTCGCAATACACTGGTATTCTTGGAAATCCAAGTTCTTCACAAATGGCTTCAATTTGGTCAACTTTTGAATCATCTACCAAATCGAATTCAATGTCACAATATGAAATACTTTCATTGCAACAAAGCCTTCCACGATCTATTTCGTGATACATCTTTTGGTACACATAAACCTCAAATAAATATGGGTCTATTTTCTCATCAGTTTTATTCCTTTTGAGAAAACTTATTATTGATGCTGGTATTTTTTCAATAACATGATCGGGAATGATTAATTTTGAGGGACTTTTAGATTTTAAATAATGATTTTTAAGAACATTTATATATTCAATAATGGTTGAATCATCTTTATAGTGCACAAATGGCACAGCCATTAAAATTGGTCTCAAATAAAGTGACTGTATTCTGCTTGTACAGCTGAAATACTCCCACTTGCTAGTCTTTTTATCGAATTGATTTCCTTGTAAGAATTCTGCCAAAACATGAAACTGTTCTGCAGGCAATATGTTGTATGCTACTTCGTTAAGTTGCTTATGATTTAATCCCTTTTCTCTGGAAGGAAACCACTTCAAGAATTTTGCAAGCTGTGGAATATTTGCTGCTGCTTTACTACTATGTTCAAGTAGTCCGATTTGTATGTGTAATTTGCTTTGATCCATCAACGATTTGGTGTGGTAATTAAAACTGACGATTAAGTTATCAAGTATTTGCTGATACCTAAAAGAAATAAAACAAATAAGGTGTAACCATTGCTGTGTCTTGTTCAACCGTTTAATTCTGTAAGCTGCGTATGTAGAGGCTATTTCCGAATAGTATCTAATTGCATTTTTTGAAAGCTCGAGTCTTGGAATAAACTTTTTTGAAAAAGTGTAAAGTTCATGCAACTCATCTGCTTTATTAACCTCTAGGCGAACGGCCTTGTACTTGAAGTCTTTTTGATCACCACGTATTTGATTGAATGGTGTTATACCATCTGACTTAACAAGCAAACTAGCTAATTTAATCTGGATTTTTTTAGGTACACTATTCATTAAACCATCAAGCCTTTTATTTTCATTTGCGTATGCACTTGAAAACATATCTTGCAGTGATCTGTACGAAGGAATAACTATTTGCTTATTTTCAAGGTATGAAAACAATTGTCTCAGTGCGCTGTGACTTTGTGGGTGATACCTGATTAATTTACTAATTTGGTTAATGATTTCTTTAGAGTAATCAGTATTCCAACTTGTGTAACCAGTTAACTTGAGTATGTCTTCAATTTGTTTGCTTCTGATTTTTCTTGATATTCCTTTATTAAATTTCAACGTGGTGTTTTGAAACATGGTTTTTTTCAAATGACTTACATCATGTTTCACATCATGAAATTCAAAGTTGAAAAATTGTTGTTTGGCTTTGAAATAGGCTAACTGTAAAATGAAGTATATTCGGGTTCTGGCGGTATTGTATTTATTCAGATAAGCTTGTTCGGATTTTGACAGTTCAAAATATTCATTTCTTTCATGAGGATTAAATAAAGGAATGCAATATAGATCATTAACCTCAGTATCAGAAAGAATCTGAATTCGCTTTGTTTTGGGCATTGTTATTTGCTTTGTCTCAAATATTGGTACACCGTTTCTCTACTAATTCCAAACTCTTTTGCAAGCCTTGATTTGTTTTCACCAGCCTTGGCTCTGCAAACCAATAAACTGATATCATCATCTGACAAAGCTTTTTTTCTACCTTTGTAAACACCTTTTTTTTTGGCCAGAGCAATACCTTCTCTTTGTCGCTCGCGAATCAGTGATCGCTCGAATTCAGCAAAAGCCCCCATAATTGATAGCATCAATTTTGACATGGGTGAATCTTCGCCATCAAAAGAAAGGTTTTCTTTTACAAACTGAACACAAACACCTTTATCTGTTAACAACTGAACAATCCTAAGTAAGTCATTTAAGTTTCTGGCCAATCGATCCATGGAGTGAATATTTATGGTGTCACCAGTTCTGGCAAACAACATCAATTCATCAAGTTGTTTTCGTTTGGTATCTTTACCAGAGGCTTTATCTGTAAACTTTCTATCTAATTTAATTCCGTCTAGTTGACGTTCAGTATTTTGATCAAGAGTACTGACTCTTATGTAACCCAGTATTTGTCCTTTCATTTTATTATTATGTTGTAATGTCAGGTTAGAGTCTAAGAGCTTCCTTTGAAAGTGTCAATAGTCTTTATATACTACCTTAGTCTGACACTTTTCATATGGGTATCCTGACGTCCAGTTAGGATATACTTTAAATTGACAATATTTATTAATCAATAATATTATTGAAATATTTATATTTTCAGAATAGAATTCAATTATGACTGACAATCGGTCATTTATAGAAATAAGAAAATTATGGCTAGAATAGTAGACAGACATAAGAAACGTAGAGACATTACTATTGCATGTACAGACTTATTATTTTCAAAGGGTTTAAAAAATGATTGGAGGGTTTGAAGGAGCTGTTGATATTGATAGCGATTATCAAGATGGTAAACCAGAGATAAGTATTACTGTATTACGACACAATACTTCAAGACTTGGAATAACTGCGGTAGAAATTGCAACATTGTTAAATTCAAACTATTCAAGTGACCGTGAAATTAGCACCTTTAAACAAAATGGCAGGGAGTATGAAATAATTTTGCGTTTTGATGATAATAGTCGTACCAATATTAACAACATTAAAAAGCTACAAGTTCGAGCAGCCAATGGAGAATATGTATTTCTCGATGGATTGATTAAATTCGAAGAAAACGCATCAATTGCTTCGGTTAATCGATATGATCGAGAAAGAAAAGTAATGGTGAGTAGCAACGTATCTAATGTGCCTTTAAACGTATTGATCAGCCAAGTCGATGAAAACATATTAGAACCATTACCCAAAGGATACCACTACACCTATGCTGGAGATGTTGAAAGAATGCAAGAAACAGCCGTTTCATTTGGAGGTGCTAGTATAGCAGTGATACTCATTTATCTCATTTTAGCAGCATTGTATGAATCATTAATTCAACCTATCATTATTATGGTGACCATGCCTCTGGCATTTACTGGAGTAATTACCGCACTGGGTCTTAGTGGTAATAATTTCTCCTTATTTGTTATGATAGGGATTATTTTGTTACTGGGAATGGTCGAATCTTGGTATCATTATAACTTTAGTGAAGATAGGGATTGTTCCTGATATTGTTTGTGGCACATTCATTGGGTCAATGGGTCAATATAGAATGCAGTATTATTATGTTTATAAACTTAATCATTGGAAAATATTATCTTGGAGATAAAAATTAAATGCTAAACAAGAGTTTGAAAATTTTATTTAGAATCTTTGCACAACTGATACAGCGAGTAATAACACCTTTATTTATTATATTAATATTACCGCCCATTGCCCATGCCAAGAAACCATTTCCCTATGGCTTATATGAAAGTGGTGGGCCGATTCGATTTGCCAATGATGATGCTATCAGCCGTACTGTAAACTTAGTAGGCCAAGAAGGCGTTTTGGTAAGGGTTGCATGGGATTTATGCAGTGATAATATGGATTGTTTACTTGATACGATTGAACTAAATTTAGATACGGCCGAGTCTATGGGGTTAAAAGTTGCATTAGGTATCTCTGATGGAAATGGTGCGCCACCATTTGTTAAAGCAACTTGTGAACTTTTTGCTTTTGTGTTCAGGGACCAAGCTTCGACCTTATGCTTGCCTTGGGATACCGAGTATTTAGCAGCCAAAACCGCATTTACCCACTCACTAGGGCAAAGATTTGACGCGCATCCTGCATTGGCTTATGTTTATTTTGTGGGTTCATGTAGCACTAACGGGTTTGAAGGACATTGCCGCATAGATGAAAATGATTTTGCCAATGCGGGTTATACTGTTACTGGGTTGAGTGATGCCTATATTACAATTATGCAGGGTTATATTGACTCTTTTCCACAAACGCCTATCGTTTTTGAAGCGCATACTTTATTCAATCAAACTACCGTTTGGGACAATCTTTGGCAAACTTTTAAACAAAGCAATAAACTCGGTATTGCGACTTGGTGGTGCTCGGAACGTTTAAGTGTCAATGGTCATGATACAGACCCTATGTGGGATTTAGTACAAGAAATTGCTAGAACTACTTTTTCGGTCTGCCAAACAGTTGGTGAATTTACTAACCAACCTTGGCGTTTTAGTGATTTTAACTTATCACCTTCATTAGATTATGGTATTGAAACCGATTGGAATTCAATCGATGTTAACAATGCTGTAAATGAAACGATGAACTGGATGTCTGGTTCTGCAACGCATGTTAATCAAAGTGCTAATATAGCTGCCTATAATGTTGCAGAAATTTGGACTCAAGATATGAACAACAACAATTTTAGTAGCCAACTGGCAGTACTATTGGATTCACAAAATGAGACCATATTCCTAGATGGGTTTGAAGTACCTTAAAAATGAATCAGGCAGCATTCTGTTAGGATAAGATACACTCATCACCCAGAAAACGTGAGAGTTATGCCATTTTAGCTTGTATAGCGAATGGATCCATATTTTTTGGTAGAAATGTAACAATACCACTTTGTTCAACACCTTCATTAGCGATAATACCTTTAATAGGCATATAGTGGTCAAGTAGTTTTTTGTAAGAGAATATTTTTTTTTGAATTGCAGAAGGAGAAGTTTGTGTTCAACAAGCCAATTCAGACTTAGTGTTTTTTTTAAAACTAAATAGAACATAAGTAGTATGATAAACAAAAACAAACAAGAACTAATTAACTTTGTTAAAAAGAGCATTCCTATTCATATATTTCTTAGCTTAAAAGTGTAATGGCCAAATATTTCCGTAGACATTTTTATCCACATTTATTATTTTGTTAAATTTTTGATTTGGAGTCATATATTCAATCGCTGAATTAAGCCTTTTGTAATTGTAGAAATAAATACTTTATAGAAATTAAAATGAAAACTAAGAGTACAATCCTGTAAACTTTTAAAATATACAAATTTGGGGGTTCTCACGCTTGACCCCAAGTAGATGAGAATATAACAAAAATATTGCCCAAAGGTTATCACTACACCTATGCCGGAGATGTCGAAAGAATGCAAGAAACCGCCGTATCATTTGGAGGTGCTGTTGGTTTGGCTGTGATATTGATTTATCTTATTTTAGCAGCATTATACGAATCGCTTATTCAACCCATTATTATCATGGTTACCATGCCACTGGCATTTACTGGTGTGATAACAGCACTTGGATTATCGGGCAACAATTTCTCCTTGTTTGTCATGATTGGGATTATTTTATTGCTCGGAATGGTTGGTAAAAATGCCATCTTGGTAGTAGATTTCGCTAATCGAGCCATTAAAGATGGAGAGTCCGTAGATGATGCCTTAATTCACGCAGGTGAAAAAAGGTTGAGACCAATCTTGATGACAACATTTGCTATGGTTGGAGCTATGTTGCCATTGGCTTTTGGGAGTGGTGCTGGGCATGAAATGAATTCACCCATGGCATTGTCGGTGATTGGTGGATTAATTAGTTCAACCATATTGGCATTATTAGTAGTACCAGCTTTTTATAAAATTCTTTATCCTGTGGATCGTTGGTTAAGAAAATGGTACGAAGTTGGTAAAATTTAAAGAGAATACCATGTTAAATAAAAACAAAGAAGAATTAGTAAGCTTTATCGAAAAGAGCATTCCTATACATAAATTTCTTAGCTTAAAAGTATTGGAGTTAAAAGATGGGTTTGTAAAAGTTAGTGTGCCTTATCGTAAAGAAGTGGTTGGTGATATAAGGTTGAATAGATGGCATGGTGGCATTATTGCTACAATCATGGATTCGGTCGGCGGCATAACTGGTTGGACTCACTTTACCACAAAAGATGACAAGCTAGCAACAATAGACATACGTGTTGACTATCTCAAGGCAGCACAAGCATCAACAATCATTGTTACTGGGGAGATTGTTAGGTTAGGCAATAGAATTATGGTTACGAAGATGAAGGCTTATCAAAATGAAGTACTTATTTCTGAGGGTAAGGCTGTATATAGTTTTATTAGAAAAAATAAGAAAAAAACTGAGAGTAGTAAAATGTGAAAAGTGGATTTAGAAAAATAATAATTAACAACCTTGTCACTATTCAAAATATACAATTTTGGGGGTTCTTACGCTTGACCCCTAAAGCCTATGGCAATTGGAAAAGCCCACAATTAATAGGTTGGGAAGAGAAATTACATCCTTATGCCATTGTACCGGTTCAGCAATTTGCTTATACGACCGGCAAAAACGCCACCGATGCTGCGATGATTATCGATGCCATGGATATCCTTTACAGTCAACAGGT
>Ga0209692_10002139_pt1 | contig 23090 bp, 25 predicted proteins | sample tdDd472_FD_187129 | JGI IMG/M metagenome (GOLD analysis project Ga0209692, IMG submission 187129) | Marine sediment microbial communities from the Atlantic coast under amendment with organic carbon and nitrate - tdDd47.2 (SPAdes)... | ecosystem: Environmental > Aquatic > Marine > Coastal >... | reverse complement strand
GCGGGAACTCCTGTGATTTGGGTATTGTAGGCATCGCCAACTTTTTCAAGAATTGATACGTTTTCTTTATTTCGCCAAGTTTCAAACCTATGAATAGTCAGGTTTGGATATTTTTGCTCTAATTCATCCAAAAAAGGCATTGCGCTTTTACAATGAGGACAACCTACTCCCCAAAAAAAGATCATATTAACAGTATTTTGTGCATATGCGTTAATGGGGTTAAACGTTATAGCCGTTAATAATAAAAATAATGCTAGAAACCTTTTCATGGTGATGTTTTTCATTCTTTATTTTATAATTAAATAGTGGAACCTTATATTTTTTAAAGAACTACATTCAGCAAGTCTATAGAAGACTTTGTCAGTGCCATTTCTATTAACTTAGAAATCCAAAAATATGAGTTAAAATGTAATATGCTCCGACAAGGATGAAAATAGCGCCGGTAATGCGTCGTGCCCATATCTCTATTTTTGTGATCTTTTGGAACCATTTGCTAACAGAGTGAATTCCAACGCCCAGTAGCAAAGCAAAAGTGACTACGGGAACTGCTGTTCCCAGACCGTAAAAAGCAGGAATAGCTAGCCCTGATTCAAATTTGATTGCCAATGGTATGAGGCTCCCGAAAAACAGCGCCGCAGATACCGGACAGAAAGATAGGGCAAAGAGTATCCCTAGGACGCCTGCTCCCCATATTCCCCAGTCCTGCGTTTTTTCTTTTATGGAGCTGCCAAAACCACCTCCGTTGATATTTAAGTGTATAAGGTCAAGTAGGAATACTCCTGCAATTATTAATATTGGCCCTAGAATTTTATTCATGTTTGTCTGGAGAAAAAACGAAAGCTCCGGGATGGAAAGTAAGCTTTTAACGAGTAACATGCCTAATGCGGTATAGGTTAGCGTCCTGCCAAAAGTGTAAAAAATTCCCGACCAGAAGACCAGCGAAGGTCTATCGATTTTTTTGCTGATATAAGAGATGGCGGCGATATTTGTTGCCAATGGGCAGGGGCTTATGGAGGTAAGTATGCCCAACCATAGAGCGGCTCCCCATGCAAAGATTAGTTCCGTCATTTGCTTTCGCTCTTAAGCATTTTTCTGGTTTCATCTTGAATATAGGCGATAAAGTTAGCTTTGTTTCTTGTAAGGCTCCATATGCGATCGAGATTTTTCCAGTTCGTTTCTGTGCCTTCGTTCAATTTGGATATGACAACGGATTTTGTATAAAGCTTGTAATCATTCATGAAGTGCTTGTTTTCGCTTGTCTCCATATTAATGACTTTCCATTCTAATTTTCCGTCTTCAATCTCTTTTGGGAAGCCGGTTCTTATAGCTTCTTCGGTGTAAGACTCGATAAGCCTGCACGTATAGCATCGCGCTGTTCCATGAAGGTAGTAGGCGATTACTTTCTGTCCTTGTTCGGTAGGCGGTGTTTCTTCGTCTGCTGAATAAGCTATTGAAGATAGTCCAAAAGTAACCGCTAGAGCTAACAACGCTACCCATATTTTTGTTTTCATTTTTATTCTCTCTAGATCAAATCTTTGATTTCTTTTGAAGAAAGCACTTTTCCTGTGGAGATTACTTTGCCATCAACAGCAAGCCCAGGGGTACTCATTACGCCATATGCGACGATATCGGCTATGTCTTGTACCTTTTCAACTTCATATTCTATTCCTTTGTCCTTTGCGGCTTGTTCTGCATTAGCGAGGAGGGTTTTACATTTGGGGCATCCAGTGCCCAGTATTGTTATTTTTTTCATTTTATTGCTCCTTTTGATATTTAATTTGCTTAGTTATTTGTTGATTTTGTATAGGCTTGCCATTCTGGCCATCCTTCTTTGAGCCAAAAGACATCGGTCGACACTCCCCATTTTATGGCTTGCCGGGCGGCGTTATGTGCTCGATATCCTTTTGAGCAGTAAAAGATTATGGTCTTGTCTTGAAACGGTTCGAGCATGTCTTTTGTCATTACGTTTTGTGCGCTATTAGGCTCAAAATATTCCATGTTTAAAGCATGCGGTATATGACCCATTTCAAAGAGTGGTGAGGGTCTATTGTCGATAATAACCACGTCACCGGAGCTTATCATTTGATGCATTTGTTTGGCGCGTAGCTGTTTTATCTGCTGGGCGTTGCTTGGCGCAGCAAAGGCTAAGAGCGTGATTGCGAATAATGGTAGTATCGTTCTTATTTTAGAAAACATAGTTAAATCCATATCCTACGATTATAAATGCGATAGTTAGGTATGCGATAAAGAAGGCTAGCATTTGGGGTTTTAGAACCTTACGCAAAATCACCAACTCTGGTAGTGAAATTGCAACAGTGCTCATAAGGAAGGCGAGGGTTGTTCCTACGGGTAAGCCTTTGTTAATAAGCACTTCAGCTACCGGAATAACTCCTGTAACGTTTGAGTAAAGAGGTACGGCCATGATAACGGCCAACGGCACAGCAAATAGGTTATCTTCACTCGCATTAGCGATGAACCATTCTTGCGGAACAAAGCCATGGATACCGGCTCCGACGCCGACTCCTAAGATAACGTAGAGCCAGACACGCTTGAGGATATCTTTTGTTTCACCCCATGCATGAGTAAGGCGCTGTTTAGCTGTTTGTTTTATTTCTTCTATACCGTCTTTGGGAACATTGATTTGGAAGACAAAGGGCTCTACCCAACGCTCTACCTTGAGGAAATCGATTAACGCGCCGCCAACTATGCCTGTGACCATGCCTGTTCCCAAGTAAGCCAGTGTAAACGTCCAACCAATCGCTTCACCAAAAAGGACGGCAGCTACCTCATTGACCATAGGGGAGGTGATTAGGAAGGCCATTGTTACGCCCAGAGGGATTCCAGTTCCAAGAAAAGCAATAAATAGCGGGATTGATGAACAAGAACAAAAGGGCGTAATAGCACCAAGGGTGACGGCAAGAAAATACGCCAACATTTTTGGTTTGCCATCAAGCCAGGATCGTACTTTTTCTGCTGAAATCCACGAGCGAAAAAAACCAACCAATAGCATTAGTGAGGTTAGCAGAAAGAAGATTTTTGCTGTGTCTTCGACGAAGAAATGCACGGCTTCAGCCAAGTGCGTTTGTGGATCGAGGTCTAAAAGATTATAGGCTGACCAATCGGCTAGGTGTGTGAATATTTCAAGCATTATTATTTTTGTCTTTCTTTCCTTTGCATGAATTATCTAAGCAAGAGGTGAGTTCAATTATTGAGGTAACTTCGTTATCTTCCTTGATGCTGGCAAATTCTACGCCGCAACAATCACGAACTATAAAACGGATTAAATCTCTGACAAGAGGGAAATTAGCCGAATATATTATGGAGCGTCCTTCACGGCGAGAGTTTACGATGTTAGCATTAGATAGGTGGTTTAGATGAAATGACATTGTGTTATGTGGCACTTCGAGTTCTTCGCTTAAAGCCCCAGCAGGCAAACCATCTTCTCCGGCTTGTACCAACAACCGAAAAGCGCGTAAGCGTGTCTCTTGCGAAAGAGCGTCAAATATAATAATAGATTCTTGTATCTCCATATGTCCAGATATATAGACATATGAGATTATTTGTCAACCGGGCATTAAAATTAATTGGGGCTGAATGGTAGACGTACAGTATTCAGGTTAATGCGGGAATAATCCCGTGGAGTGTTCAAGTCCTCCCAGTCGCACCATCGTATGATATATCCTAACATCCTGAAATAATTATAATAATTGGATTTAATATAGGCGCTGCGGTTATATTTGAAAATTAAAATATACGCTGCTTAACAAACGTAAATTTATATGCCATATCTTAAAAATGCATTTATTCGGAAAATGTATTTAAAGTGGTTCATCATGCTATATGGAGAAGTTGAAGGGCTGTTATAAAATTTTAAAAACAGGTTCTTTGGCCGGGTGTCGTCGCTTTTTACCTTTTGAGTAAAAATATTAAAAATGATTGTTTAATATTGGGGTGGCAAGTGCTGCACAAATTCTTTTGTTTTTATCTATTAGCTAACTTATTGAAATTTAACAAACTTATATTGAAGGAGCCAAGGAATGGACTTTCTGAATGATATTAAAATATCAAGAAAATTGCCCGTTATCATTGTGTTATGTGCGATTATTTCTGCAGTAATTATTGGAACAATATCGTATATAGAAGCGAGCAAGGCGCTTATACATTCTGATGAGGCAAAATTGAGTGCTATCAGGGAAACTCGCAAAACTCAGTTGAGCGATTATCTTGGTTCCGTTGAAGAAGATCTTATTTCTGTGGCCTCAAATCCTTATACGCTTGAAGCTCTTAACGCTTATGAGGATGGCTGGAAGGCTTTGGGGTTTGATGGTGGACAAACACAGACGCTTCAGAAGCTTTATATTACTGAGAACCCAAATAAATCAGGTAAAAGGGAAAAGCTGGATTATGCGAGCGATGGATCGCTGTATTCGCAAGCGCATGCCAAGTATCACCCATGGTTCCGTTCATTCATTTATTCGCGTGGATATTATGATATTTTCATTTTAGATCAGAAAGGTAATTTGGTCTATTCGGTTTATAAAGAGCAGGATTTTGCAACAAACTTAAATACTGGAAAATGGAAAGATACCGATTTGGCTCATGCATTTAGAGATGCTCGTGATAGCAAGAAAATTGGGAATAAGTCCTTCTATGATTTCAGACCTTACGCGCCGAGCAATGATACTCCGGCGAGCTTTGTATCAACACCAATTGTTGATGAAGATAATCGTTTAGCTGGTGTCTTGGTCTTTCAAATGCCTATTGGCAGGATCAATGGCATTATGCAGCAAGCCGATGGCATGGGCGAGACTGGGGAAACCTACATCGTCGGTAGTGATTACCTTATGAGAAGTGATTCTCGCTTCTCTAATGAGTCGACAATCCTAAAAACGCGTGTTGATGGCGTGGCCATGGATGCTGCGCTTAATGGTAAAAGCGGTGTTGAGGTTATAACGGATTATCGCGGTATTGAAGTTATCTCGGCCTATACACCATTTGAATTCCTTGGTGAAGAATGGGTTATTCTAGCAGAAATTGATGAAGCTGAGATGCTAGCTCCTGTCGTTAAAATGCGTAATAATGCTGCGTTAATGGTGCTTGTTTTGGCAGCTGTTATTGTTGGTATAGGCATCTATTTTTCTCGGTTGATTACAAGGCCGATTTCAACGATTACGGGCGCGATGGAAGTACTTTCAAAAGGAGATACAAGTATTGATGTTCCCGAGATTGGCCGTAAAGATGAGATTGGCGATATGGCGCAAGCTCTTGAGGTCTTTAAGCAAAACCGTATTGAGGCTGATCGTTTGCAAGAAGAGCAAGAGCAAGAGCAGAAACTGCAGCTTGAGCGCGCTGAGCAAATTGAGGTCATGACAAATGAGTTTGAGCTTAATGTTTCGGAGCTTGTTGAAGGTCTGTCTTCTGCTTCCACTGAGCTGAGCTCTACGGCGCAGACTATGTCAGCAATTGCTGAACAAACGACAGCACAATCATCTGCTATGACGGATGCTTCACAATCCACAGCGCAGAATATTCAGACTGTGGCTTCTGCTTCTGAAGAGATGAGCGTTTCTATCCGTGAGCTGAGTGATCAGGTTGGCAGAACAAGCACTGCTAGTAATACGGCTGCGAGTGATGTTGATCGTGCTTCTACGCAAATTGAGCAGCTTTTGGCTTCTTCTGAAAAGATTGGCAATGTTGTTGGTTTAATTCGTGATATTGCTGAACAAACGAACCTTCTGGCGCTGAATGCTACGATTGAGTCTGCTAGGGCTGGAGACGCTGGAAAAGGCTTTGCTGTTGTAGCGAACGAGGTTAAGACATTAGCTAGTGAAACGTCTAAAGCTACGGGGGAAATCGAAGGGCAGGTTAATACTGTTCAGAACGAAATTCGTAGCGCGGTTGATGCTATCAAGAGTATTGAGGTTACAATCAATGATGTTAGTACAGCTTCTACTGCTATTGCGGCGGCGATTGAAGAGCAGAATACGACAACGGATGAGATCACTCGCAATACGCAAATTTCTGCGACCAATATGGAGGATCTTAATACGAATGCGCAAGGCGTTAATGAGGCTGCACAAACTACGGGAAGTTCAGCTGCTGAGGTGTTAAGTGCTTCTGAAGAGGTAAGCCGTCAGACAGACGTTCTTAAGCAGAGTGTTGGTGACTTTATAGCGAAAGTTAAAAGCGTTTAAGCTACGTATATAATTATGGATTACAGGAATCCCGCTGCTCTTTCGAGGTAGCGGGTTTTTTGTATGTCGGTATGTCGGCTTGCTATTGTTTCAAAAAGAGGTGAGGCATATATTGTGTTAGGAACATTTTATCAATAGGGAGGCTTGTGATGTTTACTATTGGAGAATTTACAACGTTTTTAGGATGGTGCTCGGTTATTAATATCGGGTTGTTGTTGCTATTTGGCGCGATGATTATATTTATAAGAGAGTGTTTGATGAAAATCCATAGCGCTGTTTTAGGTATAGATAAGGCGCTTTTGCCAGCTATTTATATAAAGTTTCTGGGGCAATATAAAGCTTTGACGGTGTTTTTAAACATCGTGCCTTATGTTGCATTAAAAATTATGGGATAGCCGCAAACTTGACTTAAGCTTGTTTCGTAGTTGATTATATAGTTTCCATAATTTGCCTAAAGAAAAATAAGTGTTATAATGGCTGCCGTTGAGTAACCAGAATAATAAAGGTTGAGTAAATAATGGCGGGTGATTTAAAAGGCTCTTATCAAGAGGTGTCAAAGCATAATCTTTTTAATTTAGATGCCATTACAAGGATGTGGCATCAGGATGATGGTGTCTTTAAGAGAAAAGATGAGCTCTGTATTGCAAGTTGTGACAACACGTATAGAGTTAAAAAATCACCAGAAGAAATCTCAACATTATTTAATAAGCTCGCGTCCGGGGCTGATTTTATTCAAATAGGTAATAAGTGTGTTCGTGCGAAATCTATTCAAAGCGCACGTTATGACGGGAAGCGTTTGCGTTACCATACAACTGGCATTGAGCATAAAGTTAAGATGCCTCAGGACGATGCTGAAGAAATTCTAACAAAACTTGAGCGGCAAGACCGCTTTGAATATATCAAAGATAGTCTGGTTAATATGAATAAAGTTGTTCATATGCAATATCCCGAAGGCTTTTTTAGTAGCGGTTGTCTGAATGTATTGCTTATGGGAGGGAAGAAGCTAGACCTGTTTATGTCAAAAAGTGAGGCTAAAGCCATTATGGATAAGGCTCTTGAAAAAACGCAATTTGGTAGAGTTTGTGATGACGTTGCCAATATCGCGGTTGCCGGAAGTGTTCATATGCTCAGGAAAAAGGTGGAGATTGAGTATCCGTTTACAAGTTGTAAGGTCAAGATAGGTACAAATAAAGAGGCGGCAATGGAGCCTTTTTCAAAGGAGAAGGGCTTTGTGCCACTTGATGAAGATAAATATAATCCTAGCATGATAAGTAGGGCATGGCGTAGGGCTGGCTGGGGTTTAAGGGCTCCACTTTTCCATTTTAACATTCGAAGCGGTCAAAATGATATTTATGCTGAGCCTGAAAAATCGAATATAGCTCTTGGTGAGTTTGCGCGACATAAGGACTATGTTGGTATAGGCAAAAGATTAGTCAATATTCGCTCAATAGGGTTTGCGGCTTATGACGGTAAAGAGCTTAAATATTCGCAGGGGGCAGATCTTAATTCAAAAGAGATGAGTGAGCGTGAAGCCCGGACAATAATGGAGAAGATAAGCTCTAATGAAAGAATGATGGACATCAATGGAATAGCCGTGAATATTCCGTTTGCTACGGGCTTTCGTTTTGATGAGGGTGATGTTGAATGCTTGGTCGGTGGACGTAAGTTTACGTTTGAGGCTACAGAAGGGGAGGCGCAACAGCTCTTTGAAAAGATAAGCGAATTTGATTTGGCGAGGGCGTCTGAGTTAAGTGAGGTAAGTTCTGGTGGCGTTGATAGGGAGGTTGATGATTATGCCTGGGATCCTGATTTGATTGAGGAAGTTCACAGGATGATAAGGGCAAGCGAGGATGATGAAGGTGAAGGAATGGCTCTTCTGGCATTGGGAGCTGCTGTGACGCTCAATAACGACTAGGTGTGCTTGTGTTTTTTTGAATAGTTCATCTCAATTTTTTATCTGAAAAACCATAGCGCTGTATTATATTTTGGTATATAAACTTTTCATCAAAATTAGCCGCTGTAGCTCAGGGGTAGAGCAGGTCATTCGTAATGACAAGGTCGGGAGTTCGATTCTCTTCAGCGGCACCATAAAATTAATAACCTAGCTGCCCTCGGGTGGCTTATGTTTTTGAGTCTTTCTAGTAAAAATATGGTTCTTGGTTTAGATTGGATGTATCCAAACAGCCCATTGCTGATATGGAGTAAACATCTTATTGCCGTTTATTTCATCTGTAATATCATGAGAAAGCTTTATTGATTCTTTTATTATTTGGCTTCGTTTCTTAACTAGATGATGCTCTGTTATCGGTCTATATGAGAGTTCCTTTTTTAACTCAGGAAAGCTGTTTGCTATGCTTTTTGCGCGGTGCCTAGAAGGACTTCTATCGTTGTAAATTCTCTCAACTTTTTTTATTAGCTCCGCGTCGTAGTTTGTTTTGTTAAAAATGTAGTTATCAACGACGCTATAAAGCCTTTCTAGTTTTTTAAGTTGTTTGCAGAGGGGGTCTTTTTCTGCGGGGCAGATCATTTCATCTGGATATAAAGAGTTAGCAAGAAATGCTAGGGTAAGGATAAAACCGATGCTTAATAACCATTTATATTTTATAAAGTTATCCTTGTTGGGTTGTGTTCACATCAATAAACAATCATAAATTAAATCACCACTGTTTTTTGTAAAGGGAGGGAAACAGAGTTTTGTACATTTTATCAAAAAGAGATATTTGTATTCTTCGGTAGGGGGAATCCATATTTCCAAAAAAAATATGCAGTACAGTGGCGTGTATAGATTGGTCGTGCTATAATAATTCTCGCTATGGCTGTCGTAAGGTGGCTTGTTGTGTGTTTTATTTTTTCGTAAAAAAGGCGGTGGTTATGACTTCAAAAAGCTTTATAGGTACAACTATGTTTACGTTTTTTGTATTTATGTTGGTAGCGATGATAGTTATATGTCCGGTTTATGCTCAGGGCCAAGATGGTAGTCCTTCTGCAATATCAGATAATTTAAGGATAGGCGTTGATACCTCGGTAAGGCAGGGTGCAGAAGATATTGTTCGTATGAGGCCATTGTCATTAAAAGAAAAAGAAAATGGTTTAAAGGCAATGCTTAGTCATTGTGTACATGCTGCAGCGCAAAGCCTCGGTGTAGACGGTGGTTTTAAAAATAATCCAGAAGCATATATAGATTTGCCTACTTCTTTTGATCATGTGGTGTCATTTTTATATGAGGCCGATGAAAAAAAGTTGGTTGATGATTTTTTGTTTAGTATGAATCGTTCTGCTGAGTTGTCTATACCTAAGGTCGCTGGTTTTTTCTTGATGGCTGTTGGTCAGTTGCGTAAAAATGATGTGAGAGCGGTGAGTGATAACGACAATAATAGTGCTGCAACGCTTCGTTTGCATCATCGTATGTCGAGAGGGTTAGTAGGAGTAGTGCGTCCGGCGATTAGTGAGATTATAGCAAGAGGGGAAGTCGGTGAAATCTATGAGAAAATGATGAAGCCCTATTATGATAGTTCTTCCGGGGGAGGGATGTCTTTTGATGTAGAGAACCATCTTATTGAAAAAGTTCTAGAGGAGTTTTTTGTTTCTATGAGTGAAGAAGAAAAAAAATTGCGGGCTGATCCATCTTTGTGTTCTAGGGAGGATATATGCCAATATTTGATTGGGGAGGCGCCGGTAGAGGATGATGGTACGGGGGTTGGCCTTGTGCCAGAAGGTATTACTGATGCTAACTAAGTATTATTAGATCTTTGGTAAAGGTAAAGCCCGGCTATTATAACCGGGCTTATTTTCTTTTTTACTTTGTTTTCAGTGAAAAGTTAAAAAAGAGTTTCAAAAAGAAAGTTTACGCAGATATACGAAAGTGTATTCATTCTGTTACGGCTTAACCGGTTTTTCACGTACAGTGTAGGGTAAATCCTGTGGCATTGTCGGTGGCATAAGTGTGTCGGCTGTGGTCGTCTGTCCCGCAGGATTAGATGTTGAATCTGTAGCAAAACATGTGACTGGTAGTTCTAGTAGTTCTGGCCATTTATCAACCCAACCTTTGTCGTGTTCGGCTTCCTGAATTAACATGGTTTGTACGCATTTGCTTGGCGGTATGGACTGTAAATAACTATGCAAAATGGCAGGTGGCACTTTATCATCACGTCCACCTATGAAGTGGTATTGCGGCATTTTATTTAGTGTGACTGCTTTTGAGACGGGGTTAAGTGAGTCGACTAATGGCTCTCTTTGTGTCGTTTGTGTATAGGCCTCATGATCAAGTATTCCAGCAACGGTGCGCAGTGAGGTTACGTCCTCACGCTGTGCTGCTAATAATGTTGCAATGGCACCACCACCGGAATAACCGATTAGATCAAAATTGTTGATGTCGTAGCGCATGGCTATATCATCTAGAGCTTTATTATAGGCATCCAGTACAGTTTGAGAAAAGCTTGATTCATTCCAATAGCTGCTGTCGCATATTTCTGCTGGAGAAATCATACCAGTATATTGGCAGGGGCGCGCTATATAGATCACATTTTCGGCTTTGTCTTTAGAGGCTAGATGCAAAGCTACAGGATTCAACGGTGTAGAATCTCTTAATGCGTCAGGACCTTCGCCCTCAATGTATATATGTGCGATACCGCCTCTATCATGAATGCGTTCATAGCTACGAAGTAAGAACGGGCTGGCCGTTATATCGCGTTTTATCATCCAGGCTGGAGCAGCTATTCGCTGCGCAGTTTCTGTGCGCATATAAGGGTAAGTTGTTCCGATACACCCTCCAAGCGCGAGGATGGCTAATGAGGCTACCATACCGGATTTAATAGACAGAGAATCAATAAAGGCGTTAAATTTCATTGCGCAAAACCGTATTTTTGTAAGTGTTTTTATAGTTTATAATAAGTTGTATTCTTCTTCATTCTTAGCATCCCAAGTGCTTTGCAACACTTTTGATGCACATTTGATGGCTATATTTTCGAGCCGTTTTTCTATTTGTTACGAAGTTTCTTCTCCCGAGTGCTCATTTTATAAGTGTTACCACACTCATTTTTTACACCTATGGAACGCTATCATTTCTGCACAATCGAATCACTACCGCGCACAAAGTTGTCCTCAACTTTTTTGTAAAAAAGTTTAAATGAGACTTGATTGTGACACTTTTGCCTCGGCGTTTCGGTGCTGCGCCTAAATGATGCATATAAATCTAGTTACATTATAATAGTTTGATGATGATGGGTGTGTGGTCGGATGGTCTTTCCCAGCTTCTAGGTGTTTTATCGATGCTGCATGTTTGCATTATGTCCGCGACGTAGGGACTGAGTAGGAAATGATCAATGCGAACGCCGTTATTCTTTTGCCATGCACCAGCTTGATAGTCCCAGAATGTGTATAGTTTGGGAGCGTTGGATGTCATGCGTAAAGCATCGTGTAGCCCAAGGTTAAGTAAAGCGCGGTATGCCGCGTGAGTTTGCGGACGAAAGAGGGCGTCACCTTCCCAGATCGTAGGGTTGTAGCAGTCTTTGTCGTGAGGGATAACGTTGAAGTCGCCGCCGATTAGGAAAGGGATATCGCGCTCACGTAAGGTTTTGAGGCGCTCGTATAGTCGCTCCATCCAGCCTAGTTTGTAATCATATTTTGGCCCTGGAGCAGGATTGCCGTTGGGCAGGTAGATATTGATTATTCGCAGGCCGTTTATATCAGCTTCAAGGTAGCGGGCTTGCCCGTCTGTTTTATCGCCGGGCAGATGATCTAGTACTATATCTATTGGATGTTTGGAGATGGTTGCAACGCCGTTATAGGCTTTTTGACCTACAGCATGGCTTTGATAGTTTATAACTTCAAATTCGGCAGAAGGAAAATCAACTCCTTTGAGTTCTTGAATCATAAGCACATCGGGGGATTGTTCGATCAAGAAGCGTTTGACATGCTCAAGCCGTGCTTTGATCGAATTGACGTTCCATGATGCGATTTTCATGTGAGTGAGGATAACAGGAATCTGCGGAAAAATCCACTTGCAAACGGTTGTGATTATAATTGGCAAACAAATATAAAGTGTGTTATATGCCACACATACAATAGTATATAAAAATTACTGGATAAAATTGGGGTGTAAACTACGATGAGTAAACCTTTGCGTTTTGTTTACGTGGGAAAATTAAATGATGATTCAGTCGGTGATACGCCTGATGATACGCGCATTGGTGATACGAAATATCCAGCAGATGGTGATCTATATGCGTCGCTTGGTGGTGCTTCTGCCAATATTTCGCGCGCGGTTAGTACTTTGGGTAGGCTCTACAAGACTCCTTGTTCCAACACAATCCTGACGCCTTTGGGTGATCCACCGGAGAAAGATCAATATGCTAAGTTTGGGCAATTTTTGAAGGCAAAAAACTCGTATGAGAACGCTCTCGCGTTTCTCAATCATGAGGGGATAGATTGTATCAATGTTTATCCAGTAGGGCATAAGTCTGGTGTGGCTTCATCCAATGTAACAAATTTTGGCGCTAATATCCCGAGAGGTGCTGGAAGATCTATTGTTAAAAATCCAAGCAAACCCGAGGTCGATACGGCTTCTGCTGACTTAAGTTCTCTAGACCTTAAATCTATTGGTCTTAACATTAAAGATATAGAAGCCGTAGATTTAAAATCAGTTGATTTGAATTCTCTTGATCTCAGTTCTGTTAATTTTGATATCCTTAGGAGAAATTTTAGCTTTTTTAAACCTGACGCACAGGCTGCTGAGAAAAAAACACTGTCGGTTAGCCTCACTGACAAATTTACTCTGGCTGCACATGGTTTGGTCGAGACTCTAAAAGTTAAATTAGAGGCTAATATTCATCAAGGAGATTGTGTTGTTATTGATACGGTTCGTCCGTTATTGGCTTATGTTGCGGCCGGGGTGTGTCACGAAAAAGGGATTCCATATAATATAGATTATGGTGATACAGCATGGCCTAGAGATCCTGATAAAGCGGCATTATTATCTGCTGTGTTGAAAAATGCTAACAGAATTATTGGTCCTGATGATGGTGTTGTAGATGGTATGGAAGCTAATAAAAGGCGACCTGCTGAGTTTTTTGGGGCGCTAACGGGCAAAGATATAACGCTAGGCAATGATGGTGTAATAACTAAATGCGAAAATTCAGAAATACCCAGAGAGTATAAAGCACAGACTGTTTTAATGTCTAATAGCACGATGCCTGTGTGTTTTTCTCATGCTGGGGATGTTAGTAACATTAATGTGGAGGCAGCAGAAAAAGGCGCTGTTAACCCACTGGGCGTTGGCGATACGAGAGATGGTGCTTTCTTCTTCTTTATTGCCAAGGGAGATGATGATTATACTGCTGCGGATAAAGCGACAGCTATTGCGACAATTCGTATACAATATCCCGATAATGAATGGGAATACCATTTCTATGAAGATGTACAAAAAAATGAGTGTTTCAGAGAGTTGTTTAAGAGTGATTTTGAGGCGCTAGGCATTCCAATGGCAATGAATAATAGACCTGTTGTAATGGCTTTGGAAAACTAGAAAATATAGTTTTTATCTCATAATTATTTTGATGCTTTACGTGCGCGTTTACTAGTTCTAGACTCCTATGGACTTAAGTATCCTTAAAAATCAGAGCTATACAATGGAACAACCCTCATATAATTACTGTGCACTGCCTTTGGCAGCGTACGCTTCCAAGCCAGAAGAAACGCTGGGTAGGGTGTATAAGGAGCCTATGAGCTCGCACCGCACAGCTTTTCAGCGTGATCATGACCGAATTATTCATTCTAGCGCTTTTCGTCGTTTGGAGTATAAAACACAGGTATTTGTTTATCATGAAGGGGATCATTACCGTACGCGTCTGACGCATACACTGGAAGTGGCGCAGATTGCCCGTACGCTTGCGCGTTCGTTGATGGTTAATGAAGATTTGGCTGAGGCTGTTGCTCTGGCACATGATATGGGACATTCACCTTTTGCTCATGCCGGGGAAATTTGTTTGAGCGAGATGATGGAACCTTATGGCGGGTTTGAGCATAATGACCAATCTTTGCGCGTGCTTACGACGCTTGAGCGCAAATATCCCGAATGGAATGGATTAAATTTAACGTGGGAAACGTTGGAAGGGGTTATTAAGCATAATGGCCCTGTTATAGGAGAACTGCAGATTGCCGCGCGTGAGCTGCAAGCGCAGATGGATATGCGTTTTTCTACATACGCTTCATTGGAAGCTCAGGTGGCGGCTTTGTCTGATGATATTGCCTATAATAATCATGATTTTGAGGACGGTATACGAGCCGGATTGTTTTCTATATCTGATCTTGAGGAAGTATCTGTTTTGAAACGGGTTATGGACATGATACGTAGGAATTATCCGAAAATAGAGGATCGTTATCTTATTCAGGAAACCAAGCGCGAAATGATTGGGCTGATGGTGGAGGATGTTTTGGATCAAACCAAGGATAATTTGAAATCAATTAAACCCGAATCATCTGAGGACGTACGTATGTGCGGACAGCAGATCGTTGCTTTCTCTTCTGAGATGCATGAAAACGTGCAGAAAATAAGGAAATTCCTCCATGACCGGATGTATCGGCACTTCACGATTAACCGTATTGGGTTGAAGGTTGAGCGCATTGTCGGTGATTTGTTCCAAGCTTTCCACAAGAATTATCAATTGCTGCCTACTAAATGGCAACGGCGCATTGAAGAAGGCGGTGGACTAAGGGATGAGCAGGTAAGAGCGCGTATTGTAGCGGATTATATAGCAGGAATGACAGACCGATTTGCGATACGTGAGCACGAAAGGCTCTTTGACCTTTACTGGGATTTGCGCTAACACTTGATATAGCTTTTCATTTTTAGCCGTGACGCTGTCACTTTGACGCTTATGTACGTTTTTTTGTACGCTGCGTTCCTTGTTCCTCGTCATGAGTTAGAAATGATTCGTTATAGTATGTGTTAGTGCATATATCTTGCGTAATTTAAGGGGAAAACAGACTATGAGCCAAGGTGACCAATTCCATCAATATGGCTATGACCATTATTTAAAAGCACCTACAAGGAAGGGGGCTAGTAGCCGCAGTTCCGTACATTATGGTGGTGATGGTCTGTTATCATCGTTGCTGTATTCTTTGGGGACGTCGGCGTTACTGCGCAAGCTACAAAGCCCGGTTATTGCCGGAGGGGCTCTGTTTGTGGCGGTATTGTTGTTTTCCGGTGTCGTTATGATGACTTATTCTTCAGATGATGGGGCGAGCGAGCCTATACCGATTATTAAGGCAGATTTGAGTAATATCAAGCAGGCGCCTAGTAATCCAGGGGGAATGGATATTCCTAATCGTGAAAGTACGATATTGGCACGTGGTGATCAGCCTTCGGTTGAAGCTCAGACTAAATCTGTGGAAAATCTACTTGCTAGCCAAAGTCATGAAGATCTTATCAGTAAGGAAGAAGCTTTTAACCGTGCAACACAAAGCCCGATTATGGGAGATGAAAATGCAGTAATCTCTTTTGCCGATTCTGCTGAAGCGCAAGATGATCTGGCTGCGTTGCAAGCACAAGCTGGCGGAGCAGTTGATGTTTTGTCTTATCCACGTGCTGGAGTTTCTTCTGAGGGTGCGTCTTCTGAGATTGCTTCGTCCGGGCAAAGTTTGAGCGTGTCTTCTAATGACGTTTCTTCTAATTCTTCTTCTAATTCTAAGAGCGTGTCTTCTAGCCCTTTAGTCGCCAGTCAGCTTGATGCATCGTCTGTGTTTGAGCTTGAGAAGCCAGCCGCAGGGGATATTTTGCAGAAAATTGGCTCTACTAAGAGAGATGATAGCAGCGGTAATAAATCGGATCATTTCTCACAGGCTTTTGTGAGTATGGCAGCTAAAGCTGCTGTGGCAGGTAAGCCTTCATCTCCGGTGATTTCATCGGCTTCGTTGTTATCTACGCCCGTAAAATCATCCAAGACAATTGTTGCTAGTGCGGCTACTACAAGCAAGCCGACATATTCGAATTTGCACAGTGCAGGTCAATCTCCTGAAACATTGGATTATGTGCGTAGTGTTTTAGATAAAAGCTCGCATGATAGTGGAGGCGTAAGAGTTCAGGATATTGAGCCGGCGTTAGGTACTTCAGAAGGTGCTTCGACGAATATTGAGTTGAGCGCAGGGTCTTATTTTGTTCAACTTGCTAGCATAACTGATGCGCGGCGTGCACACGAAGAATGGTCTAAGATGCAGAATAAATATTCTGTGTTGGCGTCTTCCCGGTTCCGCGTGCAAGAAGCATCTCTTCCAGGCGGTACATTTTACCGTATTCAGGCTGGTCCGATGGCCAAGGGAAGTGCAAATCAGGTTTGTGATTCTTTAAAACAATCTAACAAGCCCGGAGGGTGCCTTGTCGTTAAGTAGGGCCAATCGACATTCTTTGTCTTTTGGGCTGCAAATACAGCGTTTCTGCGCTTCCGGTACGCAGGTATCAGAATATACATTTACGCTTCCGGTTCTCGAAACGCTGCATTTTCGCCGCAAAATCCTTCAAATGTCGATTAGCCCTAGAGGGGATGTATGAAAAATAGTTTTGCAGAAGGTTCTGAGAATGTCTTGCCCTGCATTTTTGCTGCTGCAGGCCTCACCTTAAGTAAAGGGGAGGCTTCTTTGTTTGCGCAAGCCAATCCCCTTGGCTTTATTTTATTTAAGCGCAATTGTGATAATCCCGCGCAGGTTAAGGCTCTGGTCGAACACTTAAAAGAATTGGTTGGTCGAGACTGTCCGATTCTTATTGATCAAGAAGGTGGCCGAGTCGCACGGTTGAAACCTCCGTATTGGGGCGTGCACAAACCTATGCGTTATTATGGCGAGATGTATGAGCGTAGTGGAGCAGAATCGGCTAAAGATTCGCTTCGTGCGGATATGACGGCGCTGGCTGGTGAGCTTACGGCTCTGGGTATAAATGTGGATTGCGCGCCGGTGCTCGATTTATTATTTGATGGTGCGCATGATATTATCGGTGATAGATCTTTTGGCGGCGATCCTGCAATAGTGGCGGAGCTGGGCGAAGTGGTGTGCGAGGCTTTTATAGAGGCGGGAGTAACGCCGATCATAAAACATATCCCCGGACATGGGCGTGCGCTTAGCGATTCCCACAAAGAACTGCCGCATGTTAAAGATGCAAGCTTTGATGATTTGATTAAGAAAGACTTTGCACCATTTACGGCTCTATCGAAAACAGAGGTTGGCGCGCAAGTCTGGGCAATGACCGCACATATGACGTATGAGGCCTTGGGCGATGATTTACCGATGTCTTTGTCCGCTGCTTCTATTCAAAAAGTTATCCGAGAAGAGATTGGTTTTAACGGTGTTCTGATTTGCGATGATCTGGATATGAAGGCGCTGGATGCTTATGGCTCTAGCGTGGCTAAAAAAGCGGTTAAGGCGCTGACGGCAGGCTGCGATCTGGCGCTGTATTGTGCTGGTAAGCTGAGCGTTATGGAAGAGCTGGCAAGTGAATTACCGCGAATAAGCAATGGAGCGCTGCGTAGGTTAGGAAACGCGGCTGGCGTAAATAACATGGCTGTGTGATGAAAGACAACTCACCAGAAATAGAACAGAATATAGAACAGAATAATGTGGAGGGCGGCTCAACTTCGCAAGCCATAGAAACTGATTCTGACCCTAGTGAGGGCAATGATGGCGTTGATCAGCTATTGCTCAATCTTGATGGATATGAAGGGCCAATCGATGTTTTGCTTGAGCTTTCTCGCAATCAGAAAGTTGATCTGGCGAAGATTTCTATTTTGCAACTCGTGCGGCAATATTTGATATTTATTGAGCGAGCCAAGCAGAAAAATTTAGAATTAGCTGCTGAATATTTGGTGATGGCCGCGTGGATGGCATATCTTAAATCCCGGTTATTTTTGCCAAAGGAAGAAAATTCAGATGAGCCAAGCGCGGAGGCTATGGCTGAGGCGTTGCAATTCCAGCTCATACGTCTGGAGGCTATGCAAAACGCAGCGGAGAAGCTTTTGGAGCGTCCGCGGCTGGGTGTTGGCGTGTTCGCTCGTGGTAAGGGGGCTGGCTCTGACGCGTTTGAGACAACAACTGTAACCAATTGGCAAATAAGTTTGCTGGATTTATTACAAGCGTATGGCGGGATTGAACAGCGTAAGCAGAGCAAAGAATATGATCTTCCTGTTTTCAGCCTAATGTCGACGGAAAGTGCAATGGAACGCTTGACGAAAATGCTTGGTTCTTTGCCGCGTAAAGGGGCCTCTAGTGCTTGGGCTACGCTGCAAAGCTTTATACCTGAAGGGCTTGATGATCCGCTTTATGCACGCTCGGCAATGGCTTCGACATTTACTGCGGGGTTGGAATTGGCAAAGCAGGGGCAGCTTGAATTCCGTCAGGAGGGGGCTTTTCGTCCGGTTTATATGCGTGCTTTGAGTGGTACGGAAGAGGAAGAGGAATAATCGTAAATGAGCGAAATACAACATAAACGATTGATTGAAGCAATATTGTTTGCTAGTGATGCGCCATTGTCATTACTGCAGATACGTCCGTATTTGCCTGATGAGGATATGGAACAAAAAGAACTGCGTGGTTGTCTTAAAGAGCTGCGGCAAGATTATAAGGATCGCGGGGTAAACCTATTAGAGATTGATGGTAAGTGGATGTTTCGCACTGCGCTGGATTTGGCCGAGATGATGACGTTAGAAAAGCAAGTGCATAAAAGGTTGTCGCGTGCGGCTATGGAAACGCTTTCAATTATTGCTTATCATCAGCCTGTAACCCGGGCGGAGATTGAGAACATTCGCGGGGTTAGTACGAATAAAGGTACGCTCGATACTATGATGGAATTGGGCTGGGTTAAGCCTGGACGTCGGCGCGAAACTTTGGGGCGGCCATTGACTTGGGTGACAACAACGGATTTCCTTGATCACTTCTCGCTGGAGAGCTTAACCGACTTGCCGGGGATGGATGAGATGAAGTCTGCTGGATTGCTCGATAGACGGCCAGCTATTGATACTATCAATCAAGAGGATTTGTTTGTCGGACAGGGCGAGTCTAGACAAGAGGACGACGACAGCGTAGAAATATAAACGCAAGCAATATAAAAAAGGAGCGTGAGTAACATGGCACCAGGTGCATTACAGATTATTATTATTATCCTGCTCGTGATGGTATTATTTGGTGCTGGACGTATTCCAACGATTATGGAGAATCTGGCCAAAGGCATTAATAGCTTTAAAAAAGGCCTGAAAGATGGTGATGAGGACGTTTCTAATTCTGTTACAAAGCAGGAGAAGAAGGCTGATACCGATTCCAATAACAACACTAAAGTGGAGTAATCATTAAGAAATATGTCTACGCTTATTAATATGCCTCTTTGGGCAGGGCTGTATCTAGTTTTGGTTCTGATCGTTTTTATTGCTGGTTTTTTTACCAAGCATGATCGTGATTTTAACGAGATATATAGCTCGGCGCTTTCTTTGTTTTCTATTTGTGCGTTGGTCGTCGCGTTTTTTAATCCATCAGTAGCAGCATTTTTGAGCTGGTTTGTATTTCCAATCACAGCGATAGGACTTTATTGGGAATTTAGCAGAGCAGAGCGAGAAACTGTATTTGCGCGCGGACGCTTAGCTCAGGAAATAGAGCTGGATGATGATGAGCGTGAGTTTCTGCTTAATATTGCTATAGGGATAAATGCGTTGATCGTGGTTCCGGGATATGTGGTTGGGCTTCTCTTATGTTTTAATTTGTTGGGATGCTATTTGGGAGGAATATAAAAATCTATGCTGGATTTTGGCTGGCCCGAATTATTTGTGATTATAGTACTTGCAGTTTTGTTTGTAGGGCCGCAGGATTTGCCGCGCGTGATGGTGGCTTTGGGGCGCTTGGTGCGACGGTTGCAATATGCGCGTTACGCGATTACCCAACAATTTGAAGAGATTATGCGTGAGGCTGATCTTGATGATATCCGCAAAAGTGTAAATTTCGAAGAGGGTAAGACTTCTGATCTTTATGAAGATGCAGATTCAGATGAAGCCTATGCGATTATGGGGCTGGATAATAAAGATGAGGAGGGCAAGGATCATGCATGAAGATGATACTTTTGAACCTCCTTTACGTGAGGGGGCACATGAGAGCGCTGCCAAGCCGGTAATCGGGCACCTCATAGAATTACGCACGCACTTGCTCTGGGTGTTTGGTGCGATGTCTTTGGGCACGCTCATCAGTTTTTTCTTTGTTGATGAGATCTATGGGTTTTTGGTTAGGCCGCTGGCTGAGGCTATGGATGAAAACGATACGAACAGGTTGATCTACACCGGTATGGCCGAAGCGTTTTTTACTTATTTAAAAGTGGCGTTTTTCTCTGGTGTGTTTGTGACGTTCCCTGTGTTGTTGTTGCAGATTTGGAAATTTGTAGCTCCGGGGCTATATAAGAATGAACAGCATGCGATCTGGCCGTTTATTATGGCAACGCCGGTGTTGTTTTTTGCTGGTGGGGCGTGTGTGTATTATCTGGTACTACCGATGGCGTGGCCGTTTTTTCTAAGCTTTCAAAGTACGGGCGGGGAAATGGCTCTGCCTATTCAGCTCGAAGCTAGTGTAAGTCAGTATCTTGATCTTATCATGACGCTGATTTTTGCTTTTGGGTTATGTTTTCAGTTGCCTGTTTTGTTAACTTTGCTGGGGCGGGCAGGTGTTATTAGTGCGCAGACTTTGGCTTCTAAACGTAAATATGCTGTGATTATAACTTTTGTAATAGCTGCGTTTTTAACACCGCCGGATATTATTTCGCAGGTGATGCTGGCTGTTCCTATCCTTGGGCTTTATGAAATCTCTATTTTTCTGATCCGAATGGGTGATAAAAAGCCAAAAAACAATAATGATTAATGAGCTAAATCATAACAAACAGAGACGACAAATGTTTGCCGCCTCTGTATCTCTTATTATTTTTATTTTTATTGATATTCTATTTATCAATACTGGCTTTAATATCAGTTAGATATTGCAGCACTTTTTCCGAGGCTTCGGACATTCTTTCATATTGCTCGGTGGCACCTATACGGTCGCCTTTTTCAAAAAGCTCTGCACATTTTTTACCGAAGGTATGAACTTTTGAATGGACTTCTTCAAGCTTTATAAAGGAGTCATGGTTCTTGATTTTTAAGTCTTGAATATCGTGATACCATTTTCCTAGCGCGCAATGATGATGATCTGAAAGCGCATCGCTGGAGAGGGCGCTATCTCCGGAAAGCATGGCGGCTAGTTTCTTCTTCCACAAAACATGGTCGGACTTTGCAAAATCTAAAATGGAGTTTGGAATATCCATATCACGATAAATAAGGAGTTGTTCGTCGACAACTTTAGCTGTTTTTATTGTGACATCAGAAGAAATATCAGCATTACTTGCCGCTCTGTTGGTTTTTTCTTTTATGGTTTCAATACTCTTTGCAATTTCGCTAATTGCTGCATCTTCTTCGGTTACACTAGAAGCAACCGAGGCCATAAGTTCGGTCGTTTTTTCTACAGTCTTGACGACCTGATTGATTTCTTCACCGGCTTTGTGAATGTTGCCGCGTCCTGTGTCTGTTGCGGTAACTGATTCAATCATTGCATCAGAGACCTCGGTCATTCCTGTTGATATGGCGCTAATTTTTTCACGAATATCTTCGGTGGCATCGGCAGTTTGCCCGGCTAGTGTTTTAACCTCGGTCGCGACCACAGCGAAGCCCTTACCGGCATCACCAGCCCGAGCAGCCTCAATAGTTGCGTTCAGGGCTAGAAGATTAGTTTGTTTTGCGATGCTTTCGATAGTTCCCAATATTTCTACAATTGCTTGTACAGCTTCGGAAAGGTTTTGGATTTTGTTGTTTGCTGTGTCTATAGATTTTGTGATGAGGTCAATGCTCTCTACTGAACTCTCAACGGCGGCGTTTCCGGCGGTGATAGCTTCTTGAGTTACCCTTGAATTATCAACAACATCATGGCTGTTCCTTGATATATCACTGCTTGTGGCACTTAATTCATCTATGGCGGCAGCAATAGCTTGAGTATTATCTGCTACTTCTCGCATATCTCCGGTAACAAAGGATATGGCGGCAAGTGATTCACTAGATTGCATGGAAAGCTCAACCATGTTTTCCAAAGCGCTATGCATGTTGTCGCTGATTTGATCGTGTAGTTGGTCAATTGCAACGCTAATGGAATCTGAGGAGTCATTTAATGGGGTGTAATCATTGTCTTTCAGTTTTTGCAAGGCATCCAAGTAGATTCCCAGCTTATTGTTTGTATTATTTGTTGTTTCGGATGTTTCTTGATTCTTCGATTTAGTGGAAGGTGGTGTTTTCTTAAGAATAGAGGATAGGGGCATATTTTATCCAATTCTGCTGTGATTGATATTAAAGTTATAAGTTGCTTACGAATATTATTATTAAATTATAGTCATATATACTAAAGCAATAGTAAAGTAAAAAATTAGAATTTATAAAGTATAAGATAACATTATATTATAGATACGGTAATGTATGTTACCTTGTATCAATATAAGTAAGCTATTCTGATATAATAAAAAACTACTACATTAGAGATTAAAATATAGACTATAGAACAGAGTGTGCTCAAATCTATTATTGTTTTTGAATACAATGATGTGATTTTGATGGTGGTGTGCTCAAATATTTTTTTGCCTATTTTTTGTGCGCTGCAAGGTGGAATTATCGGGATAGTGTGCTTTAATGGCGGCCAATTTGGGTACTACGAATTTTATAAATACGAGGAGAATGAGAAATGAAAGAACCTGTGAAAATTGCTGTTACAGGAGCTGCCGGACAGATTGGGTATGCGTTGTTATTTCGCATTGCTGCAGGAAATATGCTGGGGCCGGATCAGCCGGTTATTTTACAATTGCTGGAGATTACT
>Ga0209692_10002138_pt1 | contig 23094 bp, 18 predicted proteins | sample tdDd472_FD_187129 | JGI IMG/M metagenome (GOLD analysis project Ga0209692, IMG submission 187129) | Marine sediment microbial communities from the Atlantic coast under amendment with organic carbon and nitrate - tdDd47.2 (SPAdes)... | ecosystem: Environmental > Aquatic > Marine > Coastal >... | reverse complement strand
GATGGCTTCTTCGTTCAGGACTCTCAATGAGGAGATCCAGGTCAATTCCTACACCAAGAGCAACCAGGGCGACCCCGCGATCGACGCGAACCCCAAGACCGGCGGGTTCCAGATCGTCTGGGAAAGCAAGGGTCAGGACGGCGACGGACTTGGCGTCTATGGTCAGGATTTTAATGCCAAGGGCAAGGCCGTCGGCGAGGAGTTCCGGATCAGCGACATGACCGTCGGCGATCAGGAGAACCCCGATGTCGCCTTTAACAGCAAGGGGCAGGGCTCCTGGGTCTGGCAGACCGACGCAATCTGGAGCGAGACCAATATCGACCGCGACGAGGTTCCCACATCGCGGGATTACGAGGCCGATAACATCCGCACCCGGTCCAAGACCTTTGGGTTCGAGGGCGACGGCGCCGAAGAGGAGTATTACAATTTCGAGCGGGTCCGCTACGGCCGCACCGACCCGGAGGCCGAGGGGCAGGACGCGATTGCGCCGCGGGTGGTCTCGCTGGGCGGCGATATGTTCGCGACGGGCTATTTCGTGCGCGATTATCTGCATGGCGAATTTCAGTTCACGGTGGACGAATATACCGCCAATACCTACCGGCTGCCGACCAACGGCCAGTGGTCGCGCAACTATATGGGCGACGAGGTTTTCCCGCGCGGCGCGACCACTTTTGGTGATCTCGCAAAGTTTGACGATGACAATATCCTTGTCGTCGGAACGCTTGCGATGAACGCGGTTGGCGACGAAGGGATCATCCAGTTCCAGTTGTTCGAAGAACCCCGGGTGAACGGCCTCGCCTTTGACCTGAGCGAGCGGTACGTGCTGGAAGATTCCGGGCTGAGCGGTGCGGCCTCCGACCCGCGTGTCGCTATGCTCAAGGGCAAGCAGTTCGCCATCACCTGGACCGAAACCACCGGCAGCGGCAAGGCCGAGCAGACCGACGTCTATGTCCAGATCTTCAAGTCCGGCAACCTCAAGGCATCCTCTCCGGTGATCAAGGTGCATTCGGACAGCTCGAAGGATCAGGATCACGCCGAGATCACCGCGTTGAAGGATGGCGGGTTCCTCGTGGCCTGGACCGATGAAGGTGGCGATGGCAAGGGCTCTGCGATCATGGCGCAGCGGTTCGATGCCGATGGTGTCAAGCTGGGCGGGGCCGAGGTGATCAACTCCACCACCAGGGGCGACCAGGCAGATCCGGCGCTGACCACGCTGAAGAACGGCAACGTGGCGGTCACCTGGGAGTCCGATTTCGGCGATGGCGCCGGCACCTCGGTCAAGGCACAATTGCTGAAGATCTTGAACTACGGATCGAACAAGGCGCAGGATCTTGTCGGGACCTCGGCCAAGGAAAAATTCGTTACCGGCAAGAAGAACGACAGCATCGACGCCGGCGGCGGCAACGACACGATCAAGGCAGGCTCCGGCAAGGACTGGCTGGACGGCGGCGAGGGCAATGACAAACTCGACGGCGGCGCCGACAAGGACATCTTCGTCTTTGGCAGCGGCAAGGACGTGATCCTCGGGTTCGAGGACGACAAGGACAAGGTCCTGTTCGACGACGCGCTGGTCGCGGGCAAGCTGACCAATGCCAAGCTGGGCAAGATCGTGGAGGAAACCAAGAAGGCGCTGGTCTTCGATTTCGGCGATGGGGACCAGCTGACCGTCAAGGGGATCAGTGACTTTGCCGATTTCAGGGACGATTGGGATATCGCCTGACCGAAACCGGAGCGGAATGCCGGACGGGCGGGCCGATGCGCCCGCCCGATCGCCCGATCCGGTGCCTTAATCCGGCGTGCGCAGGCGCGAGTTCTGGACGATGAGCACGGTGAGCAGTGGCAGCGCCACGGTAATCAGCGCGACGGCGATCAGCAGCCAGCCCAGTTGCGAATAATCCGCCGGGGTGACCAGCGCGCCGGTATCATCACGCACCTCGCGGGTGACGGTAAAGGCCTGGTTCATGTAGCGGGTGCCCAGGCTGCTGGCCGAGAGCGCGAGATTGGTAAAGGAGGCCATGACGGCGAAGAAGGTCGCCTTGAGGTTCTCCGGCGCGTTGCGGGCGATCCAGGCCAGCATCGGGATCATCGCGATCTGGCCCAGCGGGCTTTCCACAGCGGCGTCGATAATGGCGATGAACCGCGCGTCCACGATGCCGCCGGTGAGCGCGGCTGTCCAGGTGTGCAGCCCGTAGAACAGCCCGATGTTGGGCAGCGACAGCAGCCCCGCCGCCAGTGACAGCAGCACCACGATATAGACGATGGAGTGGTTGGCCATCAGCGGGCGCAGCACGAACATGCCGACCAGAGTGAGCATCGAGACGATCAGCGACAGCACCGCGAGGAACTGCTGATCGAACCCAAGCTCGTCGATGGTGAACCAGGTGGCGCCGGCGCCGGCCAGCGGCGTGGCGCGAAACATGAAGATGATGATCGCGGTGCCGATCAGCGCCCGCGCCTTGGCCGGTTCCAGCACGGCAATGAGCTGGCGCATCAGGAACAGCACCACCGCCATCGAACCGGCAAAGATGATCTCCTGCGAATACGGTAGGTCGGAAAGGCCCACCGTCAGCGTCACCGCGACGAAAAGGCCGCCGCCGATGAAATAGGCCCAGTTGGGTTTCACCGCGCCGCCCTCGGGGGCGAAATGCGCCATGGCCTCGTCGCGGCTCAGACCGCTCTGGATCAGCGCGGCGATGTGGCGGCGTTGCTGGACCATCGCCAGCAGAACGCCGGAGACCGAGATCACCGGGATCACCAGGCCGATCAGGTAGACCCGGCCATAGACCGCGCCCTGTGCCGCCAGCGGCAGGTCCTCGATGCCCGAGAACAGCGTGATGTTGAGCGCGGCGACCACGGTCAGCGCGCCGATCAGCGCGACACGGCCCAGCGTCTGCATGGTGGTATGCTGGGCGCGCAGCGCCTCCTGGTCCAGCGGGTTGCCGGCCGCGTCCACCTTCGGCACCGCCTCGACCGAGAGCGCGTCGGCCACCGAATCCTGGATCACGTAGCCGCAGGGCGACAGCAGCGAGGCAAGCACGAACCAGGCGGTTACCGGCATCGTCTCCTGCATCCAGGGGGTGCGCAGGGCCAGCCCGTACATGATGGTGAAACTGGCCGCGATCAGCCCGGCGCCGATGAACACCAGCACCCATTTCCAGCGCCACATCAGATCGACCAGATGGCCCATCGGCATCTTCAGCGCCCAGGGCAGCCCGATCCAGAACCCCAGGCCCGCCACGAAGGCGGCCGAGACGTCGAGATAATCCTTGATGAAGAACGTGCCGACGACGCCGGTGATCCCCGAGGCGCCATAGGCGAAATAGACCATCAACGGCGGCAGGAAGGACCAGCGCAATTGGCGCAACAGGTCGAAAACGACGGAATCGACCCAGCCGCCCAGCGCACCGAGCCGCCCGGTCATAGCGGCCGGATCTTGAGCGCGGTGACGCGGTTGCCCTCGCGCCCGATCACCTCGAAGCGGAAATGGTGGAACGAGAACACCTGGCCCACGGTCGGGATCATCTGCGCCTCGTGGATCACCAGACCTGCGACGGTGTTGGCCTCGTCGTCGGGCAGGGTCCAGTCGCTGGCGCGGTTGAAATCGCGGATCGTCATGGCGCCATCGACAAGGTATTGCCCGTCCTCGGTCTTGCGGATCGGATGCTCGCTGTCGGGGTCGAATTCGTCGGTGATCTCGCCGACGATCTCCTCGAGGATGTCCTCGAGCGTGATCAGCCCCTGGAGCGAGCCGTATTCATCGACCACCAGCGCGAAATGCGACCGCATGCGCAGGAATTGCCGCATCTGGTCGTCGAGCGTCGTGGTCTCGGGGATGAAATAGGGCGGCTTGGCGACATCGGTCACCTGAAAGCCGCGCAGCGCGCCGGCGTCGCCGTCGGGGCCGCCGATGCGGCTGTACATGGCGCGCAGCAGATCCTTGGCGTGGACCACGCCGATGATGTTCTCGGGCTCGACCCGGTAGACCGGCAGGCGGGTGTAGGGGCTGGCAAGGCATTGCGACAGGATGGTTTCGGGATCGTCGGCGGCATCGACCATCTCGATGCCCGAACGGTGCAGCATGATCTCCTCGACGGTGCGGTCGCCGAGGTCGAGCGCGCCGAGGATGCGGTCACGGTCCTCCTTTTCGACGACGCCCTCGGAATGGCCCAGGTGCAGGGCGCCGGCGATCTCCTCGCGCACGGCGAGCACATGGCTGTCGGGGTCGATGCGCACGCCGAAGATGCGCAGCACGCCGCGCACCAGCAGCCGCACCGCGCCGACGATCGGGGCGAAGACGGTGACGATGACCTCGATAATAGGGGCGACGGCGGCGGCGGCCTTTTCCGAATTGGTGATGGCATAGGTTTTCGGCAGCACCTCGGCGAAGATCAGCACCAGGAAGGTCATCACCAGGGTGGCCAGCGCCACGCCGCTTTCGCCGAACACCCGGGTAAAGAGAGCGGTCGCCAGCGAGGCCGCGAGGATATTGACGAGGTTGTTACCCAAAAGGACCGAACCGATCAGCCTTTCGTTGTCCTCGGTAATGCGCAGCGCCTTTTCCGCGCCGCGCGATCCCTTGTCGGCCTGGGCGCGCAGCTTCCCGCGCGAGGCGGCGGTCAGCGCGGTTTCCGAGCCGGAGAAGAAGCCGGAGAGGATCAGCAGGAAAAGAATGCCGCCCGCCGTTCCCCAGAAGGCGGTGTCGAGATGGGTCGAGATGGTCTCCATCGGAATTGAATACCCTTTGTCCTGCATTCGGTTATGGGGCCGGGCCAAGCGGTTATCAAGGCCGTGATGGATCAGTCGCCGTCATTGCGGGGATGTGCCAGCGGATGATGCTCCAGCACCAGTTCGGACAGGCGCTCGTCCAGTACATGGGTGTAGATCTCGGTGGTGGAGACATCGGCATGGCCCAGAAGCGTCTGGATGACGCGCAGGTCGGCGCCATTGGCCAGCAGATGGGTGGCGAAGGCGTGGCGCAGGGTATGCGGTGTCACCTTGGTCGGATCGATACCGCCGGTCGCCGCCAGTTCCTTGATCAACAGGTAGAAGCGGTGCCGGGTCAGGTAACCCGACTTGCCGCGCGAGGGAAACAGAAAGCGCGAGGGCGCGGCGCCCTTGGCCACGGATTTTTCCTCGGCGGCGTCGCGTTCGGCCAGCCAGGCGGCCAAAGCGGCGCGGGCAGGGGGCGACAGCGGCACCATCCGCTCCTTGTCGCCCTTGCCCCGCACCAGCAGCATGCGCGGATCGCCCCGCGCGGCGGCGGCGGGCAGCGAGACCAGTTCGCTCACCCGCATCCCGGTGGCATAGAGCAGCTCCATCAGGCAGGTGTTGCGCAGCCGGTCCGCCGGGCTGCGGCCGGTTTCGCGGGCCGCCGCCAGCAGCCGGTCGACATCCGGCACGCCGAGGGTTTTCGGCAGCCGCTTGTCGCGGCCGGGGCCGCGGATCTGGATCGCCGGGCTGTCCTCGCGCCAGCCCTCCTCGAAGGCAAATCGGTAAAGCTGCCGGATCGCCGAGAGCCGCCGGGCGCGGGTGGCGCGCGACAGCCCCTGGGCATCGCAATCGACCAGATAGGCCTCGATCGCGCCGCGATCGACGGTGTCAAAGCTGCCGCCGCGCCGGTCGAGCCAGCCGGCGAAATCCCTCAGGTCGCGGCCATAGGCAAGCTGGGTGTTGGTGGCCGCCCCCAGCTCCGCCGCCTGCGCCTCGAGAAAGGCGCTGATCCAGCCCGCATGATCCGCCGGTGCCGCCATGTCAGGTCCGGCCGATCAGCATCAGTTGCAGCGCGCCGCGCCGGGCGGTGTCCTCCAGCCCGATGGCGCGCAGGGTCGCCAGGGCCGCCGTCAGATCGGCCGGGTTGCCGCGTGCGCCGCTGTCGAACAGCGAGATGCCGCGCAGGATCACCTCGCCCAGCCGGCCTGCCTCGAGGGCGGTCTTGAGCTCCAGCGGCGGTTTGGTGGCGCCCGAAAACCCCTCGGAAATGGCCTGTGCCCGGTCGTCCGCCGGCGCCGTGCCGCCGGGCACCCCCTGGGCCAGTTTGGCGAGAAAGGCGTCGGTTTCACCCCCCTCCGGCGGCTGGCGCGCGGCATCCTCGTATCCGGGCGACAGCAACCGGATGTGCCAGGCCAGCACGCCCGTGGCGCCCTCCAGCGGGTAGGCGGCGAGCCGGTCGGCGAAGAGATGGGCAAAGGGCACCTCGAGTCCGGCGGTGCGGATCTGGTCCCAGACCTGCGGCAGGGTCTTTGCCACCGCCTCGGCGCTGCCGGTGTCGAGTGCTGTGTCAAAGCGCTGAACCGCCGCGACCCGGTCCCAGATCCCGCCGGAGGCGGCCGGTGCCCGTTCGGTATAGAGCCCGAGCAACTTGTTGGGGCTGAGCGCGCCGATCCGGGTCAGACGCTCGGCGGCCTCGATCTGGGCCTTCCATCCGGCAAGGTCGCGCAGGTCGGCATTGGCAAAGGCGCGCGGCAACCGGGTGCTGGGCAGCCGTTCGCCGATCGCCTCGTAGAGGCGGAAGGTCAGCGGATCGGGGGCGTCAGGCGCAGGCAGGGGCGGCGCCCCCTCGAAGATCTCGGGGCTGAGGAAGCGGTCCAGCAGGTCAAGCTGCGCACGCGGCAGAAGTTCGAGCGCATGGGCGGTTTCCAAGGTCAGCGCGGCGGTCTGCCAGTCGCCGTCGCGCAGGGTGCAGAAAATGGTCGCCGCGAAATCGGGGGCCAGATGGGGATGCTGCTGCAGGGCGGCGCAGCTGTCGTCCTCCTGCCCGGTCAGCAGCGTGGTGTCGAACCAGCGCCGGAACAGCGCGGGGGAGCGCATCGGACCGGCAAGCTCGGTCAGGGCCAGGGCCGGATCGGTGGCGCCAAGCTCGATCAGCCGGTCGATCTGCGCCAACAGCAGCGCCTCGGACGCCTGCCGCGAGGCGCCCGGCGGCGGGCGTTTCTCGGCCAGCAGAAGGGTATAGAACAGCGCCTGCATCGCCGGGCTGTTCTCGACCGGCGCGGCCGCGATCAGCCGGGCCAACAGCTGCGCGTCGCTGCCGTGCCACAGATCGATGGGCAGCCCGGTGACATCGGGGGGCACCAGCCCCAGCGGCGGCGCCAGTTCCTCCAGCGGGCTAACCTCGATCTCCGGGCCGAGGGCATGTTCGGCAACCGGCGGTTCCAGCAGCACCGGGCCGGGCAGCGAGGACGGATGGGCCTGGCCCAGCCAGTCGATCACCGAGAGCGGCTCCTGCGCTGCGGCGGCCAGCGGCAGCCAGAGCGCGACCAGCGTGGCGCTAGTTCGCATGCAGCGTCACCGGTTGCCGGATCTCGGCGCGTGGCGGCGCGAAATCGGCCCCGAACCACGGCCCCAGGTAAGCATAGATCACCAAGCCGATCGCAGCGAGAATAAGAAGGTAAAACAGATACTTGATCAAACGCCCCATGCGTGTCCCCTGTGCCCGTGCCTCTGCCGTTTTGAACAACTTATATATGGCCTTTTGGACAAGATCACGTCATTCACTACAGAATGAGTGAAATTGAGCATAGTGCCGCCGCATCCAGTGCGAATGCACGGGCCGGCGGGCCAGCGGGCGGGTCGGGGCGGCTGAAAAAGACCATCGTGATGGTGGGCATGATGGGCGCCGGCAAGACCGCCGTGGGCCGGGCGCTGGCGGCGCGGCTCGGGGTGCCGTTCCTTGACAGCGACCACGAGATCGAATCGGCCGCCAATATGACCATCCCCGAGATCTTCGCCCGCGACGGCGAGGCGTTCTTTCGCAAGAAAGAGGCCCAGGTGATCGCGCGCCTGCTGGAGGACGCGCGCGGTGTGCTGTCCACCGGCGGCGGTGCGTTCCTGTCGGCTGCGAATCGCAAGACGATCTCGGACAAGGGCGTTGCGATCTGGCTGAACGCGGATCTTCCGGTGCTGTGGAGCCGGGTGCGCCACCGCGACACCCGCCCGCTTTTGAAAACGCCGGACCCGCAAGCGACGCTGCGCGATCTTTACGAACAGCGCGTGCCGTTCTACGCCGAGGCGGATCTTGCCGTGGTCTCGGATGCGCAGACCTCGGTCGAGGGGATGGTGGACCGGGTGCTGGCCGCGCTGGCGACGCGCCCCGATGTATTGGAGCCGGAAGAATGAATGAATGCGTCCATGTGGCCCTGGGCGAGCGGGCCTATGACGTGCAGATCGGCCCGGGCCTGATAGATGAGGCGGGCGCGCGCATCGCGCCTTTGCTGGCGCGGCCAAGGGTGGCGGTGCTGACCGATGAGACGGTCGCCGGGCTGCACCTGGAGGCGCTGCGCGCCGGGCTGGCCGCCGCGGGCATCGAGATGGTGTCGCTGGCGCTGCCGCCGGGCGAGGCGACCAAGGGCTGGCCGCAGTTCACCCGCGCCGTCGAATGGCTGCTGGAACAAAGGGTCGAGCGGCGCGACATCGTCGTCGCCCTCGGCGGCGGGGTGATCGGCGACCTGGCCGGGTTCGCCGCATCGGTGCTGCGCCGGGGCGTGCGCTTTGTGCAGATCCCCACCTCGCTGCTGGCGCAGGTCGACAGTTCGGTCGGCGGCAAGACCGGGATCAACACGGCACAGGGCAAGAACCTGGTCGGTGCCTTTCATCAGCCCGCGCTGGTGCTGGCCGATACAGCCGTGCTGGCCACGCTGACACCGCGCGATTTCCTGGCCGGTTACGGCGAGGTGGTGAAATACGGTCTGTTGGGGGATGCGGAGTTCTTCGACTGGCTGGAGGTCGAAGCGCCGGCGATGGCCGGGGGCGACATGGGCGCGCGGGTGCGCGCGGTGACCCGGTCGGTGCAGATGAAGGCCGATATCGTGGTGCGCGACGAGACCGAGCAGGGCGACCGCGCGCTGTTGAACCTTGGCCATACCTTCTGCCACGCGCTGGAGGCGGCAACCGGATACTCCGACCGGCTGCTGCATGGCGAGGGGGTGGCGATTGGCTGCGCGCTGGCGTTCGAGCTGTCGTCGCGGCTGGGCCTGTGTTCGCAGGAAGACCCCAGCCGGGTACGGGCGCATCTGCGGGCGATGGGGATGAAGGTGGATCTGGCCGACATTCCGGGCGATCTGCCGGATGCGGCGGGGCTATTGGGCCTGATGGCGCAGGACAAAAAGGTGGTGGACGGGCAGTTGCGGTTCATCCTGGCCCGTGGAATCGGGCAGGCCTTCGTGACCTCGGATGTGCCGGGGCACGCCGTGCGCGGGTTGCTGGAGGAGGCGCTGGCGGCGCGGTGACGGCCTGCCGCAGGCCCATCGGTGGTGGTCAGCGGCCGTTGATCACCATCAGTTCGCCCACGTTCTCGCGGGTGATATAGCCGACCATGTTGCCCTTGCTGTCGGTGACGGCCACCGCCGGCGCGCCCTTGTAAAGCACGTCCAGCACCTTTTCCAGCCGGGCGTTCAGGGTCAGGTGGGGGATCTTGGTGTCCATGATCTCCGAGACCGGGCGGCTGCGCGGCCCCTCCTGCGCCAGCGCGGCGAACAGGGCGTTTCGGGTGACGAACCCGAGGAAGGTTCCGTCGGTCGCGATCACCGGAAACTCGTGCTGGGTGGTATGCACCAGCGCCGAGGTGGCGGCCTGCAGGGTATCTTCGGGGGTCAGGCTTTCGAAACTGGTGATGGTTGCATCGCGGGCGACCAACTGTCGGGCCACGGCGCGCATCGCCACATCCTGACTTTCCGCATTGGCGGCGACGAACACGAAAACGGCGATCAGGATCAGCATCGGGTTACCGGTGCTCAGCCCCGCGAAGCCGAACAGAAAGGCCACGATCTGCCCGGCCATCGCGGCCATGCGGGTGGCCTTGACCCGGTCGGTGACCAGCGACAGCAGGGCGCGGAACACGCGGCCGCCGTCCATCGGGAAGGCCGGGATCAGGTTGAACAGGGCGAGAAAGAGGTTGACGAAGGCGAGCCGGCCGAAAAAGCCCGGTCCGCTCAGATCCATCTCACCGGCGATATCGAAGGTCATCTCGGCCCCGGCCAGCATGAGAATGGCCCAGATCGCCACGTTGACCATCGGGCCGGCGATCGCGACGAGGATCTCATGCGCCGGTTTCTCCGGCATCCGTTCCAGCCGGGCCAGCCCGCCGATCGGCAGCAGGGTGATGTCGGGCGTCTTGATGCCATAGCGGCGCGCGGTCAGGGCGTGGCCGAACTCATGCGCAACCACGCAGGCGAAGAGCGCGAGGACAAACACCACGTTCTCCAGCGCCGCCGGCCAGCCGCCATCGGCATAGGCGACATAGCCGATCCAGGCCAGCAGCAGGAAGAAGGTGACATGCACCCTCAGTTCCGAGCCGAACAACCTGCCGATGGAGAAAGACCAGCCCATGTTGCCACCTTGTCAGGAAATGAAAACGGGCGCCGCAATGCGCCCGCACCGCATCCCTGTCAGAACGGGATTTCGTCGTCGTCGATGTTGCTCGACGCACCGCCGCGGCTGCCGCCCGAAGGGGCGCCGCCGTAGGGGTCGTCCTGCGGGCCGCTGTCATAGCCGCCGCCCTGGCCACCGCCGTAGTTGCCGCCGCCGCCCTGGCCGCCGTCACGGCCGTCCAGCATGGTCAGGGTCGAGCCGAAGCCCTGCAGAACCACCTCGGTCGAGTAACGGTCCTGGCCGCTCTGGTCCTGCCATTTGCGGGTCTGCAACTGGCCTTCGATATAGACCTTGGAGCCCTTGCGCAGGTATTGCTCGGCGACCCGCACCAGGCCTTCGTTGAAGATGGCGACCGAGTGCCATTCGGTCTTTTCGCGGCGCTCTCCGGTGTTGCGGTCCTTCCAGGTCTCCGATGTGGCGATGCGCAGGTTGCACACCTTGCCGCCGTTCTGAAAGGTGCGCACCTCGGGATCGCGGCCCAGATTGCCGATGAGAATGACTTTGTTCACTGAGCCGGCCATGAGAGCCCCCGTCTTGTTTTGTCCGATTTATGCCCGAATCTGTACGATCCTTGGATGGGCACCCTATACCTCCCGCACAGAGGTTGAAACATGGTTATCGGCGTCCCGCGGCACGGCGCCGCCGATCCCCGGGCCCGGGGCGGGCGGCATGTTTCCTTTGCCGCGCGAACCTGTATAGTTGCGCCGGATTTGGTGGTTATGGGCAGGGTCGGTATGCGCAGGCTTGCGGTCGGGATTACGGTGGCAATGGGTTTGGCGATGCCGGCGGCGGCGGATATCTTTGCCACCCGCAGCCAGAAGAACCTGTTCAAGTCGCAGACCCGCGTGCTCGATACCCGCGCGGCGATCCAGTACAACGATTCCGTTCGGCTTCAGCCGCCCTCGGTCCATACGCCAAGCAAATGGGGTCCGCTGCCCTATACCGGCAAGTACAAGGGCGAGTACCTGGCCCTGGCGCGCGCGGCGGCGCAGCGTCATGACGTGCCCGAGGATCTGTTCCTGCGGCTGGTGCAGCAGGAATCGGGCTGGAACCCCAACGCCAAATCGCACAAGGGCGCGCTGGGGTTGGCGCAGCTGATGCCGGACACCGCGCGGCGGTTGGGGGTGGATCCGGCCGATCCCAAGGAAAACCTCGACGGCGGGGCGCGCTACCTGGCCAAGCAGTACCGCAAGTTCAAATCCTGGCGGCTGGCGCTTGCGGCCTATAACGCCGGACCCGAGGCGGTACGCAAGCATGGCGGCGTGCCGCCCTTCGACGAGACCCGGAATTACGTCAAGGCGATCTGGGGCAGCTAGGGTGCGCTGCGTCCCGCGCCGGGGCAATTTGCGCACCTTGCATCCGCTTCATACCTGACTATAAAACTCTGACTTTCGGATCGGATCGGATCGGGAGAGCGGAGCATGACATGGGCATTGCGGTTCGGGGGTGCAGGTCTGGTCGCGATGGCGGCGGCCTTTGCCGCACCATTGCAGGCCGCGCCGGGGTTCGATAGCTGGGAGGCCCTGGGCGAGGCGCTGTTCTTTGACCCCAACCTGTCGCGGGACCACACCCAGGCCTGTGCCACCTGTCACGATCCCAACACGGGTTTTGTCGATCCGCGCGAGACGGATCTGGGCCGCGCGGTGTCGCTGGGCGATGACGGTCATTCGCTGGGTGTGCGCAACGCGCCCACCGCCAGTTATGCGGCACTGACACCGCCGTTTCATCTGAACGCCGAGGGCAAATGGGTCGGCGGGCTGTTCCTTGACGGGCGCGCCACCGACCTTGCCGCACAGGCGGGGGGGCCGCCACTGAACCCGGTCGAAATGGCGATGCCCGATGAATCCGCCGTTGTGGCGCGGCTGCGCGAGACCCCCGAATACGTGGCGGCCCTGCAAAAGCTGGCGGGCGCCGATGTTTTCGACGACCCCGCGCGCGCCTATGCGGGCATAACGCAGGCCATTGCCGCCTTTGAGCGCACGGCGGAATTCGCCCCCTTTGACAGCAAGTACGACCGTTACCTGCGCGGCGCGTACCAGTTGACGCGGGAAGAGGACCTGGGCCGACTGCTGTTCTTTTCGCAGCAGTTCACCAACTGCAACCTCTGCCACCAGTTGAAAACCAGCTTGGTGGACCCGGCGGAGACGTTCACAAATTACGAGTACCACAACATCGGGGTGCCGGCGAACCCGGCTCTGGCGCATATGGCGGCGCCCGACCGGGGGCTGCTGGAGAACCCGTTGGTTGATGATCCGGCGCAGGCGGGCCGGTTCAAGGTGCCGACCCTGCGCAACGTGGCGGTGACCGGCCCCTACATGCACAACGGCGTGTTTGAGGATCTGCGCACGGTGGTCCTGTTTTACAACACCTACAACTCCAGGTCCGAGGCGCGGCAGATCAACCCGGAGACCGGGCAACCCTTTGCCCCGCCAGAGGTGGAGGGCACGCTTTCGATGGAGGAACTGACCACCGGGCCGGCGCTGGAGGACGTGCGCATCGACGCGCTGGTGGCGTTTCTCAAGACGCTGACCGATGCGCGGTACGAGGGGTTGTTGGAGTAGGGGCGCACCGCTCTGCCGCCCGCGACCGTCCGGCGATGGTGGCGTGTTTCGTTTCTCTCTCGGACTCTCCTTATTAGTCGTTGTGACGATTTGGTTTCTCTCATTACGCGAAAACATTTGTTTCGCTTAGATGCGCCCGCTACAAATATTCCAAATTTTATTGAATTATTGGAAAAATGGATGTTGCCATGACGGGATTCATTTCAAAGGCGGCGATGGCCTTTGCCGGTGTCTGGATGGCAGCTTTGCCGGTGCAGGCCCAAACCGCAGGCGTTGGCGAGAGCTACGCGCATTACGGGGACGCGCGCGGCTGGGGCGTTTACGCGATCCAGAAGGCAGGCGGCTTTGCCGGATGCCGGGCGGTGCGCAGCGGGGCACAGGGGCAGATGATGCTGGAAAAGAGCCGTCTTGGCTGGCGCCTCATCGTGCCGACCTACCAGACCGCGCGCTTTGGCGGCGCCATTCTGGGCGTCGACAAACACGATATCGATTCGCAGTTCGGCTTCGAAGGCGGGTTCGCGTCGCGCGATCTCGGGGGGGCGGATCTGAACCTGATCCGAAACGGGTCGTTTCTCAGCGTCGAGATCATGGGGGATCCGCGGCGGGAATGGCCGCTGACCGGGTCGGCGGCGGCCATACTGAAGGCCGAGGAATGCGCAAGCAGCTATGGCGTGGCGGCGCGGCCACAGGCGCAGCAGGCCCCTGCCAGCCCCCAACCGCAGCCGCCGGTCCAGGCGCAACCGCAGACCGCCTATGCCACCTGCGAATCGATCACCACCGGGCAGTATCCCTGCGTCGTCACCAGGCACACCCCCGAGCAGGGCTATCGCGAGGCCTATCAGATCGACCCCAACGGTGGCGGCGCGCCGCGCTATTTCGTCAAGATCCGGTCAGAGTTCGAAGCCGATGTCTGGGGCATGTTCGACGGCAACGGATGGCGCTACCTCGGGGCCTGGGAACCTGTGGGGCCGAATGGCGCGTGTTCGCAGCCCAAGGGCACCCAAGGCGCCGAGGCCCTGTCGAACCTCGGCCAGGACGCCTGGAACCTCTGCGTGCGCTGAGCCCCGGACGCCAGCAGCACCGTCCGGACGGACGGACGGACGGGCCCCGCCTCACTCCGCCGCGATCTTGATCACCGGTTCCATCTCGGCCAGCTTCTCGTCGCTCAGGTGGCATTTCATCTGGTGGCCCTCGGCCAGGGTGCGCACCGGCGGAACTTCGCGGTCGCACAATCCGTCCGGCACCTGGTCCTTCCAGCGGCAGCGGGTCTGGAACGGGCAGCCCGGCGGCGGGTTCATCGCCGAGGGGATGTCGCCCTCGAGCACGATGTGGGTCTTCTGAACCGAGGTATCGGCGATGGGAACGGCAGAGAGCAGCGCCTCGGTATAGGGGTGATAGGGCGGGCTGAACACCTGGTCGGTGGTGCCCAGTTCGACCACATGGCCCAGATACATCACCATCACCCGATCGCTCAGGTAGCGCACGATGGACAGGTCGTGCGAGATGAACAACAGCGTGGTCTTATGCTCGCGCTGGATCTCCATCAACAGGTCGGTGACGGCGGCCTGCACCGAGACGTCCAGCGCCGAAACCGGTTCATCCGCGACCACGATGCGGGCATCTCCGGCAAAGGCGCGGGCGATGCCGACCCGCTGTTTCTGCCCGCCCGAGAGCTGCCGCGGCATCCGTTCGGCGAAGGCGCGGGGCAGTTTCACCAAGTCGAGCAGCTCCAGCATGCGCGCCTTGCGCTCGGCCTCCGAGTTGCCGACGCCGAAGATCTCCAGCGCGCGGATGATCTGCCGGCCCACGGTCATCGACGGGTTGAGCGTGTCAAAGGGGTTCTGGAACACCATCTGCACCTCGCCCACGGTCTTGCGGTCACGGGCCTGGATCGGGATCTGTTCGATGTTGCGCCCGTCGAGCAGGATCTCGCCGTCGGTCGCCGTCTCCAGCCCCATCAGGACCTTGGCAAAGGTGGATTTGCCGCAGCCGGATTCGCCGACGATGGCCAGCGTTTCGCTTTCGCGCGCCTCGAAGGTCAGTTCCTCGTTGGCCTTGACCACTTTCTTCGCGCCGCCGCCGAACAGGGCGTTGGCCGCTACCTCGTAGTATTTCTTGAGCTTGTCCATCCGCAGCACGACATCTCCGATCTCTCCCTTTTGCTTGGTCTCCATCAGTTCGGGCGGGGCCTGCCAGTCGATCTCCTGGAACTTCAGGCAGCGGGTGGCGTGGCGGTCGTTGCCGGGCACGTCGGACATCGGGATGGTCTTGGCGTCGCAGCGTCCCGCCTCGAAATAATCGCAGCGCGGGCCGAAATTACAGCCCCGCGGGCGTTCATGCGGCAACGGAAAGTTGCCCGGGATTGCCTTGAGCGGATGGGCGTTCTTGTCCGCGCCGGGTAGCGGGATCGAGCGGAACAGCGCCTGGGTATAGGGGTGCTGCATCTCGTCGAACACGTCCTCGATGCTGCCGCGCTCGACCGCCTCGCCGGAATACATCACACAGATGCGGTCGCAGGTTTCCAGAACCAGCCCGAGGTTGTGCGAGATGAACAGCATCGAGGTGCCGTATTTCTTGCCCAGATCCTTGACCAGTTCGACCACGGCGGCCTCGACGGTGACGTCGAGCGCGGTGGTCGGCTCGTCCAGGATCAGCAGCGAGGGTTCCGACATCAGCGCCATGGCGATGACGATGCGTTGCTGTTGCCCGCCCGAAAGCTGGTGCGGAAAGGAATTGAGGATGCGCTTGGGGTCGGGCAGCTTGACGTCGGTGACGACCTGGAGCGCGCGCTCGTAGGCTTCTTTCTCCGTGGTGCCCTGGTGGACCATCGGCACTTCCATCAGCTGCTTGCCGATCTTCATCGCCGGGTTCAGGCTGGCCATCGGCTCCTGGTAGATCATCGCGATCTCGTTGCCGCGGATGTGGCGCAGCTCGTCGGCGCTCATCTCGCCCATGTCGCGGCCCTTGAACTTGATGGAGCCGCCGGTGATGCGGCCGTTCTTGCCGAGATCGCGCATCACGCCCAGCGCCACGGTGGATTTGCCGCAGCCGCTTTCGCCGACCAGGCCGACCGCCTCGCCCGGTTGCACCTTGACCGAGAAATCCATCACCGCCGGGATTTCCCGCAGCCGGGTGAAGAAAGAGATCGACAACCTGTCGATGTCCAGGATCGGGCCGTCGTATTTCGGTTTCGGCATTCTTCTGGTCCCCATTGGCTTGCAGGGCCGGTGCCCCGTCTTTTTCTGGCTTCGAATGTTCCGGGGGTCCGGGGGATCGTTCATTGTTCGCCATTGGTTCGAGAACAATGGATGATGCCCCCAGTCCTCCGTCAGTCCTTGAGCGATTCCTCTCGCAGCCCGTCGGCCAGCAGGTTCAGGCCCAGCACCAGGCTGAGCAGCGCAAGCGCCGGGGGCAGGGCGGGATGCAGGTAGATCGACAAGAGCTTGCGCCCCTCGTTGATCGTGCTGCCCCAGTCCGGGCTTTCCGGCGGCAGGCCGAGGCCGAAGAAGCCCAGGGTGCCCAAGAGGATGGTGGTGTAGCCGATGCGCAGGCAGAAATCGACGATCAGCGGGCCGCGGGCGTTTGGCAGGATCTCCCACAGCATGATGTACCACGGGCCCTCTCCGCGGGTCTGGGCGGCGGCGACGTAATCGCGCGTCTTGATGTCCATCGCCAGCCCGCGGACGATGCGGAACACCGTGGGCGAGTTGACGAAGACCACCGAGACGAAGACCACCAGGATGCCGCCGGGGATGTCGAACAGATCGAGGATCTGCGGCAGCGCCGGGATCGTGATCGTCTTGGAGTTGACCAGGTAGCCATCGGTGGAGATCAGCGAGAGGTAAAGCCAGAACGCCACCCCCAGCACCCCGATCAGCAGCGGCGTGCGGAATTTCGGCTGGGTGTAATAGCGCGAGTTCAGCAGCACCGCGAGGAACACGATGGGAAAGACGAAGAGCACCGCCGCCATGTAGTTCGGCACCCCGGTATTGACGATTTCGGGGGTGACCAGCAGGTAGAACAGCAGGATCACCGGAAAGGCCAGGATCAGGTTGGCCAGGAACGACAGGAAGGTGTCGAGCCGCCCGCCGTAATACCCCGCCGGCAGGCCCAGGGTGATCCCGACCATGAAGGCGAAGAGCGTCGCCAGCGGTGCGATCTGCACCACCACCCAGGCCCCCTTGACCATGCGGCTGAACACGTCGCGCGCCAGGTTGTCGCCGCCCAGCAGGTACCAGGCGTAGTCTCCGGCCTCGGCGCCGCGCAGGGGCGTGCCCGGCACCTTGTTCTTCATCCCCGAGACCTGCGACAGGGGATCGTGGGTCACGATCAGGTCAAGCGCGCCGAACACGCCGGTGAAGACCCAGAACATGACCAGCGCAAAGCCGATCATGCCGATCGGGCTGTCGAAGAGTTTCCCGTAAAGGCCCAGCCGCCGCTTGAAGGCGGCCGAGACGGCGAAGAGGATGACCAGCGCGACCCAGACGGAGGTGAACTGGTAAAGTACGCGGGTGATGATCTCGATCCAGCCGAGAGGTTCCATGTGTCCGATCCTCCCTTATGAAATCCGGATGCGCGGGTTGAGGTAGACATAGCCGATATCCGAAATCAGCTGTGTCGCCAGCACCACGATCACCGAGACCACCGAGACCGCCAGCAGCAGTTCGATGTCGTTGTTGCCCGCCGCCTGCACCAGCGTCCAGCCGAAGCCCTTGTAGTTGAACAGGGTCTCGACGATGACCACACCGTTCAGCAGCCAGGGAAATTGCAGCATGATCACCGTGAACGGCGCGATCAGCGCGTTGCGGAGCGCGTGTTTCATCACGATGTTGCGGAACGTCACGCCCTTGAGGCGGGCGGTGCGGATGTATTGCGCCGTCATCACCTCGGTCATGCTGGCCCGCGTCATCCGCGCGATATAGCCCATGCCGTATAGCGCGATGGTCAGCACCGGCAGGAAGAAGTTTTCGAAATTGGCGCTCTCCATCGCGCTGGTGGCGGTGCCCTTGAACCATTTCAGCCCGACCGCGGATGAGGCGAAGACGGCGATGAAGATCACGCCGGAGACGTATTCGGGCGTCGCCGTGGTGATGATCGAGAAGGTCGAGAGTGATCGGTCGAGCGGCGATCCCTCGCGCATCCCGGCCAGCACGCCGACGATCAGCGCCGAGGGCACCATCAGCACCAGAACCCAGAACATCAGCTTGCCGGTCAGACCCAGCCGGGTGCTGATGATGCCCGAAACCTCGTCGCGGAACACGGTGGAATAGCCCCAGTCGCCCTGTAGGATACCGCAGAACCGGGGTGCCGCGGCGGCCTCTTCGGCGGTCGCGGTGCCGCGCAGGCAGCGGCCGGTGATGCCCTCGTCGGTTTCATGGGTCCAGCCCGGAGCCACGCCCAGCCACTGACCGTATTTCACCGGCAGCGGTTGCAGGTAACCGTTGTTGCCGAGCCAGCTGGCCACCGCCTCGTCGGACATGCGGAAGTTGCCTTGCGTCTTGGCCAGCTTTTCGAGGTTCGGGTAGAGGTTGGTCAGAAAGAACACGATGAAGGTCAGGCAAAGTGCCGTCAGGATCATCACGCCCGTCCTGCGCAGGATGAACAGTCCCATGGGGCCCCCTGTTGGTCAGGCTTCGTATCGGCCCTTTGCGGGCCTTTTCGTGGCAGGCGCGCTGCGCGCACCGCAGGGATTTGGGCCGCCCCGCACGGGACGGCCCTGTCGTTTTGGCCGGTCAGGCGGCCCAACCCCACTTGTAGTGGTGGTGTTCGTAGGTGATGTGCATGTCGGTGCCCGCAAGCCCCTCGCGCATGTGGCGGTAGAGCGACCGCCAGTAGGGCTGGATCGTCACGCCCTCTTCCTGGATCATCGCCTCGCCCTTGGCGGCGATCTCGCGGCGCTTGTCGGCATCGGCGATCGCCAGCGCGTCCTCGAGCAGCGCGTCGAACTCCGGGTTGGCCCAGCCGAACTCGTTCCAGGCCTCGCCCGAGCGATAGGCCAGCGCCCAGATCTGCACGCCAAGCGGACGGTGGTTCCAGTTGGTCGAGCTGAACGGATATTTCACCCAGTCGTTCCAGAAGGTGTTGCCGGGCAGCACCGTGCGCTTGACCTTGATGCCGGCGTCGCGCAACTGCGCGGCCACGGCGTCGGTGGTGTTGCGCCGCCAGTCGTCGTCGATCGAGATGATCTCATGCTCGAAGTCGGCCATGCCGGCCTCTTCCATCAGCGCCTTGGCGCCGGCGGGGTCGGCCTTGACCTTGGGCAGTTCGGCGTATTCGGGATGGATCCGGCAGACATGGTGGTTTTCGGCCACCTCGCCCCGGTTGCCGTAGCCCAGTTCGAGACAGACGGCGTTGTCGACGGCCATCGCCAGCGCCTTGCGCACGCGCTTGTCGGCATAGGGTTTCTTGCCGTCGATCTCGGCCAGTTGGTTGGGACGGATCACGATGGTCGCGGCGGTCACCACCTCGGACTGGACCAGGCCGATGTCGTTCATGATGTCGATGAACTCGCCCACCGACTCATAGAGCATGTCGACCTCTTCGGATTCGATCGCCGCCAGCCAGGCCGATGGATCGGTGCCGTAGTCGATGTACTCGATGGTGTCGAGGTAGGGGCCGCCATAGACCTCGGTGCCCCACCAGGTGTGATCGGCGGCGCGTTCCAGCGTGGCGCCGACGCCGACCTCGATATTGGTCAGCTTGTAGGGGCCGGTGCCGATCAGGTCGTTCGGGTTGGCCGGGTCGTAGCTGGCATGCACCACGGCGGCCGGGTAGTCGGCGAGGCCGGGGATGATCGAGATGTCCGGCGTCGCGCATTTGAGCAGCACGGTGGAGGCATCGACCACGGTGATCGCGCCGTCGCGGGCCTTGCCGGTGTCGGGATCGACCAGCGAGCCGACGCGCGCGGCCATCGAGTTGCCCTCGACGTCCTTCTCGCACCAGCGGGCGATGTTGCGGGCCACGTCCTCGGCGGTGAAATCGTCGCCGTTGTGCCACTTGGCGCCCTGCCGCACCTTCAGCGTGTATTCGGTGGCATCGTCGTTCACCGACCAGCTTTCGAGCAGCATGCCCCGGAACGAGCCGTCATTGTTGTATTCGACCAGGTATTCGCAGGTGCCGCGGGTGGCACAGGCGATTTCCGACCAGTCGGCGGTGCGGGTGTCCTTCAGGGCCTTGACCTGCATCTGGACGCGCAGCGTGCCGCCCGCCTTGGGGGTGGCGGCCTGCGCCATGCCGGGCGCCGCGGCGCCGATCAGGCCGTAGGCGGCCGTCGCCGAAACGCCGAGAGCCGTGGCGCGGGTCAGAAACTCGCGCCGGCTGAGCTTGCCATCCCTGTACTCCTGGGCGTGCATATGCGCCGCCGGGTGGATGGGTCTTCCGTTGAGTGTCGGGTTGTTCATTTAGATCTCCCTGTGTGCCAGTGGTTCAGGCTGAGTTTTGTTGGCCGGCGCGGATTTGGCCGGCGCCGTTCCGGGTGAAAGTCTGCGTCTCTTTCCGGATGTCCCCCATGACCTTCATTCGGCATCAGAAATGCACATCCGTCAACGGTTTGAATTAGCATTGCATTGTAGGAAAGCGACATCAACAGGTCAAAAACCGACAAGACGCTTTTGCGATCCAGTTACGCGGCGGGTCGCACCGATTTGCGCAACGCCGTCGGTGTCTTTTGCGTGTGCTGCTGGATGAAGCGGGTGAAATAGGCCGCGCTGCCAAATCCGAGATGGCGCGCGATGTCCTGCACCGGGACATCGGTTGTGATCAGCAGGCGCCGTGCGGCGTGCAGTTGACGCTCGGTCAGCAGGGTGGCGGCGGTGCGCCCGGTCTCGGCCCGGCAGACCCGCGTCAGGTGGGTCGGGGTGACCCCGAGCGCCTCGGCATGGTTGGCCATGCTGGCGCCGCTGGCATACTCCCGAACCAGCCGTTCGCAATAGGCAATCACCAGCCGCCGGGCCGCGCTGTGCCTGGGGGCGGGGTCCTCGGGCAGGTGCCGGCGCAACCAGACTGCCATCAGATCGCCATAGGCGCGCATCGCTGAATGGAAAAGCGGGCGATGCGCGTTCTGCTCGCGCCCCATCGCCTCGAACAGGGCGGTCAGCTCGGCCTGGGCCGCGACGTCGCGAACGCGCAGGTGTTGCACCGATTGCGGCAGGGCCAGGTTGGCGCTGTCCGGGATCACCAGCGCCTGGCCGAACCCGTTGCGCATCAATTCGATCGCCATCAGGTTGCGGGCCGGGATGAACAGGGCGTTATGCGTGCCGATGCCGCGCCGCACCCCGTCGAGCAGCGCGACGCCCTGGCCCTTGGTGATCCAGATCAGCAGATGCTCGGCCCGGTCATGGGCAAGCTCGAGCTGCCACGCCCCGGCTTTTGCCAGTTGCGCCAATGTGACCAGGCACAGGTCGTCCGTTTCGTTTGGATCGAAGGGCATTGGCAAAAAATGTCTGTCTGCATCGGGGGTTATACCCCGTTTTACACCACAAAAACCGGCTGCGGACAAGTCTGCCGCTCACTCTGCGGGGCGGACTTGCTGCCAGTGGCGCATTTTCGCGCGGAACCAGGTGCGTTGCCGCTTGGCGAACCGGCGGGTGGCGATGGTGGCCCGGTCCCGCGCCTCGTCGAGGCTGCATCGGCCCTCGATATAGGCCATCAGCTCCGGCACGCCGATCGCGCGGAAGGCGGGCAGGGCGGGGGTGTAACGGTCGCGCATGGCGGCCACCTCATCGACCGCGCCCTGTGCCAGCATCGCGTCGAAACGCCGCGCGATCCGGTCGAGGAGCCAATCCTTCGGGACGTCGAACAGCAGCGGAACGGTGGCGGCGAGCGGCAAGAGCGGCGGCGGGGTGTCGGCCTGCCAGTCGGCCAGGGGCCGGCCAGTGGCGCGCTGCACCTCCCAGGCGCGCTGGACCCGCGCCCGGTTTCGCCGGTCAAGATTCGCGGCGGTCGCCGGATCGAGATCGGCGAGCAGGGTGTCGAGCGGGATCAGGTCGGCCTCGGCACGCAGTTCCGGCGGGGTCGGCGGGATCTCGACCAGCCCCTCGGTCAGCGCGGTGAAATAGAGCCCGGTGCCGCCCACGATGATCGGGCGCTGGCCGGACCGGAGCAGAGGCGCCACCTCGCGCAGCCAGTGACCGGTGGAATACTGGGCATCGCAGGGCACGTGACCGTAAAGGCGATGCGGGGCCCGCGCCTCTTCTTCCTTGCTGGGCCGCGCGGTGACGATGCGCCAGCAGGAAAACACCTGGCTGGCGTCGGCGTTCACCACCACGCCGCCGCGCTCCTGCGCGATTTCCAGCGCCAGCGCCGACTTGCCCGAGGCGGTGGGCCCCGCGATCAGCACCGGCCGACCGTCGGGAATTTCGGAAAGCTTGCTCGGATTCAGCATGTCGGCCTGTTGGAAACGGTCGAAACCCGGCCCGGTCCGGCAGTTGGCGCATTGAACCTTGCGGCGAATTCCGACACTTTGCGCGAAAATAACCCCGTGCCGGAGAGAAGCGCAACATGACCTCGTCCAATTCCCCCGATCCGCAACCGAAAAAGACGACGTACAAACGTGTGCTGCTGAAGATCTCCGGCGAGGCCCTGATGGGCGACCAGGGGTTCGGCCTGCACCCGCCCACCGTCCAGCGCGTCGCGCAGGAGGTCAAATCGGTGCACGAGATGGGCGTCGAGATCTGCATGGTGATCGGCGGCGGCAACGTCTTTCGCGGGTTGCAGGGCAGCGCCCAGGGGATGGAGCGGACCACCGCCGATTACATGGGCATGCTGGCCACGGTGATGAACGCGCTGGCGATGCAGAGCGCATTGGAGGGGATCGGTGTGTTCACCCGGGTGATCAGCGCCATCCGCATGGACGAGGTCTGCGAGCCCTACATCCGCCGCCGCGCGGTGCGCCACCTGGAGAAAAAGCGGGTCTGCATTTTTGCTGCCGGCACCGGCAACCCCTATTTCACCACTGACACCGCGGCCACCCTGCGCGCCAACGAAATGGCCTGCGAGGCGATCTTCAAGGGCACCAAGGTGGACGGCGTCTATGACAAGGACCCGGTGAAACACGCCGATGCCAAGCGCTATGACGAGGTCAGCTACGACGACGTGCTGGCCAAGCGGCTGGGGGTGATGGATGCCAGCGCCATCGCGCTGGCGCGCGACAACAACCTGCCGATCATCG
>Ga0209692_10002137_pt1 | contig 23117 bp, 19 predicted proteins | sample tdDd472_FD_187129 | JGI IMG/M metagenome (GOLD analysis project Ga0209692, IMG submission 187129) | Marine sediment microbial communities from the Atlantic coast under amendment with organic carbon and nitrate - tdDd47.2 (SPAdes)... | ecosystem: Environmental > Aquatic > Marine > Coastal >... | reverse complement strand
GGCCGCCGCGCCCGAGGGCGCTGTCTACCGCGTAGCACAGGCCGAAGTTGCTTTCCCCGGAGCTCACGCGCTTCACATTTTCCACCGAACCGCCGGAACCGACGGCGGAGACCTTGATCCCGCCCATATTCTTGGGCACGTACACGGCCATGGCGTTCGCGAATGTATTAAAAGTGCCGCCGGTGGGGCCGCCGCCGACCTTGGCTTTGAAGTCCTTGGCAGCCAGGGCGTCCGGGGTGGTCATACCCAGGCCGATGGCCAGTACGCAGGCGAGACTGAGGAGAAGAATCTTCTTCATCGTCGGGTCCTCCTTGGGGAGTGGAAGTCAGGTAACCGGTTGCAAGGCAAAGAGACCCTACCGGGTTTCTTTAATTGAGTCAACCGAATTAGCAAATGCATTTGATCGCAAGTAGTATACGGGAGTGTTGCGGTCGGGCCTTGGACTCAAAAGGGCCTGTCGCCGTCGGCCGGGTGTGCTAAATTTCACTGAAGTCACCTGGACTCATGGCCTGGGAGCCGGAATTGGCGCGGGAAAACGATACAATGACGACGAACCCGGTGGAGGCGGCCCCTCGACGGGCCATTCTGCACGTGGACATGGACGCGTTCTACGCCTCGGTGGAGGAGTTGGACAACCCGGACCTGAAGGGCAAACCCGTCATCGTGGGCGGCACCCCCGAGGGGCGGGGCGTGGTCTCGGCCGCCAACTACGCGGCCCGGGCGTACGGCGTTCACAGCGCCATGAGTGCGGCCCGGGCCGTGAAACTGTGTCCCGATGGGGTCTTCCTGCGGGGCAACATGGCCCGCTACGCCGAAATTTCCCAACAGGTCTTCGCCATTTTCCGGGATTTCACCCCCTTGGTGGAGCCCCTGTCCATCGACGAAGCCTTTCTGGACGTGACCGGCTGCCGTCGCCTGTTTGGGGGCGCCGAAACCATGGGGCGCCTGATCAAACAGCGTATTCAGGACGAGGTGGGGCTGGTGGCGTCGGTGGGGGTGGCTCCGAACAAGTTCCTGGCCAAGCTGGCCAGCGACCTGGAGAAACCAAACGGTTTTGTGGTCATCCGCCAGGACGAGGCCCGGGCCCGGCTGGCGGTCCTGCCGGTGGACAAGCTCTGGGGCGTGGGCAAGGTGTCCGCCCGGGAATTGAATGACTTCGGCATTCGCACGGTCCAGGATCTGCTGGCGGTGCCTGAGGGGCGGCTGGTGGACCTGCTGGGGGACCATGCCCGGCATTTGCGGGCCCTGGCCCAGGGGCTGGACGACCGTCCGGTGATACCGGCCCATGACGCCAAATCCATCGGCAACGAGACCACCTTCGCCGAGGACATCCATGACCCCGACCATCTGCAGGGGATTCTCGACCACCTGACCGCCAAGGTGGCCCGCCGGCTCCGTGCCCACGGGTTCAAGGCGCGGACCATCACGCTCAAAGCCCGCTACAGTGACTTCTCCACCTTTACGCGGTCGCACACCCTGGAAGCGCCCACGGACGCGTCGGTGGCCATCCGCAACGTGGCCCGGGATTTATTGAACCGCCGACTGGGACGTCGGGGCCGCGCCCTGCGGCTGATCGGCATTTCCACCTCGCAGTTCACCCACACCGGCCCGGTGCAGGGCGATCTGTTCGCCGACCCGGTGCGGGAGAAGGACGCCAAGCTGGACCAGATCATGGATCAGGTCCACACGCGCTTCGGAGCCAAGTTGAACCGGGCTTCGGAACTTGAGTAAAGATATTCCGAAACCAGCCGATGATATTTGACAGTCGCGGACCGTCCTGCGCAGCCCAGTCGCAGGGGCCGACGGTCCGCCGGTCCATTATCAGCGGGAGAGGGATCCATGTCCGCCGAGGTCATGAAAGCGCGCATAATGAATGTGATGCGGAACCTGCCGCCCTTGCCGCAGGTCACCCGCCAGTTGCTGGTGGTCATCCGCGACGAGGCCGCTTCCGCCGAAGACGTGGCCAAGGTTCTGTCCTCGGACCAGGCCCTGGCCGGCAAGGTTCTCAAGCTGGTGAACAGCAGCTTTTACGGCGTGCAGAGTGAAGTGACCAAGATCAGCCGGGCCGTCGTGATCCTGGGGTTTACCGGCATCCGCAATCTGGCCATGGGCTTCGGGTCCGTGGAAGCGCTCAGCCGCATGAACAGCGGCCTGGACATGACCCACTTCTGGTCCCACGCCATGACCACCGCCGCGGCCGCCCAGGCCCTGGCGCCCCATGTCAAACACCGCACCGATCCGGAAGAGGCCTTCATCGCCGGCCTGATGCATGACATCGGGGCCTACGTGCTGGCCACCGCGGTGCCCGACCAGTACAAGGATCTCCTGGAGGACCCGGAGGGGCTCAGCCCGGAGAAGGAAGCGGAGGCCATCGGCTTCACGCACGCCCAGGTGGGCCAGGGGCTCCTGAAGTTCTGGGACCTGCCCGAACCCTTTACCAACGCCGCCCGCTATCACCATGATGTCACCGTGGCCACCAGCGGCGAACAGCCCCTGACCAGCCTGGTGGCCCTGGCCGACGTCCTGGCCTGTGCCCACGGGGGCGCCTTCGAGATCGCGGCCACCGAGGAACACCTCAGCCGCCTGATGCACAGCACCGGGGTCACGCCGGACCTCATGTGCCAGGCCTTTGCGGGCATGGACCAGAAGATCGAGGAAATGTCGGTCTTCATGAACATTGCCGGGGCCCGCATGGCCCCGGTGGCGCCGGCCTTGCCTGAGGGGGCGCAATGCGTGGTCATTTCCAGCGACAACGGGCGGCGCCAGTGGACCACCTGCCTGCTGGGGGGCTTCGGCTACGAGACCTACCCGTCCCGGTCCTACTTCAACCAGGAGCCGGGGGCGTCGGAGGTGGACCTGGTCCTGCTGGACCCCGAGGGCCTGACGGCGCAGCAGTTGGAGCAGTTGGTGCCCTTCCTGGCCTCCCAGCCCGCGCGCACCCTGGTCCTGTGTGAACGGGACGTCCCCGTGCCCGAAGCGGTGGCGGATTTTTCCCGGCTGCCCTTCATCTTTTCCCGGCACCAGCTGAACCAACTTCTGACGACCCAGACCGCCTGACGTTAAATCCCATGGACAAGCGGCCTTATTTGGCGTTGGATTAAAGGCAATCCAACGCCTTTTTTGGACGGGGAAGCGGACTCTCCCTTCCCGGGCCGTGATCCCTGCCGCGGGGGTCCCATCGAGATGGAGCGTGTAACTTGGATTATCTGCTGATCGGTTTCGGCGGCGGACTGCTGGCTGCGGGCATCACCTGGGTCGTGTGGAAAGTGGCCCGTCGTGGGCGGGGGAAATCCAGCCCGGCGGCGGCCGTCACCCACGAGAGTTTCATCACCAGCATGCGGGCCGTGGGTGAACTGACGGCCTTCCGCATCATGACCAAGGAAGTGATCACCGCCAGCGACCACTGGTTCGGCGAGTTCGGCAAGAAGTACCTGAACTGGCTGCTGTCGGAACAGCGCATCACCCTGGTCATCGAATTCGACGTGGATTTCCGCTACGACCTGTCGGCCCCGGGTTTCCAGATCCAGCCCACGGGCGACGGGGACTTCCTCATGACCCTGCCGCCCTGCGCGCACGAAGTCCGCATCCGGGACATGCGCATCCACAGCGAGGACAAGACCGAGCTGCTGCCCTGGCTCATGCCCGAGGTGGTGGGCCGCGTCTTCACCGGCGGCTTCAGCGTGGAGGCCAAGAACAAGCTCATCAGCGAAACCCGTGACCAGGCCAGCCGTTTCGCCGGCGAACTGGTTCAGAAAACCCTGGGCGAAGCCCAGCGCAGCGCCACCCTGACTTTGAGCATGCTGGCCCAGGGTCTGGGCGCCAAACGGGTCGATTTCAATTTCGCCCCGGCGGGTGAATTCCAGCCCGAGGTGGACGCCACCGCCTTGGAAACACTCCTGGCCGATCCCGACCGTATTCGGGAAGAAGGATTTTGATATGCGCAAGACCGTGATCGGCGTCATGGGGGGCACCGTCGCCGACGCCCGCACCACTGAACTCGCCACCGAACTGGGTCGCCTCATCGCCGAGCGGGGGTGGGTCCTTCTGTCCGGCGGTCGTCGCGAGGGCGTCATGCAGGCCTCGGTGACCGGGGCCAGCGAGGCCGGGGGCCTCACCGTGGGCGTGCTGTTCGACGACGACCACGCCCTGGCCGCAGAGGGGCTGGACATCGTCATTCCAACGGGGATGGGCGCCGCCCGCAACATTATCAACGTGTTTTCCAGCGACGTGGTAGTGGCCTGTCGCGGCACCGGCGGCACCCTCAGCGAGATCGCCCTGGCGCTGCGGTTCAACCGGCCGGTCGTCCTGCTCGATTTCGAGCCCGGGGAAGATTTTCTCAACGCCGGGGCCCCGGTCGTGAAATGGTCCCTGGCGGCCACGCCGGCTGAGGCGGTGGAGCAGGTGGCCGGGTATCTGGCGGAGCTCGGCCGCAGCTAGTCGCATGAAAAAGGCCGGCCCGTGTGGGCCGGCCTTCCTTCAGGATCCCCGTCGAACTATTCCTTGCCCAACAGGTACTTGTCGAACCACGCCAGATCCCACGTGATCTTGGCCAGACGATTCTCGTGGGTGGTCAGCCCATGGGGCTCGCCGGGGTAGACCACCAGCTCAACCGGGACGTTCAGGTAGTGCTTGAGACCGCGGTACAGGGCCCGGCTGTGGGCCGGCGGGACACGCGGGTCGTTGCCGCCCACGTGGATCAGGGTGGGGGTCTTCACCCGGTCCAGGTGGTACAGCGGCGAGGCGTGCTGGTAGTGCTCGGGCTGTTCCCAGGGCAGGCCCTGCACGAAGTTGATCACGTGGCCCGGCGTGTCCTCGATGCCCCACTGGATGACCATGTCCAACACGCCGGCGCCGCTGCTGGCGGCGGCGAACATGTCGGGTTCGGCCACGATCATGCAGTTGGTCAGGTACCCGCCATTGCTCCAGCCCATGACGCCGATCTTCGCGGGATCGGCCAGGCCCTCTTCAATGAGCCAGCGGGTGCCGTTGGCGATGTCCTTGACTTCGACCTCGTTCTCCCGGCCGATGAGTTTCTCCAGGAATTCATCACCGTATCCGGTGGATCCGTGGTAGTTGGGACTGAGCAGGGCGTAGCCCTTGCTGGCCATGAGGGCCCGGCCGTAGATCCACAACCGCAGGCGGTACTGGCTGCTGGCGGTGGGTCCGCCGTGCAGTTCGATGATGGTGGGCAGCGGGCCGTCGCCCTTCTGGTACCCGGGCGGCAGTTCGAGAATGCCGTAGCAGACGTCGCCGTCGGCGCCGGTCCAGCTCACGTGCTCGATCTGGGGGAGGATCCAGGTCTCCACCTGGGGGTTCACGTGGGTGATCGGAACCAGCTTGTCGGCGCCCTTGACGGCATAAACGTCGTTGGTGCGGGTAATGGTCTCGTAGATCACGGCGGCGGTCTTGCCCTTGGCGTCCCAGGCCGCCGCGGCGATTACGCCGTCTCCGTTCACCAGCACGCGGGTCTTGCCCTGCTGGCCGGTCTTGATGCCGTCGATGCCGTAGACCTTGACCCGGGCCATGGTTTCCCCCCGGAAACTCAGGGTGCGGCCGGCGCCCAGCCATTGCAGACCGCCGGCATAGGTGACCAGGTCCGGGCGAGTGATTCGGGTGAGGGCCCAGTCGTCGGCCTCCTCAGCGGTCCAGATGTGGGAGGCGAATCCGTCGTAGCTGATGGAGAAGGCCACGGCCCGGCTGTCGCCGCTCCAGCAAATGTCTTCAATCCAGCCGTAGGGCGACGGGTGGTCGGCGCGCCATTGCTGGCTGGTGACTTCGGTGACCTCGCCGGTGGCCAGGTCCAGGATGTCCACCCGGGACCAGCCCTCGCGGAAGATGAGTTCGTTGTCCTCGGTGGTGATCAGGGCCAGACGGGTGCCGTCGGGACTGAGGGCCATGTCGTTGAAAACGCGCCGGGCGGGGAAGACTTCCTCGTCGCGCCAGGTGCGCAGATCCAGGCGGCGCAGGGCGTTGAGATCGATCACCCCGTGGCCGTATTCCAGATCCTTGTATTTATTGCGAAGGTCCTGCCAGTCGCCGGAAGTCTCTTCTTCGGTCACCGAATAGTAGAGGCTCAGGGCGTCGGGGCTCAGTTCGAAGTCCGACACGCCGCCCGTGTGGCGGGTGACGGCCTGGGGTTCGCCGTCCTCGGCTTCCAGACGCCAGACCTGGCGGCTGCCGTCAAAGGGCGGGGCGTCCTGGCCCTGGTCCACCCGGCCCAGACAGTAGATGAATTCCCCGTCGGGGGTGAACACGGGGGACTGGCCCCCGAAGCCGTCGAAGGTCAGTCGTCGCAGGGTGTCGCCGTCCAGGTCCACGGCCCACAGGTCGGTGGCGCGGCCTTCCTTGCCGCGGCCCCAGCGGCTTTCGGTATAGGCGGCGGTCTTTCCGTCCGGGGACACGGACAGGTTGCCCAGGACGGTGAGATCGAAATAGTCCTCGGCCTGGATCTCGTGGTCGCGGACGGCGAAGGCGGTGCCGGCCAGGGCCGTCAGCAGAATCAGCAGGGCCACGAAGGCCGCACGCTCAAGTTTGGCGGGAAACAGCACGAAAAATACCTCCGGGAGCATGGATTAACGGTTCGGCATTCCACGGCGGAAGGGTATCATGTCCGTCGGGGCGCTGGAACCGGATTATCCCGGCCTGAACGAAAAGGAAGTCATCATGTGCGGAATCTGCGGTGTGTTGTCTCTCGGGGGGCCTCTGGGCCTGCCCGACGGCACGCCTGAACGCATGATCGGGGTCATGCGGCACCGCGGTCCCGACGAGTTCGGTGCCTGGCGGGACGCCTCCATTTTCCTGGGGCACGCCCGCCTCAGCATCATTGATCTGGCCGGCGGGCAGCAGCCCATGGCCGGGCCGGACGGTCGCTACTGGATCACCTTCAACGGTGAAATCTTCAACTACATCGAACTGGCCGCCGAACTGACGGCCAAAGGGCACGTGTTCCGCACGAAGTGCGACACCGAAGTCATTCTCCACGCCTTCCTGGAGTGGGGGCCCGAGGGGTGTGTGGACCGCTTCAACGGTCAGTTCGCCTTCGCCATCTGGGACCGGCACACTCGGCGGCTCTTCCTGGCGCGGGACCGTTTCGGCATTCGCCCGCTGTTTATCGCGCGGCACGAGGACAAACTGCTCTTCGGTTCCGAGATCAAGGCCCTGCGGGCCTACCCGGGATTCGCTCCCGACCTGGACCCCGGCGCCCTGGCCGAGGTGAGCACCTATTGGGTGAACATCCCGCCGCTGACACCCTTTGCCGGTGTGGGCCAACTGCCGGCCGGGAACATGGCCATGGTGGGGGACGACACCTGGGGCGAGGCCGCACCGGCCCCCCTGCCTGCGGAGGTCAGGGTCAAACGCTATTGGCAGCCGAAATTCCTGCCCAAGGCCGAGGATCATGCGTTCGTCCCGGAAGCGGAGATCAACAAATTGGCGGGCCAGTTGCGGGAGAAACTGGTGGACGCCGCCACTCTGCGGCTGCGGGCGGACGTGCCTGTGGGCGCCTACCTGTCCGGGGGGCTGGACTCCTCGGCCACCGCCGCGGTCATCCATGCCTACACCGACCACCGTTTGAAAACCTTTTCCGTGGGTTTTGCCGACCCGGATTACGACGAAACCGCCTGGCAGATGGCCATGGCCGATCATCTGGGCACCGAGCACGTGACGGTGAAGGTGGATGCCGAGGAAATCGCCCGGCGGTTCCGGGACGTGGTCTGGCACACCGAGACGCCGATTCTGCGCACGGCGCCCACACCGCTGCACGCCCTGAGCGGGCTGGCCCGCAGCGAGGATTTCAAGGTGGTGCTCACAGGGGAGGGGGCCGACGAGGTGTTCGCCGGCTATAACATCTTCCGGGAGGCCAAGGTGCGGGACTTCTGGCGGCGCGATCCCGGGTCCAACGCCCGCGCCGCCCTGTTGGGCCGGCTGTATCCCTATCTGGCCCAGTCGCCGCCCGAGTTCATGCGCAAGTTCTACGGGACGGGCCTGAAAGACGGACCGGATCTGTTCTTTTCCCACCGGCCCCGTTGGCAGAACACCGGCCCGGTGGCCGGTTTCCTGGTGGAGGCGGGGCCCGCCTGGCTGAGTGAGAGTGCGCCCGAAGAGCGTCTGCTGTGGCAGGCGCCGACCGATCTGGCGACCTACGGTCCGGTGGCTTTGGCCCAATTCTGGGAAATGCGCACCTTCCTGGCCGGCTACCTGCTCAGCAGTCAGGGCGACCGCATGCTCATGGGGAATTCGGTGGAAGGCCGCTTTCCGTTCCTGGACCACACCCTGGCGGAGTTTGCCGGCACGCTGCCGGCCTCCATCAAGCTACAGTCCCTCAACGAAAAGGCGATCCTTAAACGGAGTGTTGCGGATCTGCTTCCTGCTGATATCATTAGCAGACCGAAGCAGCCCTACCGGGCGCCCGACAGCTCCAGTTTCGACAACCCGGTAGGCCTTGACCTCGTGGGGGAATTCCTGGAAACCAGCCCGGAGCCGGCTGCGGACCTGTGGCAGCAGGCCCGGGTCGGTGCATTGACCCGGAAGTTCAAGGCCCGCGGCCTGAGCAGCACCCGGGACAACCAGGCGTTTGTGGGCACCCTCAGCGGTCGTATCCTGCAGCACGACTTCGGGCCGGGCTTCGAATCCCGTCTGGCTGGATTGATCCTGGCCGAGGGCCAGATCGACTGGCGCAACGGCCCGGACACTTAACAGACCCCATCGCGCCGTCCCCGGGGGGCGGCCGGATCAGCAAAGGAACAGACCCAGCATGGAAATAAAGACCCAGGTTCGCCAATACATCGTCGAGAACTTCCTCTTCGGGGACGCGACTCCGCTCAACGACGACGACATGTCCCTGCTGGACGGCGGCATCATCGACTCGGTGGGCGTCATGGAGTTGGTGGCCTTTCTGGAGCAGGACTTCGAACTGAGCATCGCCGACGAAGACCTCGTGCCCGAGAACCTGGACTCCGTGAACAATCTCTGCGGTTTCATCTCCCGCAAGCAGACGGCCTAGGCGCGGCTGATGGCCGCCGCCTTCATGCCGGTTCACGCCCTGCTGGAGCAGAGCGCCGACCGGACCCCTGCGGCCGTGGCCGTGGTGCACGGGGAGGCGGCCTGGACCTACGCCCAGGTCGAGGCCCTGGCCAACCGGGTCGCGGGCGCCCTGCTGGAGCGTGGCCTGACCCACGGACAACGGGTGGGGCTTCTGGCGGATAACGGGATCGACTATATCGCCGGTTTCTTCGGCATCCTGAAGGCCGGCGGCTGTGCCGTCGCCCTCAGCGGCGCCAACAAGGCGGCCACCAACAATCGCCTTCTGGCCCGGACCGAGGCTGTGGCCCTGGTCACCCGGGCGGCCAATGTGAGGCGGGACCTGCCCGAGGTGGTGGCGGACCTGCCCCACCTGACCTCCGTGATCGTGGATCGGGCCAACCCCGCCTGGACCCTGCCTGAAACGGTGGCGCTGATGACGGCGGCTGATCTAGAGAGTGTTGCCGCCGACCGTCCGGCCGGGAACTTCACGCCGGGGGATCTCTGCGCCCTTCTTTTTACCAGCGGTTCCACGGGAACGCCCAACGGCGTCACGCTGACCCACGGCAACCTGGCGGCCAACACCTCACAGATCCAGGCCTACCTGAACCTCACGGCCGATGACCGCATCATGGTGGTCCTGCCGTTCCATTACTCCTTTGGAAACAGTCTGCTGCTGACCCACTTCGCCGTGGGGGGGCGCGTGGTCATCGACAACCGGTTCGCCTATCCGGCCACCGTGCTGGAGACCATGGAGAGCCAGAAGGTCACGGGCTTTTCGGGCGTGCCGTCGACCTATGCCATTCTCTGCGCCAAGACCGATTTCCTCGACCGTGATTTCCCCCATCTGCGCTACCTGACCCAGGCCGGCGGCGGCATGACGCCCGCCCTGATCCGGCGGATTCACACCGCCTTCGAAAACCGGGCCGAGGTCGTCATCATGTACGGCCAGACCGAAGCCTCCGCGCGGTTGTCCTATGTCCCGCCGGCGCGCCTGGCGGAGAAAATCGGGTCCATCGGCGTGGCCATCCCGGGGGTGACCCTCAGCCTCCTGCGCACCGACGGAACCGCTTGCGGGGTGGACGAAGTGGGCGAAGTGGTGGCCGAAGGGGACAACATCATGCGCGGCTACTGGGAAGACCCGGCGGAGACCGCACTGGTTCTCAAGGAAGGCCGCCTGCACACCGGCGATCTGGGCCGGCGCGACGCCGACGGCTTCATCTGGCTGGTCGACCGCATCAAAAACATGATCAAGGTGGGGGCCAACCGCGTCAGTTCGCGGGAAGTCGAGGACACGATCGCGGAAATTGAAGGGGTGATTGAGGTTTGCGTCGTGGGGGTCCCGGATGAAATCCTGGGGGAGGCCATGGAGGCCCATTTGGTTGTGGCTCCTGGTTTGGAGCTTTCCGAACAAAAAATACTCGCTTTCCTACATGAAAAGTTGGCAATGTTTAAAATTCCACGCAAGGTTCATTATCACAAAGAGTTACCTAAGAACTCGTCGGGTAAAATTCTAGCAGTTGACCTAAAAAACATCAAATAATCCATTGTTTTTTCGTGTTTTGATCCTGTGGTTATGCTATACTCCACATCTGGAAGTTGATCAAGTTCGCCCGGGGGATTCCCCTAAATCGCTAACTCCGCCCACCAGAGGAGCAACAAAAATGAAGAAGATGGTTCTTGTAATCGCCCTGATCGCCATGGCATTCAGTGGCTCTGCTTTCGCCCAGGACCTGATCTGGCAAAACAACGTTGGTGTGTACTTTGATGAAGGTGCTACGAACTTCTGTGGAACGGCCGACAACGGCGCCATCGTGACCGCCTATCTGGTTCTGTCGAACATGACCGAAGACAACTGCAAGGGCTACGAGATCAAACTGGTCACCGAAGGCGGTTTCCAGCTGGTCGGTAAGACCCACCCCGTGAACGTCGTGGACGTCGGCACCAAGCCCGGCGAGCAGATCGTCGGTTATGACGTGCCCGTGCCCGCCGTCAACGGCAAGGTCACCATGGCCACGTTCTCGTTCTACGTGAGCGATGCCTCCGTGAGCTCCTTCGCGACCATCGAGCGCATCTATTTCCCGAGCATCCCCGGTGTGCCCAGCTACCTGACCGATGCCGGCGACATCATCGAGATGCGTCAGAGCACCGGTGGCCCCTACGATCCCGTGTTCATCCTGAACGGCGATTGCCTGGGTCCCGTGGCCACGGAAGAGACCACGTTCGACAACCTGAAGAGCCTGTACCGGTAAGGTCGGCTTGGCGGGTTCGCCCGCTGCCAGGTGTTTTAGAAAATGGCCGCTCCTTTTGGAGCGGCCATTTTTCTTTGTCGACTGTGAGGCGGGTCGGGTCAGCGAACCAGCAGTCCGCCGCGTTGGAAGATCTCCATCTGAACCTTGCTGAAGGGGGCCGCCTGGTGGCTTCCGCCTTCCCAGGTGACGGCGCCGGAGACCAGATCCAACTCAATCTCCTGGCCGTTCTCGAGGCCCGCCTCAAGCAGATCCGCCGCAATGACCGGCATGCCGGCATTGATGGCATTGCGCTCGTAGATAGCCCCGAAGCTGGGCGCGATCAGGGCGGTGACGCCCAGGGTGCTGAAACAGTCCACCGCCTGCTGACGGCTGCTCCCGCAACCGAAGTTGGGACCGGTGACCACCATGTCGCCGGGCTGCACGCGATCCGGAAAATCCTCCCAGCCGGGGAGGTTGCCGAAGGCGTACTTGCCCATCTCAGCCGGGTCGGTGATGGCCAGGTGGCGGTTGTGGAAGATCATGTCGGTGTCGATGTTGGCCTCGTCCACGAGCCAGACCCGGCCCTTGAGGACCGTGGGCTTGGCCGCCACGGGGGTGGCCGGCCCGGCAGTGGTCGCGGCCGCGACGGGGGCCCGACCCTGGCGCGGGGCCGGAGCCAGCAGCTTGTCCGCCGTGGTGATCACACCGCTGATGGCACAGGCGGCGGCCGTGGCGGGGCTGGCCAGGTAGACCTCGCCCTTGCCCTGCTTGCCGGCGTAGTTGCGGTTGCCGGTGGACACGGTGACTTCGCCCGGGCCGTTCTGCCCGATCTGGCCGGCGGCGCAGCCGCCGCAGCCGGCGTTGGCGATCAAGGCGCCGGCATCCATCATGTCGGCCACCAGGCCTTCCTGCAGGGCCTGTTCCCAGACCTTGCGGGTGCTGGGCACGACCTTGAGGACCACGCCCGGTGCCACCTTTTTACCGCGCAGAACCTGCGCCGCGGCCCGCAGGTCTTCGAGGCGACCGTTGGTGCAGGACCCGATGAAGATGGAGTCCACCCGGTTGCCAGCCACCTCGGTCACGGGGACCACGTCTTCCGGATGTCCGGGACGGGCGATCATGGGGGTCAGGCCGTCGATGTCGATTTCGATGACGTCCTGGTAGGTGGCGTCGGCGTCGGCGGCGATGGGGGCGAACTCGCGGCCCGAGGCCTGACGGCAATACTCCAGAACCTGGTCGTTGGGCGTGAACAGGGAAATGATGCCGCCCATCTCGGTGGCCATACTGGCGATGGTGATGCGCGTGGGCAGGTCCATGTCGTCCACGCAGTCGCCGTAGATCTCGGCCGCACAGCCCAGCAGGCCGCCGGCGCCCAGCTGGCGGGCCATGGCCAGGACGATGTCCTTGCCGGTGGCCAGGGGACCGGGCTGTCCCTTGAGAATGACCTTCACCGTGGGGGGCACCTTGAACCAGACCTTGCCGCTGGCCCAGGCCGCCGCGATGTCCTGGTCGCCCATGCCCTGCCCGAAGGCGCCCACGGCGCCCATGATGTTGGCGTGGCTGTCGGTGCTCACAAAGGTCTCACCGGGGCCCACCAGGGCGTCCTCGATGGCGATGTGGGTGCCGATGCCCTGGGTGATGTCGCGCACGCCGATGCCGTGATCTTCGGCATACACGCGGCAGAACTGCTGGTTGGCCGCATAGCCCTGGTCGCTGCCGCCGGGGTTGCAGTCGAAGGTGAACACGGTCTTGGCCGGGTCGGCCACCGCCAGGCCCGCGTTCTGCAGGTTCTTTACCACGTTGGCGCCTCCGAAGTCCCGGGCGGCGCGCACATCGATCTCCACGTCCACGATCTCTCCGGGCACCACGTCGTGATCCGCGTGGCGGCTGATGATCTTCTCGATAAGGGTCAGGCTCACGTCAATCCTCCTCGTCCGTAATGGCGACGTCGAAGCGGGGCAGGCGGCCCTCAAAGCGGGCGCGCATCCCCTCGGCGGTTTCCAGGGAATTCCAGCACTGCTGCTGGCTTTCCCAGTCGTAGGCAAACATCGTTGTCATATCCAGGTCGGCGGCCTGCTGCAGGCCCAGCTTGGTCAGGTGCAACATGGGCTGGGGCAGGCTGCGCAACCGCATCAGGATATCGTCCAATTCCTCTTCCCAGGTCTGTTCGGACAGCAGGCGGTCCACCAGGCCCAGGCGGAAGGCTTCGTCGCCATCCAGGGTTCGCTGGTTCCACAGCAGGTCCAAAGCCCGGCCCGTGCCCATCAATCGTTGCAGGTTATGGGTCAGGCCCCAGCCGGGCATGACGCCGCTGACCAGATTCAAGGGCGTGAAGCGGGCGGAACCCGTGGCCAGCTTGATGTCCGCCGCCAGGAAAAAGCCCAGGCCGTTGTTGCGGATGTCGCCGCGGGTGGCGGCCACGATCGGCTTGGTGGACTCGCTGATGAGCGTGATGATGCGGCGGCCGATCTCCTCGTCCGCAGCCAGGGCCTCGAATCCCGCGTCCTGGCCGAAGTTGTCGTAGAGGCCGTCGAGATCGTGGTGCAGGTCGAAGGCGTGGTCGCCGTCGATGAAGAGGATGACCCGCACGGCGTTGTCTTCCTGCAGGCGGAGCATGAGGTCGGTGAACTCGTCACACAGGACCCCCAGGTCCGGGGCGCCGGGCCCGGTAAAGGAGATGCGGGCGCACCCTTCGGCGATTTCCTGATCGAAATTCTGATAATCCATGGGATCCCCCGTTTCATCGGTCTGCGGTCCGGAGGCCGGTTTCCCGGCGCGTGGGCCAAAAGTAACCCATTCATTCCCTGAGGCAACCTGATAAGATCTTGTCTTGCCCGGGATCTTTGCTTTATTCTGCCGAGTCACCCCCAACCGGAAAGGGACCGGATTGAAGGTTTTCCTGGCAGGCGGAACGGGCCTTGTGGGCCGACATCTCATGGCGGCGCTTGTGGAGCGCGGCGACGAGGTGGTTTGCCTGACCCGGGATGCAGCCCGGTCCGCCGCGGGGCTGCCCGCAGGGGTGGAGTTGGTGGAGGCCGATCCGATCATGCCGGGGGACTGGCAGGTCCGGCTGCGGGAATGCGACGTGGTGGTGAATCTGGCCGGAGAACCGGTGATGGAGGGGCTCTGGACCCGGGGCAAAAAGCGCAGTATCCGGCGCTCCCGTCTGCGGTCCACCTTCAACGTGGCCGACGCCCTGGAGGAGAGTGAGGGGCCACGGGTCCTGATAAACGCTTCCGCTACTGGTTATTACGGGGACCGCGGGGCCGACGCCCTGGCCGAGGACAGCCAACCCGGCACCGGGTTCCTGGCCCGCCTGGCCTGCGAATGGGAGCATACGGCCATGCAGGCGGATTCGGATCGGGTGCGGGTGGCCATGATCCGGGTGGGCATCGTGCTGGCCGAGAGCGGTGGCGCCCTGCCAAAGCTCTGTGCGCCCTTCCGCTTCGGTCTGGGGGGACCGCTGGGCAACGGACAGCAGTACCTGCCCTGGGTCCACATTCACGACCTGGTCCAACTCATCCTCTTCATCATCGCCCAGGAGAGCGTGCGGGGGCCCGTCAACGCCTGCGTGCCGGACCCGCCCACCCAGAAGGAATTCGCCCGCGAACTGGGGCGGATTCTCGGGAAGTCCTCCCACATGCCCACGCCCGGGTTCGTCCTGAAAATGGTGCTCGGGGAGAAGGCCGGCGTTCTGCTGGCCAGTCAGCGGGTGGTTCCCAACGTGCTGAAGGCCAACGGGTTCAAGTTCCGCTACGGGGAACTGCCCGCCGCCCTGGAAGATCTGCTCACCTAGTCCCGCCCCTCAACCCACCACGAAGGCATCCGCCTGGATGTCGCCTTTTTCAAAACGGCCCAGTGACAGGCTGGTGATGATGTCGTCGGGTCGTCCGGTGGTGATATGCCGGGCCATGCGGCGGCCGCTCACCGGACCGAGCATGAAGCCGTGGCCGCTGAAGCCGCAGATGTGATAGTAGCCGTCCAGCCCGGGGACGCCGCCCAGGATGGGGCGGTGGTCCGGCGTCACGTCGTACATGCCGGCCCACTGGCGCATCATGCGCACCTTGCCCGCCCGCGGGCAGTAATCCAGCAGGGCCTTGGCGAAGCGCACCGCGAAGCGCAGCTGGCTGCGGGTGTCGAACTGGTCGGGACGGGTCCAGTGGGGCTCGGCCGGGTCGCCGATGCCGCCCACGATTTCCCCGCGCATGCTCTGGCTGAAATAGATGCCGTTGGTGAGGCTGATGACCATGGGGTCCAGGAAGGGCTTGAGCCCCTCGCTGACCATGATCTCGTGCCGCTCCTGACGGTTGGGCAGGTCCACGCCCACCATGGCGGCCAGGTCGCGGGCCCAGGGGCCGGCACAATTGATGAGCAGGGGCGAGGCGATGGGGCCGCGGTCGGTTTCCACGCCGTGGATCTTTCCGTCGTCCGACAGCACACCGGTCACGGCCGTCCGGATGTGGATCTTCACACCCATGCGCTGACAGGCCCGGGCGTAGCCCCAGGTGACGGCGAAGGGATAGGCTGTTCCGTCCTTGCTGCAGAAGGTGGCGCCCTTGAGACGGGAAATATCCAGGTCCGGCACGATCTTCAGGCAGTCCTCCGGGGCGAGGAACTCGGTGGGCACCTCGCAGCGGTTCTGCAGATCGACGGCCTTGCGCAGAGCCGGCAGGTCGTCTTCGCTTTCGGTGACCATGAGGTAGCCGCCCTGGCGGAAGAACACCTGGTAGCCGAGTTCGGCGGACATGGTCTCGTACATCCGCACGCTCTCCATGGCCAGCCGAACGTTTTCCTCGGTGGTCCACTGCTGACGGATCCCCCCGCCGCAGCGCCCGGTGGACCCGCTGCCGATGTAGTTCTTCTCGATGACCACGATGTCTTTCACGCCCAGCTTGGCCAACTCGTAGGCGGTGGCCAGGCCGTTGACGCCGCCGCCGATGATCACGGCGTCGGCGGTGGCGGGCATCTGTCCCTGGGAAAGGGCGATCATTCGAGCACCTCACCGGGTTCGGGCACGTCAAGGGCGGCCAGTTGGGCGAAGGTCATGGGCTCGGCCGGCGGACGGATATTGGTCAGGCGAATTTCCGCCGGGGAGATATCCCGCAGGCGGGCCAGTTCGGTGGCGGACTCGCTGAGACAGCCCTTGCCCTGACAGAAGCCGGTGCCCACGCCGGTGTAGCGCTTGAGGGATTCCAGTTCGGTGAAGCCTTCCCGGTAGGCGGCCTGGAACTCATCCAGGGTCACGTCCTCGCACCGGCAGAGAAAAGTCCTGGCTTTGCTCATTCGCGGATGTCCTTCCGGGTGGGATCGGCCATGGCGTCAGGGGTGTTGCCCGCAGCTTCGCCGGCGTAGGCGATGGTGTGGCCGCCGGGCAGGGGCGCGGTGTGGCGGTCGCCGGTGATACCGGCGGGGGCGTAGCCGCCCCGGGCGGGCTGAACAGCGAGGTCGGCCCCCAACTGGTATGGGATGTCGTAGGCCGGCTTGCCGCGGCCGCACATCACGGCGAAGTCCGCCCGCAGGTTGAGGTGGGCGTCGGCCGGACCGGGGGTGGCGCGACCGGGCACGAACACGGCTTCGAGCTCGCTCTCGCTGCGGGGATGCACGGTTTCCAGCTGCAGGCCCGTGGTCAGTTGCCAACCCAGATCCACCGCGGCCGAAACCTCGGACTGCCAGCCGGGCTCGGTGACCACCAGGTTCACACGCACGCCCCGGGTCGCCAGCAGATTGGCCGTCAGCCAGAAGTCCAGACCGCCGCCGATAACCAGGGCGCGGCTGCCCGCCACGTTGAGGCCGTCCCGCATGAGCAGGCGGTACAGGGCGCGGGGGCCGATGAGGCCCGGGGTGTCGTTGCCGGGAAACAGGCCCAGGGTGTCCAGGGCCCCGGCGCACCAGGCCAGGGTGGAAAAACCGGCGGTGAAGAGATCGCTGCCCGTGCGCAGGACCAGGCCGTTGGGGCTGTAGCCCGCGGCCACGCGCGTGTCGGGGCGGAACGTGCAGTGATCGGCGGCCTCGAAGTCCGTCACGAGCTGCGACACCCGTCGCCAGGCGGCCCCCAGCCCGGGGAAGCGGTCCAGGCCGGGACCCTCGCCGGTGGTGAGGCTGGCGAGGGCGGCGTAGCGCTGTCCGCCGAGGGTCTTGTTTTCGTCGACCACGGTGACGGGGTGGTCGCAGTCCAGGGCCGCGGCCAGGCCGGAGGGCCCCGCGCCCACCACGAGGGTCTCGAAGCGACCCAGATCCCGGGAAGGGACGGCGACGGGGGCGTCTTCCGGTGCGGGGGCGGCCGGCAGGGCCCGCAGGTGGCTGGGGTCAGGAATGCGGCCGATACCGGTCATGGGGCGGATGGTGGTGAGGAAGGCCTTGCTCAGCAGGGGCGGCCGGGTGAACCACTTGTAGTAGAAGCCCACGGGAAAGAGGTTGCCGCCCATGTCCAACATCTTCTGCATGGGCGGCCCGTAGACCGCGCCGCTGTCCTGGGTCTGCACGACCTGACCCGCGCGGACCGGGGTCTCGCAGGTGCGCACGTTGGGTTCGCCGTCCACCCGCATGAGGCAGGCGGTGCAGTGGCCCCGGGCGCAGGTCAGCCCGCGGTGGTGTCCGAACTTGTGGGAATGGGACAGGTGGCGGATGCCGTTCTCCCAGAGAGCGGCCGCGATGCTGGTGTCGGGGCGGCAGGAAATCTCTTTCCCGTCCAGGAGGATGGTCACCTGGTCAGTAGCCAACGAGGGATCCTTTCGCGGGCCCGAACTGCCCCCGGGACGACGGTCGGCGGGACCTTCCCAGGGGGCGGCTATGGCGATCTTCCTGGAAAATAGAGTCCGGGTGTCAGCCGGGCAAGAAAGAGAATGGCAACTCGGAGCTTTTCCGCGGGAAGCTGTGGACTATATTTAACAGGCTGAATTCAATCGCCGTCGGACCGGGTCCGTCGGCCCCAGAGGCACCGTCGTCGCATTCCGTGAGGTGAGGCATGTCCGAGAAGTCTTTCGCCCAGGTTCAAGAGGAAGCCCAGCGCATGGGCATTGAGTTCATCGATCTGAAAATGCTGGATATCAACGGCCGGCTGCATCATATCTCCTTCCCCATGAACCGCTTCAACGAGGCCGTGGTCACCGACGGCATCGGCTTCGACGGATCCAGCTACGGATTCCTGAAGGTGGAGAACAGCGACATGGTGTTGGTGCCGGATCTTTCCACCGCCGCGCGCGATCCCTTCCGCAAGCGGCCCACGCTGACCATGTTCGCCGAGGCCCGGCTCACGGACAAGGACCGTACCCCCTTTTCCCAGGATGGCCGGGCCATCGCCCGCAAGGCGGAGCAGGCCCTCAAGGATTCCGGGGTGGCCGATTCCTCCCAGTGGGGCCCGGAGTATGAATTCCATATTTTCGAGGACGCCAAGTTCCTCACCGGGAACAACGAGGGGTCCTACGGCGTGCGCAGCGGCGAGACCTTCTACCAGAACGCCTACCATGCCTGCAACCCCTTCGACCGCTACGATGATTTCCGCGACGAGGTCTGCGCCGCCATGGCCGACTTCAATATCCCGGTGCGGTACCATCACCACGAGGTGGGGGCCCAGGGCCAGCAGGAGATCGAGGGCTGGTTCGACAACCTGATCACCACCGGTGACAACGCGGTGCTGACCAAGTACATCCTGTTCAACCTGGCGGAGCAGCACGGCCTGAAGGTGACCTTCATGCCCAAGCCCCTGTACGACAACGCGGGCAGCGGCTGGCACCTGCACCAGTTCCTGACCAAGGGCGGGCAGAACGTTTTCGATGATCCCGACGGCTACGCCAATCTTTCGGAAACGGCCATGCACTACATGGGCGGCATCCTGTCCCACGCCGACGCCCTGTGCGCCCTGACCAACCCCAGCACCAACAGCTTCAAGCGTCTGGTGCCGGGCTTCGAGGCGCCCACGGTGCGGACCTTCGGTCGCAGCAATCGGGGCGCGGCCATCCGCATCCCCAGCTACGTGACCGACCCGCAACTGCGGCGGATGGAATACCGCCCCCCAGACCTGACGGCCAACCCCTATCTGTGCTGCGCCGCCATCCTCATGGCCGGCCTGGACGGGATCATCAACAAGATCGACCCCATCGCGGCGGGGTATGCGCCCGAGGATGCGCCCAGTTCCACGGCCCGCACCGAGGATTTCCTGCCCCGCTCCCTGGCCGACGCCCTGGACGCCCTGGAGGCCGACCACGGCTTCCTGCTGCGCGGCGACGTGTTCCCCGAGTCGCTGATCCGGCGCTGGCTGGAGATCAAGCGCGAGGAGATCAACGCCATCAACCGCCGGCCGCATCCCTACGAGTTCACCATGTACTTCGATTTCTAGGAGAGGGCATGATCGGCTTCGAGATTCAGACCCGCGGGCGCACCGACTTCGTCGACGTGACCGGCCAGGTGCAGGACGCCCTGCGCGACGCCGGCTTCAGCGACGGTGTGGTGACGGTCTTCTGTCCCCACACCACGGCCGGCCTGACCATCAACGAGGGGGCCGACCCGGACGTGGTGCGCGACATGACCGCCGCCCTGGACCGCATGGTCCCCTGGCAGGACGGCTACCATCACGCCGAAGGCAACAGCGCCGCCCACATCAAGGCCAGCTTCATGGGCAGTTCGGTGCAGGTGATCGTCCAGGACGGGCGCCTGGCCCTGGGCACCTGGCAGGTGATCTGGTTCTGTGATTTCGACGGCCCCCGCCACCGAAAGGTGTGGCTCAAGCCGGCCTGATCACCGTCGGAACCAAGGAGAGGGCCGTCCCCGGTGGGGCGGCCTTTTTTTACGGGGTATCGACGGGAAACGCGGCCGTCAGACGCTCCAGGGTGCTTTTGGCGGTCAAGGTGAAGCGGCCCACGAAGGGCGTCTGGGCGTCGTAGGCCCAGGTGGCCGGCTTGAGGCTGACGGTGCCGTGGAAGCCGAGGTCCCGCGCCAGGGTGTCCAACGCGCCGTTGGCGAAGCCGTAGGGCCAGGCCAGCCAATCGGCGGTCTGGCCGGTTTTCTCCAGGATGAGTCGACGGCTGTAGAGCAGATCCATCGCCACCGCCGGTCCGGCCGGGACCGGTTGGGCCAGGGTGTCGGGCCAGGCCCGGGCCGGATCCACTTCACCGGGGTGCCAGAACACGGGCTCCGCACCGGCGTCGGTGGCAATCTTGTAGTGCATGTCATGGGTGTGGGAGCCGAGCAGGAGGGTGCCGGAGTCGGCCATTTCGGCGAGCTCGGACCAGGTGCACACGTTCAGCCCGCTCCAGGATGTGCCGACCTTGCTGGTGGGCACGAACAGGTGGGCCCTGGCGCCGTACTTCTGAAGCAGGGGCCAAGCCTGGGTGTACACGCTGCGGTCCGCGTCGTCGATGGTCAGGACCACCGCCCGCTTGGGAAACGGGCCGTCGGTGGCCTGGAGTTGGGCCACCTCGTCGAGGGAAAGGATCACGGTGCCGCTGTCGGCAAAATACTGCAGGTGCTTTTCGAACTGACCCACCGGGGTGGTCCAGAATTCGCGCGGGCCCAGGGCCGGCAGGCCAAAGAAGACCGAACCCAGCACCTTCAGCAGGTAGCCGGGATCGAAGCCGGCGCGGAAGTAGTGGTAGCAGAGCACCGGCACGCCGGGCTCCACCTGGCCGATTTCCAGGTCGGCCAGGCCCGGGGGATCCAGGTAGTGGTCGGTCATGCGGGCGTGGGGGCGGTTGGGGGTTTCGCGGTTGACCAGAAATCCAGCGGTCAGCAGGCCGACGACCGCCAGCAGGCCCACCAGAAAGAAGACGCGCCGGCGGCTCATGCTAATAGGTCCCGCGCAGGCTGAGCCCGGCGAAGGTGCGGCGGTAACCGCTGTCGCTGGCGAAACTGCTGCGGGAGTAGCCGGCTTCGGCGGCGATGAGGGTGCCGGAGGAGATCCGCCAGCCCACCCGGGCCGAAGCGCCGCCCACGGTTTGGCTGTCGGCCCCGGTTTCCTTCTCCTGGCCGAGGCTGCCGTTCAGGCGGACGGTCCATTTGCGGGTGCGGGTCTTCAAGGTGAGTTCCACGCTGCCGTTGCGCACCCAGTCCGGCGCCCAGTAGCCGCCGGGGTAGGGGAGGGCATAGTCCATGTAGTAGAGCACGGGACCGGCGTGGACTTCCCAGGTCCCCTCGCGCCGCCAGGTCAGGCGGGCCAGGCCGCGGGTGCGGTCGTTGCCGTCGCTGTAGGTGCCGGCGCTGGCGGTGCCGCCCAACGACCAGCGGCGGGCGAAGCGCCAGTCCGCGGACACGCTTCCCTGCTCCAAATGGATGTGCTGGTTGAGGGCGTAGTAGGTTTCCACGGGCTGGGAGGCGGCCCCGAAATCCAGCCTCAAACGGGGTGCCGGCAGCCAGGTGATCCAGGCGTCGGCGCCCGGCTGCAGCCAGTCCAGTTTTTCCGTGCCGCCGAACAGCGGGTCGCCGCTCCGAAAGGCATCGAGCCAGCCATAGGCGTGGAATGAGACGTTGTGGGCCAGGGACCCGATAAAGCCCACCTTCAGTCGGGGGGCGTTGATGTCCGCGTGCTGGTCGTGACGGAACAGCGCGAACGAAGGCTCCACCTGCAGCAGTTTGTTGCCCAGAACGGTGAAGGATCCCACGGCGGACAGGCGGTGGATGTCCAGGCCGTCGGAATCCCAACTGGAATTCAGGCGCAGGCCCACCGGCGTTTCGTAGCCGTCCAGATAGGTCAAAAGGAAGTTGGCGCTTTCGCGGCCGGGCCCGGTGTCGGCGGGGAAGCCGGTTTCCACGCCGCGCAGCACCCGGAATCCCTCCCGTAGCCGGTTGTCCCAGATCAGGGTGCGGCCCAGGCCCACGGCGGCGTCGCCGTCGAGCCCGTCGCGGTCCACCAGGTCGCGGTAGATGGCGATGGCCTCGGCCTGCCGTCCGCTCCAGCTGTAGGCCAGGGCCAGACCCTTCAGCACATCCCGGTTGTCGGTGTCCGGGTGCCGGGCCAGGTGTCGCTTGAAGTAGAAAATGGCCTTGTCCGCATCTTCACGCCACAGCTTCTGGTAGGCGATCTCGCGGGCCACCACGGGCACCAGCCGGGCGTCGTGCGACAGGGCGCTCAAATAGTCGGCCACGGCCTCGTGGTGGCTGTCGCGGGCGGCGGCGTCCCGGGCCACGGCGATGTCCTCCCAGGCCCGGGCCGGATCGATGACCGTGGCGGTTGAGTCCGCCTCGGCGGCCCAGAGGGGTGCGCCGACCGCCAGGGTGGCCAAAACCACCCCGGACAGGAGACAGCGCCGCAGAATCTTGTTGTCGAACCAGGTCACGGCACTACTCCCGGATGGGTTTCCAGAGCGTGTACTTGCGCTTCTGGCGGTTGACGTTGAGCCCCAGTGGGGTCGTGGTGACGGTGATGACGGCCATCAGGATCCAGTAGACCAGGGGGTAGAACACGGCCACCACGAAGTAGCGGGGAAGCAAACGGTCATAGGCGCGGTCAAGCACCACGCCGGTGAACAGCTGGGCCAGGCAAACCGTGGCGATGAGCATGCCCCAGAAATTGGGAATGGGCGACGCCCCGATGGGCGGATACCCCACGGCGTAGCTCACGATCCAGATGGTGGTCAGAAAGATGTAGGCATAGGCCCAGATCACCGACAGGTTGGCCTCGATGAGCACGGGCCAGAACCGGCGGTGCTTGTACTGCAGCAGTTCACCGGCGTGACGGGTGAGCACCTGGCTCAGGCCCAGGGCCCAGCGCCGGCGCTGACGCCACAGTCCGGTGAGGGACTGGGGCACCCGCATCCACATCACGGCCCGCGATTCGTAGCGCACGTCCCAGTGGCGCAGCTGCAGCCGCCAGGTCAGGTCGATGTCCTCGGTGGCCATGTCCGGGCTGTAGAGTCCCACGTCGAACATGGCGCTGCG
>Ga0209692_10002136_pt1 | contig 23118 bp, 16 predicted proteins | sample tdDd472_FD_187129 | JGI IMG/M metagenome (GOLD analysis project Ga0209692, IMG submission 187129) | Marine sediment microbial communities from the Atlantic coast under amendment with organic carbon and nitrate - tdDd47.2 (SPAdes)... | ecosystem: Environmental > Aquatic > Marine > Coastal >... | reverse complement strand
AGAACCTCAATACCGTTCACCAGTCCCGATTGAGGACGGTCTCCTGAGAAGAATCCGTACCGGTCAGTTCAGCCCAGACACTGTCCGAGTCGTTTTGGACATCGAATCTCTTGGAGATTATAAAATTTTCAATCTTCCCGAACCATTCAGGGTCGTAATAGATGTGCGTGGCAAAAAAGAGCAACCTGAATCTCCCTCCATACCTACTCCCCCCATAACAATAGTTAAGAACAATGCAAAGACTAATATTAACAATCTCTTAGAAGTTGAAACTGCTTCTAACATTGTTATTCTAAGGGAGACGAATAAATTTGCACTTTCTACCACCTCTAACAAGAGCAATATCCATGAAGATTTTGTTACATCTGACACACCTATCTCTTTGGCCCAACAGTTAGGATTAGGTGTCAAAAAAATCATCATTGACCCAGGCCATGGTGGTAAAGATCCTGGCGCTATGGCCTTTGGTATGAAAGAGAAAGATATAGTTCTTAATATTGCCAAAGAACTTGCCCCTGTACTTAGAAAGCAACTCCATTGTGAGGTGCTTCTTACCAGAGACGAGGATGTTTTTATTCCCCTTGAAGAACGGACAGCAATAGCCAATACACAAAATGCAGATCTTTTTATATCGCTCCACATTAATGCACATCCATCTGCAAAGGTAAGAGGACTTGAAACCTACTACCTTAACCTCACCACGAATGCTGAAGCCATGCGAGTTGCTGCAAGAGAAAATGCGACTTCAACGCACCAGATGAGCGATCTCCAGGATATCCTTTCCGATATTATGAAAAATTCGAAGATTAGTGAATCTTCACGTCTTGCTCAACAAGTACATAACTCTATTCTTTCCAAGGCTGAAAATAATGGCTATGCAAATATCAAAAATCTTGGTGTAAAACAAGCACCTTTTTATGTTTTGATTGGTGCAGAAATGCCAGCTATCCTAATAGAAATTGCTTTCATAAGTAACGAACAAGATGCAAAAAATCTACAGGATGCAAGTTTTGTAAGAATGCTTACGCAGGAAATAGCTGATGGTGTAAGAACATACGTAACCAATACTACCGCTCAGCTATCACTGATTGAACAATAAACAAAAAAGGGCCGCTCTCTTAAAGAGAGCGGCCCTTTTTACTTTTTTACAATTTCAACTAATTTTTTGCCACTTTCAACCTGGCAACGGCCCGCTGTAATGCAATTTCAGCTCTTCTACGATTGAAATCTTCTGCCTGCTGAGCAGCCTGAGCAAGTCGCTTTTCAGCTCTGTCCTTTGCTCTCATTGCCCTTTCAACATCAATTTCACTGCCAACTTCGGCACTCTCAACGAGAAAGGTGATCTTATTGTCTGAGACCTCACAGAATCCGCCACTAATCATGAGGGATTCTCTTGTATTGCCGTTCTCATATGTAAGAGTACCAATTTTGATTGTCGACAGAAAAGGTGCATGGTTAGCAAGTACACCGAAGTCACCGCCATAACCCGGAGCATTAACGATGTCTACATCTTCGTTAACCTTCGCGCCAGTCGGAGTAACGACTTCAAGTCTTATCTGTTGTCCCATCGAATTGTCCTCTTGAGCAAATTATTAAGTTCCCTAGAAATTGTTATCATTTTATATTTGATAACAATTTCATATTGAAACCTATACCTCCTAAAAAGGAGGTATTATACAGAATCTCTTTTGTCAGAATAAACTATTATTTTGACTCAGCGTCTTTGGCTACGGCTTCGTCTATAGAACCAACCATATAAAAAGAGTTCTCGTTCAGATCATCATGCTTACCTTCAAGGATTTCTTTGAAACCTTGTACAGTATCAGCCACCTTGACAAACTTACCAGGCATACCGGTAAAAACCTCAGCAACAGTAAATGGCTGAGAAAGATATCTCTGAATTTTACGGGCACGAGAAACAAGCTGCTGATCTTCCTCGGAAAGCTCATCCATACCAAGAATAGCGATAATATCCTGTAGATCTTTGTATTTCTGAAGCGATACCTGAACACCACGGGCAACTGCATAATGTTCTTCACCAATAACATTTGGATCAAGAATCCTGGAAGTTGAATCAAGAGGATCAACCGCAGGATAGATTCCAAGCTCAGAAATCTGACGGGAGAGTACAACAGTACCATCAAGGTGAGCAAAAGTCGTAGCAGGCGCAGGATCCGTCAAGTCATCAGCCGGTACGTAAACGCACTGTACAGCAGTAATGGATCCTTTAGTGGTAGAAGTAATACGTTCCTGCAGTGCACCAAGATCCGTTGCTAGTGTTGGCTGATAACCAACAGCAGAAGGAATACGACCAAGTAGCGCTGAAACCTCAGAACCAGCCTGAGTAAAACGGAAGATATTATCTACGAAGAACAGAACGTCCTGTCCCTCTTCATCACGAAAATACTCAGCAGCTGTCAGACCGGTAAGAGCAACACGAGCACGAGCACCTGGAGGCTCAGTCATCTGACCGTAAACAAGAGCTGCTTTTGGTAGAACTCCTGAATCTTTCATCTCATGGTAGAGATCATTACCCTCACGAGTACGCTCACCAACACCACAGAAAACAGAAATACCACCATGATGCTGGGCGATATTGTTTACCATCTCCATCATGATAACTGTCTTACCACAACCGGCACCACCGAACAGTCCCATCTTGCCACCAAGTGGGAAAGGAACTAAAAGATCAATAACTTTGATTCCGGTTGCAAGAACACGTACTTCAGTGTCCAAATCGGTAAAGTCAGGTGCATCGCGATGAATCGGCATCATTTTATCTGATTCAATCGGCCCAAGACCATCAACTGGTCTCCCGACAACATTCATAATACGACCAAGAGACGGCTGTCCAACAGGAATAGTTATCGGTTTTCCACTATCTCTAACTTCCATACCTCGAACGAGACCATCGGTCTGATCCATGGCAATACATCGACATTGATTATCTCCGAGATGCTGGGCAACCTCAACAACGAGGTTGTCTGCGTCATCGTTTATACCAGGATTGGTTACAAAACAGGCATTCATGATGGCAGGCAGATTGCCGGGTTCAAATTCAACGTCTACTACAGGTCCGATGACCTGGGTAATTTTTCCTATTTTTTGTTCACTCATTGGGCTTTACCCCTCCTCAAAAGTCTTAGATTATCAGATGATAAATTATTATTTCAGGGCTTCTGCACCGCCTACAATGTCCATAAGCTCACTCGTAACCGCAGCCTGTCGAGCCTTGTTGTAAACGACAGTCAGGTTTTTAACGATATCCTTACATGCATTTGTTGCATTATCCATAGCCGTCATACGAGCTGCATGCTCACCTGCTCCAACCTCAAGCATGGAATGATAAATTTGCACGTTGAGGTACAGTGGCTGGAGGACATCCATGATTTCTTCACTTGATGGCTCATAGATATAGTCACCGGATATCTTCTTCTCAGCTCCCTCTTCAGCCTCAACTGGTTGTACGGGTAGAAACGGCACTACTGTAGGAATCTGTCTAGCAACAGATACAAATTCACCAAATAATATCTCGACTTTGTCCGTTGTCCCGTTTTGGAATTGTTCTGCAAGATCAGTGGCAATTTCTCTGGCATTAAACATCTGGAAATTGGCCATTGTTTCAGCATAACTCTTTCTGACATTGCCGGTTTTTTTAAGAAGCTGAAGTCCTTTTTTACCAACACAGACGAAACTGACCTGCTTTCCTTCTGCCTGGTATTCTACCATTTTTTGCAATGCAAGCTTGACAATATTTGCATTAAAAGAACCACACAGTCCACGATCAGAGGTGACAACAACCATTTCCACCGTTTTAATTTCCCGGTTTTCCATTAAAGGAAAGGCATTGGTATTAGCACCGCCAGACAAGTTGGACATAGCCTCATTAAACTTAGCTGTATAAGGCCTAAAGGCTTCCATCTTCTCCTGGGCTCCGCGCAACTTCGCAGCGGCCACCATATTCATGGCTTTAGTGATCTGGGCAGTTTTCTTTACACCCGTGATCTTAGTTTTTACTTCCTTTAGAGTCGCCATAGTTTGACCTTTGTGTGATTAATTAAGACCTTTAGTCGCCTTGAAAGTATCACCAAAGCTGGTCAGTACCTTGTTGAGTTTTTCCTTGATTGCATCGGTAAACTGTTCTTCTGCAACCAAATCACTAAAGATACTCGGCTCATTGGATTCAATATAATTGTACAGCTCACTTTCGTAATCAGCCAAGGTGTCTATAGGTAAAGCATCAAGATAGCCATTGGAACCAGAGTAAAGAATAGTTACCTGCTTTTCCATTGGCAGTGGCGCGTACTGTGGTTGCTTCAGAATTTCAACAAGTCTTTCACCACGGGTGAGTTTGGCTTGTGTTGAAGCATCAAGATCAGAACCAAAGGCTGCAAAAGCAGCAAGTTCTCGATACTGAGCAAGGTCTAGTCGGAGAGTACCAGCGACCTGCTTCATCGCTTTTACCTGTGCGGAACCACCAACACGGGAAACGGAAAGACCAACGTTGATTGCCGGACGAACACCGGAGAAGAAAAGGTTAGGTTCAAGGTAAACCTGACCATCGGTAATAGAAATAACGTTTGTCGGGATAAAAGCTGAAACATCACCGGCCTGGGTTTCAATGATTGGTAGAGCTGTCAGAGAACCAGCACCGAGTTCATCATTTACCTTTGAAGAACGCTCAAGCAGTCGTGAATGGTTAAAGAAAATATCACCAGGATATGCTTCACGTCCCGGTGGACGTCTGAGAAGCAGTGAAAGTTCACGATAGGCCACAGCCTGCTTGGAAAGATCATCATAAATGATCAGAGCATGCATACCATTGTCGCGGTAATACTCACCCATAGAACAACCGGCAAATGGTGCAATGTACTGCATTGGTGCAGGATCAGATGCACAGGCAGAAACAACAGTCGTATATTCCATTGCTCCGTGCTTTCTGAGGGCTTCTACAACGAGAGCTACAGTTGATTTTTTCTGACCAACCGCGACATATATGCAATGTACGTCAGTATTCTTCTGAGCGATAATAGCATCAACACAAAGAGCCGTTTTACCAATCTGACGATCGCCAATAATCAATTCACGCTGACCTTTGCCTACAGGAGTCATAGCATCGACAGCTTTTGCGCCGGTGTAGCAAGGCTCGTGCACACCCTTTCTGGCAATAACACCAGGAGCGAGCACTTCAATTTTAGAGGTAAGCTCAGAATTGATTGGACCAAGTCCATCAATAGGTGCACCGATACCGTCGACAACACGACCGGCCATAGCTGGTCCTACTGGAACCTCAGCAATTTTCCCGGTTCGCTTGACAATATCACCTTCTTTAATATTGGACACGTTACCAAGTACAGCACAACCAACGTTGTCAGCTTCAAGGTTCAGGGCAAGGCCCATGATTCCACCAGGAAATTCCAACAGTTCCATGGCCATACAGTTCTGTACGCCATAAACGCGGGCAATACCATCACCTACGGAGATTACGGTACCAGTCTCATTCAGATCAACGCTGGTCTCGTAAGCCCCAATCTGATCTTTGATAATCTGACTTATTTCTGCGGCTTTAATCTGCATCTATTCTCTCCCCTTAATGGAATCTTTTAAACCAGCAAGCTGTGTTTTTATACTCCCGTCCAAAACCAAATCACCAACCTGGGCAATGATGCCGCCAATAATAGATTGATCAACACTGGTTGTGAGTTCCACTTTCTTGCCTGTTAACTTTTCTAAAATTGTTTGAATATTTTCTTTTAACTCATCACTTAGCTCAACTGCTGAAATAACATTGCCATGACTGATATTTTTTGCGTCATCAACCATGGTCTTATAGGCAGCTGCTATTTCCGGTAATATTTCGGCACGTTTCTTTTGAACTAAAAGATTCAGGAAGTTGCCCATGATTGTATCCACTTTCATGGAAGCAACAATCCCTTTCATCACATTTTCTTTGACATCCATCGGATAGAGGGGATTGGTCAGAGCGTCAACGACCTCAGGGTGCGTAGAATACAAACTCGCCAACCCCTGGAGAACCTCATCATACTCTTCGTATTTTTCCTGCTCCTGACCTACGGTGAAAATTGCCTTTGCGTATCTTTTTGCGAGGATTGTCTGTTTCACTGTACGGCCCCCACTTTATCTAAATAAGTTTCAATGATCTTCACCTGGTCATCTTCAGTGAGATTCTTCACAATGAGCTCTTCAGCCATAATAGCTGCCTGTTCCGCGACCTCGTTCTTGAGAGTCCGACGAGCTTCAGTGACCTGGTTCTGAACGGCCATCTCAGCGGAACGCATTAGATCAGCAGCACCCTGTTCAGCCTTTTCAAGAATTTTTGCTTTTTCGACTTCAGCCTGAGCAATTGCCCGTTCGACAACTTTGTCGATTTCGGACTCCACTGTCGCAAGTTTGGCCTGAAAATCATTGTATGACTTTTCCGCCTCAACACGATTTTGTTCAAGAGTCTCGATCTCGTCTTTGATTTTCTTGCGACGAGAAGATAGTCCGGCACCAATCGGTTTGGCGCCAAATTTCACCAAAATGATCATTAAGGCGATAAAGTTGACAATCCGCCAGCCTAAATCTTTTAATTTTTCTGCAGACAAGCTATCTGGAGCCACATGAGCCCCTGCCGCGCCATGTGCATCAGCAGTTGCCTCTGCACCATGCCCGCCCTCTACCACAACCGCATGCTCACCAGCCGCTGCTTGGGGAGCCGGCTGAGAGGCAAAAGCCGTCCCGAGAGATAAGGCGAACCAAAGTGTTAGAACCAGCAGGCTTAGAAGCCTTGCAGTGTTTTTCAGTCCATTCATTATCAGAGAGCCCTCCCCAGAATTTTACTGGCCATATCGGTTGCAAAACCTGATAAATCAGATTGCAAACTGCTTCTGGCAGTACCAATTTCGGCTTTGAGTTCGGCTAGTTTTTCATCCTTGACCGCCTCTGCTTCAGCCTTGATTGCCGCTAGCTTTTCATCCCCAGCCTTTTGTGCCTCAGCTCGAGCTGAATCCAGGGCAGCTTTTGCCTTTCCGGAGGCCTGAGCCATCTTTGCATCGACCTCTTCTTGTCGAAGTTTGGCATTTTTCTCAAACTTCGAGATCTCCTCTTGCATCCCCAGTAGTTTTCCAGATCTCTCCTTCAGGATCTTCCGTACAGGCTTGTAGAGGACCCCGTTGAGGAGAAACATGAGTACAATCATGTTAACAACCTGAATAAACAAAGTGATATCTGTCGTAATCATGTAGTAGCTCCTGCTTAACTAAGATAACGAAAAAAAAAATAAACATTCATTTACACAATGAATGATGACCGCATCGATGTATGCCTACAAAATAATGGTCTAAAATTGTCAGAATCAAAATGAACGACCATTCACCACAGCAAAAAAATTCTTACTGTAAATATGCTGCTCTGTCAACTAGTTTATGTATTCAGTCCTCCTTGAACTTGAAAGGAAGTGTTACTCAAAAACTAAGACATGCCCCCCCTAAACGACCCATGGTTTTGCCCGAGCGAAAATATCAATTTTCTATTTTTTCAGCAACTGCTCCACAGCTTTAGGAACTGATTTTATCGCTTCGCCAAGTTTATCGAACATTGGTCCCCCCGCTTGAGCCATATCAGGTCGACCACCACCTTTACCGCCAACAATTTTTGCAACACTATTAACGAGGTCGCCAGCTTTGATCTTTGAGGTTAAATCACTGCTCACAAGTGCGAGAAGAGCAGCCTTGCCGTTTATAGTTCCCCCCAGAACTGCCACCCCGGAGCCAAGATTATCTCGCACCTTGTCGCCAACATCTCGAAGTGTTTTGGGGCTATCGAGAGGTATTTCTGCGCCAATGACCTTTATTCCTTCAATAATCAAAGAATTATTGAAAACAGAGTCCAAGTCTGAGCTTGCCAGCTGTTTAGACAAATCTGCCACTTGTTTTTCCATAGACTTCAGGCTTTTAACAAGAATTTCAACTTTTCCTGCAATTTCATCAGAACTCCCTGCACTCAGCAGAGCACCGATATGGCGCTCCCGCCTGGACAAGGCCTGTAATTCTGCAAAGGCCGCTCGTCCTGCCAGAGCCTCAATCCGCCTTACACCTGATGCTATCCCACCTTCGGACTGAATCTTAAAGACGCCGATCTCTCCTGCTGCCTGAACGTGGGTTCCACCACACAGCTCTTTACTGAAGTCTGCCATGGAAACGACACGAACATTCTCTTCGTATTTCTCGCCAAAAAGGGCAGTAGCACCGCCCTTAATAGCATCTTCTTTAGTCAGAAGCTGTGTTGTAACTTGCGCATTTTCCCAAATCTTCTCGTTTACCAAATATTCGATTGTTTCTATTTCTTTAGGGGAAAGGGGAGAAAAATGCGTAAAATCAAAACGTAATCTATCCGGTTCGACCAAAGAACCAGCCTGTTTGACATGATCCCCAAGAACCCTTCTTAGGGCGGCTTGCAACAGGTGCGTTGCCGAATGATGTGCCTCAACAGCCTTACGCCTGTCCTTTTCCACAAAGAGATTCACCTCACTCCCTTCCAAGAGCTCACCTTCTGCTATTTCTACCGCATGCAGGATTATTTTTTCTCCCTCAACCGTGGTACCAGTCACCTTCCCCCTGCCACCAGGCCAGGTTAGCTCTCCGCAATCTCCTATCTGGCCACCAGACTCCGCATAAAATGGGGTTTTCCCAACATACAACCGGCCACTTTCACCACAGGTCAACACAGGGACTCTTTCCCCAGCCATGTTAAGCAAACCCTTGACTCTGGTACTCACCGACGACTCATCATAGCCAATAAATTCTGTTTTCTTACCCTCAGCTGCGAGACTTTTCACACCCTCGCCAAGAAGTCGAACACCTTCTCCTTTTCTGGAGTCCCTCGATTTTTGTCGCTGACTCTCCATTTCCTCAATAAATCCGTCCTCGTCAAATCCAAGTCCTCTTTCCAGGGCAATATCTCTTACAATATCAAATGGAAACCCAAAGGTATCATAGAGTTTAAAGATAAAACTACCTGAAATAACCTGAGGTCCTTCTCCGCCAAGTCTGGCAATTTCTTCATCAAGAAGAGCAAGGCCATTTTCCAAGGTCTCCCGAAATCGGTCCTCTTCATTGTTGACAACCTTGGCAAGAAGTGATTTTGCATCAGCCAAATGCGGGTAGGCATCTATCATTTCGGAAACCACTGCAGTTGTAACTTCCTCCATGAAAGATTTTTCCAGACCAAGGTACGTGCCGTAACGAACAGCTCTGCGCATAATTCTACGCAAAACATAGCCACGTCCTTCATTGGAGGGTAGTACACCATCAGCAACAAGAAAAGTGGTTGCCCTGGCGTGATCGGCGATGACCCGCATTGCGGTATCATCTTGATGATTATTAGAATAAGCTTTCCCTGATAGTCTCTCAATGGTTGATATTATAGGAGAAAACAGATCGGAATCGTAATTGTTAAATTTCCCCTGCAGCACAGCAGCTACCCGCTCCAATCCCATACCTGTATCAATACTCGGCTTTGGCAGGGGGGTCAGTGTCCCATCTTCTGAACGGTTGAACTGCATGAACACCAGGTTCCAGAGCTCCAGGAAACGGTCACAGTCACAACCCAAAGCACAATCAGGTCGACCACAGCCTGCTGCCGTGCCCTGATCTATGTGAATCTCAGAACAAGGCCCACAGGGCCCGGTATCTCCCATAGCCCAGAAATTATCCTTTTCACCCATCCTAACGATTCGACCTTTGGGTAAATCTTCAACCTTTTCCCAAAGTTCCTGAGCTTCGTCATCATCATCAAAAATGGAAACCCAAAGGTTCGCCGGACTCAGGCCCAATTCAACTGTAAGGAAATCCCAGGCAAAACGTATTGCTTCCTCTTTGAAGTAATCTCCAAAAGAAAAATTCCCCAGCATTTCAAAAAAGGTATGATGCCTGGCGGTATAACCAACATTTTCCAGATCATTATGTTTTCCACCGGCTCTCACACAACGCTGACTGGTGACCGCCCGAATGTAGTCCTTTTTGTCTTCCCCCATAAATACAGTTTTGAACTGTACCATCCCTGCATTAACAAAGAGTAGAGTGGGGTCATCTTTTGGTACAAGAGAAGAACTATCAATAACTGTATGGCCCTGATCTTTAAAGTAATTTAAAAATCTGCTTCGAATTTCATTTCCTTTCATAACTTTCCGATAACACGTATTAAGTTGGATATTTATTGGACTTTGTTCTTCACATCGGCAGGGTGCGACTCGCTCACCTCACCTCGATTTAATCATTGGTCCTTAGCTAGGATAAATGGGAGAATCTTTTTAAAATTGGGACTTCCTGCTTTTGCAAGCAATTCATAAATCAACATTTCTGATGATCCTAAAGAGACATCCAGACATTGTAATCTTCTGATGCCGGCCAGGTGGTCATCCATATTTCTTGACGACACACCATCGGTTACAACCCAGACATCGAACCCTTTCTGCTGGAGCCCTACAGCCGTTTGATATATACAAATGTGAGTCTCAACACCAACAAGCACTATGGTATCCACCGATTTCGGCAATCCTTGAATAAACGACTCGGTTTCTGCGTTCATAGACGCATTGAATTCCGTCTTGTCGATCTGACGAACATCACCAACCAGAGCTTCAATGCTAGACACGTAGGGTCCTAAACCTTTTTTATACTGGGTATTGGCTAATATTGGGACACCAAGGATACTGGCACAACGAAACATAAATTCTACCGTAGTCGTGACCTTATCCGCATTTTTTATCTTTGACATGAGACTCTGCTGCACATCTATGATTTGCAGACAGACATTCTCTGGAGCCAGCAGTCTCTTTTTCATAGTTCGCCCTCCATAAGAAAATAACCAAAATTAGAAAAACATTTCCCAATAAACTCCTTTCTCCTGTGAGATTCAAGCTTATCCTTGCATCAAAAAAAAAAAAGGCGTGATTGCCAATTGAGCACAAGCACGCCATGTAAATTAATTAGCGATAGACAATTCGTTTAAAACAAAAGACATTAATAATTCAGCTCAATAACATCACCATAGTAGACTCACTGACGTCTTTGTACTACAAAAAGGGAATAAAATTTCACAAAATGCTTCTTTTGCCTTCAATAAGATCAGCAATTATGGAAGGGTCTGCAAGTGAGGAGACATCTCCAAAGTTACGGAAATCATCCGCTGCTATTCTCTTTAGCACTCGCCTCATCACCTTTCCGCTCCGTGTTTTCGGCAACCCAGACGCATACTGAATGGCATCCGGTGAAGCAATAGACCCAATTTCCACACGAACGTGGTCACGCAGTTCCTCCAGTAGCTCAGGTGTCTGCTCTACATTCCTGTTTAAAGTCACATAAGCATAGACAGCCTGACCTTTTAGTGAATGTGGCCTACCTACGACTGCAGCTTCTGCAACACTTCTATGGGTCAAGAGCGCTGACTCTATTTCCGCCGTACCAAGCCTGTGTCCGCTGACATTTATGACATCGTCCAGACGGCCCATAATCCACAAGTAACCATCCTCATCCCGACGGGCACTGTCTCCGGTATCATAGCCCCCTGGAAAAACGTCAAGGTAGTTTTTCTTAAGAGACTCCTGCTCCCCATGAAGCCCCTTGAGCATACCTGGCCAGGGTTTGCGAATCACCAACCGCCCCCCTTCGTTGATGCCAGACTCCTGACCTGTTTCATCGACAACAATGGCATCAATCCCCGGCAAAGGCAATGTTACCGACCCAGGCTTCATTGGCACTGTGTGTATGGTGGGGGCAAGCATAACGCCTCCCGTTTCTGTCTGCCACCAGGTATCAATAACTGGAAGGCGAGACTGGCCAATATGTTGGTGATACCAATGCCATGCCTCGGTATTTATAGGTTCCCCCACGGACCCCAGCAGCCGTAAAGAGGAGATATCGTGTTTTTGAACCGGTTCCACTCCAAAGCGCATAAGTGCACGAATAACAGTGGGCGCTGTATAAAAGATATTTACTCGAAATTTTTCAACGATCTGCCAGTACCTGTCAGGCTCAGGATATAATGGAATCCCCTCATAAATCAGGCTTGTTCCGCCAAGCCCTAGCGGTCCATAAATACCATAAGAATGACCGGTAATCCAACCTAAGTCTGCTGTGCACCAGAATATGTCATTATCCTGTAAATCAAATACCAGCTGACTCGTATGCATTGTATACAGTAGATATCCACCAGTGGAATGCACCACACCTTTGGGTTTGCCGGTTGACCCTGAAGTATATAAGACAAACAGAGCATCATTAGACTCCATTTCCTCAGCCTCACAATTACTCGTAATGTCTGCGGCAGATAGTTCTTCATGCCACCAGCTGTCCCTGTCGGGTTTCATGGTCACTTCCCTGTCGGTTCGCCGAACAACAATACAAGTCTCAACCTGTCGACATTGTTCCAATGCCTCATCGGCATTGGGCTTTAAAGGAATAGTTCTACCCCCTCGAATAACCGCGTCAGCAGTAATGAGTAGTTTTGACTGACAATCCAGCATCCTGCCCTGCAAACTCACAGAGGAAAACCCGGAAAAAACAACGCAATGAATTGCTCCTATTCTCGCGCAGGCCAGGACAGCAATAACTAACTCCGGAACCATCGGCAGGTAGATAGAAACACAATCACCTTTACCAATACCTTTTTTTCTCAAAACATTGGCAAACCTGCAGACCTCAGAGAATAACATCTGATAGGTAAAAACTTTTACTTCTTCATCCCTTTCTCCCTGCCAGATGAGCGCAGCTTTATTGCGCCTGCCATTTACCAAATGACGGTCAAGACAATTGTAGGATGCATTAAGCTTCGCGCCTGAAAACCACTTTATCTCGCGGGAATTAAAATCACCTTCTAAAACTCTATCCCACCTCCTGAACCAACTCACCAGTTCGTCAGCACGTTGAGCCCAGAATTTTCTCGGGTTTTGGGGATGTATTGAGTATTTCTCCAGACTCGCCTTACTGCTTCCGCCTTGAGGAACACCGATTTGTACCCCTTCCTCGATTTGTTCATGGAAGGGTATTGTCCCCGTCAGTGCTTCCGCTTTCAGATCATCTCGGCCCATCACACCATCTCCTCAGAATCGACATGGATAAATAGCCAGCAGCAAAGCAAAATGAGAAACACGAGAAAGCATTTCCCGCCAAACCTCGCACACCCTTAAGACAACTTTATCACCCCTAAATGGCATTAAATAAAGTAGAAAGATAAAAACTACCCAGCATCGCGAATCAAAGCAAGATATATTTGTCTTATCTATCAAAACAACTGATACTATTCAATTTACTCTCATCCACGGATCGTAACAAAAAAGATATCAACTGATTTACCTAGCAAATGATCCTAAAATATATATTGCACGACTACAGCCTTGGGCAGTATTGTGGTTGCACATTAATGGATGGTATTCGCCTAACCTATCCAAAAAATAAGTACGTTATGTGGAAAATAGCTTTACAAAGCCGACGTAACTATTAAACTTAAAAATTAAATACTTCCACAGAGAGAGACGATGCAAGACGAACAGATAGAGGCAATGTCAAAGCTACTCAAATCAATGTCCCACCCCATACGTTTAAAGATTCTCTGTTTACTTCAAGACAAAGAACTTTCAGTTGGTGAGATCAGAGATCAGGTAAAGACAACAAACGCGAATGTTTCCCAACACCTTAACATTCTTCGAAGCCAGGGAATCATCGATTACCGCAAGGATGCTAATTTTATTTTCAATAAAATTACTGACAACCGCATCCTGGAACTGATCCAGAAGATGCGCGTGCTTTTTTGCCCAAATTTTTAACTCAGGTGTGGGTAGGACGTATCGCTCCACGTCCTAACAACCAACAGGACACAGTGCAATGATCGTTTCAGACTGGATACATGTTTTGGCCGGATCATTTATTCTCCTCAGCCTCTCATTAGGGCTTGAGGTGAGTCCGGTCTTTCATAGTAAATACTGGCTCTTACTTACTGCGTTTGTCGGTCTAAATCTATTTCAGTTCGGATTTTCCAAATTCTGTCCTATGGAACTAATTCTGAGAAAACTTGGAATTCCCGAAAAACGTCAGTAGCCCAAGAGATTCTTTTTATTTTTCTTCCATAATAACATCGCAGGAAGCCTGCCAACAGCAGGAAATCTCTGAGCAGATTTCTCTTTTCCTAAAACAAGGCGAGTTCCCTTCTTTTTCCTGTATTCTGCAAATAAGTTCCGCTAGCTTCACCCCTTTTTCCTGAGGGACATCGAGTATAAGCGCTCTCTTTCTGGCCAGAGAAAACAGTTTTGGTCCTTTTTTGTATTTTTTATCCAAAATATACTCCCCCTTTATCCTTTGGGATCTGCTCTTTAAAGCACACCTTTTATGTAATTTGGGCACCCTCGCCAGTCATTAGTATGATTTCGTAAATCACCTCTATATTGTACTGCCCAAGAGTAAAAAGTCCCAGAAAATATTTCACAAACCTAATTAGTGCATTCAGTTTCCAGCCTGAAAGGCTATATAGGTAAGATATGATATTCCTCAACAATAGGGTGATTACCGTTTATAACCTGACCATTTCTGCCATCGATAGACACCGGATCACCAAAACGAATTCGCACTTCAGCAATTTCACAATACTGGTCTGCCTCATAGACCTTGAGGCTATTGCAACCTACTACACAGGTTTTCTCCAACCGAACTGCGACAACAGATGCATGGGAAGTCTGCCCACCACGAGAGGTAAGAAGGCCGTCGGCCTCACTAATCACCTTGATATCCTCTGGCACCGTATCTTGCCTGATGAGAATGAGGGGACTATCAGGATCCGTCTCCCTTAATTTGCGTATATTATCCTCTGTAAAAACCGCCTTACCTGAAAGCGCCGACCCTGAGACACCGACTCCTTTACCTAAATGAGCGTTTGCCAAAGCCTCGCTTTCGACAAAAACGTTAAGATGTTCTTTTTTCTTGATGGTAATCATATCACGGGTCTGTAGAAGATAGAGTTCATCCGGCTCCGGTCCCTCAAAGGTAAATTCGATTTCCTGAGGATTCCAGCGTTTTTCATAGACAAGCTCTCGAGAGATCTCCAACAATCTTTTATAAATTTTCGGAAACCTTACCTCCATAGTCTCGTCAACTGAGCGGCCATCAAGTTTTGCCTGTTCAACAGACACGGGACAACTGGAAACCAGACCGGAAACAATATCTTCTCCCTGATCGCCATAGGCGTAATCACCCCAGAGTGCAACCCGCTGAACCTTACGGTATGGGTGAGCGGTAAAGACAACCCCGGCTCCGGACTCTTCACTCTTATTCCCAAAAACCATGGCCTGGACAATCACTGCGGTACCCCAGGAATCTGAGACATCCATAATTTTCCTGTATTCAACAGCCTTCTCCGTTTCCCAGGAGTCGAGCACCAGCTGGATAGCATTCACCAACTGCAACCACGGATCATCGGGAATACCGTGTCCCCTTTGCCGAATCAGTCGCTGATATGAAAGAGCGAGTTCCTTCATCTGTTCGGGTGAGAACTGCCGTTTAAGACTCACATTATATTTTGCCTTGGCATTGTTCATCAGAGTCTGAAAGTCCTCTCTGCCGATACCGGAAATCATCGCCCATGATTGCAGAAATCTCCGATAATTGTCCCAAGCAAGATATGCGTTGCCATGATTGTCTATGATTTCGGCAATCATTTCTTCGTTAAAGCCAACATTATGGACAGTGGCCATCATTCCAGGCATGGAAATAGCTCCCCCGCTTCGTACCGATAACAACAAAGGCGATTCCGTGGAACCAAATGTTTTCCCGCTCAGTCGCTCAATCTCGTTGAGTGCTCGCCGTATCCCCTGCATGAATTCCTCACGCGTTTTAGCATATCCGAACACGATGTCGCGGCAGCGGAAAATCTCTGTGGTAATTACAAAGGCAGGGGGCACGCGCTTACCGTCTTTGGTGAGCGTAGCAAGGTTATATCCCTTATTACCCAAATGGATAAGATTATTAGTAAAAGGATTAGGCTTATGCAGCAGGGACAGCGCCCTCTCAGGGTTGTAGGTCATCAAAAGATCAAGTTTTTCTTGATCAAGAAGATTTTTTTGATTTTCCAGAGTCTGGAGGATTCGTAGAATAAAGTTATCAAGATGTTGCAGACCAAATGTGGAAGATATAAGTTCACGTAAAAAAACCTCGGATAACCTCTGAACCGTGGTTCCTATTTCTGAATCATCATAAAGATTGGTGAATTTCGGGAGAATATTTTCACGACCAACCTGAGGGATGATAATCGACAGATTATTCTGGTGAATGTTGGTATAAAAGGCATAAATTATGTCCTTTACACCCTCTGACATACCCCTGAAAATATCGAGATACTGGGTGTAAGAAAATCGTCTGACTTTGAGCGAATTCTCCAATAGTGCAAGATAGGTAAAAAGCCGACGGGAGGTAATCCCATCAACCACCAGCGCCCGCAGAAAAAGTTTAATACAACGGACGATATCATAGAAAGTAGCCTGGGTGATAATTGACAGATTAACCGTCTCTGGCAGTTTTTCCAAATAGAGATTTGCCAGATTCTCAAGTCGGAAAGTAAGACTCAGGGCATCAAATTTACGCTCTTTATATCTCCCATAAACGGACGGGATATCAACTGCGATATGTCGCTTATAATATATGTCCTCCTGTGCCTCAAAGGTTTCCTCTGATAAAATAATCTCCTGCAAACCTTCAAGGGCGGTCAGTAAAGCATCAAGACAGCTCTCAGTATCAGATTGGTCAAGACCCGAGAGAAGCCTCTCCATCTCAGGGAATCCATCATTAACAGCTCTGGCTATTTCCGAGTGTAACTGTAAAAATCCCAGTTTATATTTTTTATGGAGCAGTTTGTACATCTGGATTAACAGTTCAAATCGCCTTACCTCATTGGAGCCCAGGTCCTTCTGACGACTGAGAAACGCAGCAATCTGCTCACTATCCCGCAACAGAATGTCCTGAACTGTATCAATCCCCTCTTCCTCCCAGAAACGTTTACTAAGGACAAACTGATCATCAACATATTCCCCCTTCATCTGCACCTGGCTATACACCTCTTCCGGAACATACGGAATAAGAAAGGTCTTATCCTGGGTTTTCCAAAAGAGAATTATTGCCTGAATAAAATCAACGATAAGGTTAGAACTTTCAACATGTCCCTGCTTCCTCAAGAAGTGAATCAGGACATCCTTTCGCTTGTGGATTTCGTCAAGTTCTGTTGAGACATCTCGCAGTTCTCCCTCTGAACCTATTTCGTTAAAGAAAACCGGCATAAGTTTAGCAAACTGTTTAGACAGGTTGTAAATAGGCTCGATCGGATGATTAAAAAGCTGGGTGATATCCCGCTGAAACAAATCAGTATCTTTTATACAAGTTCCGGATAGTTTCAGATTAATAATGAGGGCGGAGAAAAGCGTCGAACACCACTTGGGTTCACGCATAATCAGATGTAACCACACCCTGATATTGGCCAGATGAGCTGGATTTGTAAGAGGTTGCCAATTTTCATCCACCCCAACAACACTCGCATGCTGAAAACCAAAACGAACCACCCCCCAGAGAAATGCCTCAACCATCTGAGAATTACCACGATCAAATACTTCAGCGCCAAGGACTTGGATACACTGGAGAGAGGTATGGGGATACTTGCGAACATTGGCCTTAAGCAGCTCAAAAGCAGTCAGCAAAAACTCCTCAATCTCCTCAAAACTCTGCTCGCGAATCAGCTGAACCAAGCTGCGGTTGATCTCCCTTAGAGTTTCCTCATGGATGAGATACAATCCTTTGGTATCCATGATCTTAAAGAGAAAAAGTAGTTTTCTGTTCTCATTAAAGTAATGAAGAAAAGCCCTCCCTTTCTTCTCAAGACGCCTGAAGACCTCTTCAGCGTCGACGAGTTTATTCGGCATTTCTCTGTAATACTTTACGATATCGATATGGTCCGGCATTCCTAGCATTTTCAGAAGTTCGGCTCTAGGATCTTCCTTCAGATCTAACCTCTGTAATACAAGCAGATGGGCATTCATCACTTCATGAGAGATAGCCTGAAACAACTTGGAGGAGTGAAAATCGGTCACAGGAATAGAACAACGACCAAGGAACCAGGTGAGTGGATCGTCTTCTTGCAACCAATAGCTATAGCATCGATTAAGAGTCGTCTGCTCAAGCCTTGCAAGGGGTAGAAGATCAAAATGGTTCTGCTCTTCGCTTGTTATATCCAATAAGCGCCTGGAAATTCTATTGAGCGGATGCTGCCCATGTACAATATGAAGCATTATAGTGCGATCAGTCTCATCAAGTGCTGTCAATCGATCAAAAACTACATTCAACTCCAGACCGAATTTTTGCAAATCCTCGGCGGTAAACTTATTGACCAAGGTCTCGAGCCACACCATCTTTGCCCCGACGACCTGAGAAAGAAGGGCAGAATCTCGCTGGGTATCTTGAAGTGCTTCAATAAAGAGACTGGCAAAAAGCCTGAAAGCCTCCGGACCTTTCTCATGGGTTTTGTAGTGATTGAAATTTTTCAGGACGAAACTACGCAGCTGCGGCAGAACTATTTTCCAATTTCGAAACGGATGACAGACTTCATAAAGCAATTTCTCAAGTGCCGAATGCAAACCCCTAAATTGCTCCACAACTTCAAGCAAAACCAGGAGTTCCGAATCAATAACTACATTCCCGGCGGTTTCAAGCAAATTTGCTTTGAGCGCATCTGACTCGATTTTTGCGCCATTATTTTTATTTTCCATATCCGTCTCCGGCCCTTCTCAATATGAGCAATGATTGTATTTTTCTCGAAAAACCAACATGAAGTATAATGAATAACTTCCGGCCATAGCAAGGGATTAAAAAAGCGCCTTTGAAGAAAACTCCAAAGGCGCTTTGTTTATTTCCACAACCAATTGAAGCGCTAGATCATATTGCCTTATTGGCCTCCATGTGCAATATAAGGTCAAGCATTCTATTCGAATACCCCCATTCGTTATCGTACCAGCTCATCACTTTCACCGTCGTTCCAATGACCTTCGTTGACTGTGCATCAATGACTGAAGAACGTGGATCCCCCTGGAAATCAATGGAAACAAGTGGTAAATCCGTATAGCCAAGATACCTGTTTGCCGCATCTTTTAAAGCCTGGTTGACCTCTTCTACAGTCGTTTCTCTTTCCACTTCCATGACAGCATCTACAAGAGAAACTGTGGGGGTCGGCACCCGAACAGCAAGTCCGTCAAATTTTCCTTTTAATTCAGGAATAACCAGGGAAACAGCCGCCGCGGCTCCTGTTTTTGTAGGAATCATCGACAAAGCCGCAGCTCTGGCGCGACGCGGATCAGAATGGGGAAAGTCGAGCAGCCGCTGGTCTCCCGTATAGGCATGAATCGTTGTCATCAGACCACGTTTTATACCAAATTTATCGAGTATGACTTTGGCAAACGGCGCCAGACAGTTGGTTGTACATGAGGCATTTGAGACCACATGATGAATTGTCGCGTCATATTCATCCTCATTCACCCCCATGACAATGGTTTTCACAGCTCCTTTGGCAGGCGCAGAAATAACTACCTTGCTGGCACCTGCATCGAGATGAACCTGGGCTGATTCACTATCACGAAAAATCCCGGTACACTCTGCAACGTATTCAACACCCAACTCACCCCAAGGGATATCAGCAGGATTTCGATGGTTGGAGACCGCAATTTCCCTCCCATCGACAATAATGCCTTTTTCATTGCTCTGAACATCCTTTACATAAACCCCCATAACCGAATCGTACTTCAAAAGGTGGGCGAGGGTTGCATTGTCAGTCAAATCATTAATAGCCACTACTTCGACGTCAGAAAAAGCTTCATCTTTACTTATCGCTCTAAATATATTTCTGCCGATCCGGCCAAAACCATTAATGCCTATTCTTACTGTCATAGTCTTCTCCTATCATTGTCCTGTGTCTCCGCTCATGCGGATAATTCTTAATCTGCGAGCAGTATAACTGCTCATAGGCTAACCGAAAGTCTCTCTTTATTTTGTCCTAAAAAGACAATGCCGATTTTATCGGCAGACCTGCACCTTCCTGGCCTCACGGTATAGCTCCAGGTATTTTCTCATAACTTTCGTCCAGGTATATTTTCGTTCAATCTCTTCAACAGCCTGCAGCTGGATTTTTCGTTTTAAGAGCGAATCAGCATACAAGGTCATAGCTCTCCCAAAAGCCTCAAGAAGTTCATCTGGATAATCACCCAGATAGGCAATACCAGTAACATTATCCTTCACCTTCACCAGACCTCCTACATGGTGAACAATAGGAATATTACCAAAAAGCTGAGCAATAAAATCAGTTAAACCACAGGGCTCGTACTTAGAAGGAACAACAAAAAAATCACCAGCAGCATATATTCTGTTGGCCAACGACGGGTTAAAACCTCTTAAAAAACAGATTTTGCCTTGTAATTGGTGATTTTCAGAAAGAGCAATCAACCGTGCTTCCAGATTATCGTCACCGCTGCCGAGAATTAGCATTTGGATACACTCTTCTTTTTCCAGCAAGACTCCTAACACCTCCAGCAAAACCTCAACCCCTTTCTGCTCGCTGAGGCGCCCGATAAAAGTAAAAAGTGGATATTCTTCATTACTGTCCAGGGTGCCAAACCGTTCAACGCCCTCAAATTCACCGCCACTAGCGACTTCATTAAGGAAAGCTGATTTGCAGCGATTTTTTCCTGAGAGATCATCTCCAATTTCCCCTGGGTCGAACAACATTTCCGGATCGGCACCAGCAATGCGCGAAGGTGTGAAAAAACTGGGTTCAATACCATTGGTGACGCCCTCCAAAACAACGTTGCGCTTTTTTAACTCATGCCCCAACCACCCTGTCAGCTCATCACTCTCTGTTTCCTGCAACTCCCGTGCATAATTCTCACTCACTGTATTAAGAACTGCGTAATGACCAGCTACCAAAAAAGGATCAAATCGTCCATCCAAGAGACTGGTGTTAATAACATGAGCAGGTAAGCCTGTAATGGAACTGGCATAGGGAATATCAGAAACGTCCTGATGATATCCAAAACCTGCATTGTGGATCGTTACCAGGCAGCCCGTTCCCCTGAAATAGCTGCGATATCCGGGAGATTCACGCATGAGCGCCGGCAAAACTGCTGTATGTCCGTCATGGCAATGGATAACGTCAGGCTTAGCACCGAGACCGATCATCAATTCAAGTGCGGCTTTCTGATGTAAAAGATTCATGGCAAAGTAATCATGATGTCCCATTGATTTTTTCTGCCAGGAGAGCCTGTTTTCGTCCTTCTCAGTATAAGTATAGACATCAGATTTATCATTAAACCGCAGGGCATCAACAAGATATATATGCACCCTGCTGATCTTTTGATAAAAATAGCATACCTCTTCGATTACATTATTATCTGGAAGATGCATATCGACTCGCAACCGCAGGGTCTGATCCCGGCAGAGAGGGTCCTGCAGGGGTTGAAATCCGAGGCCATGGGCGTCTACAAAACCATACAAAGGCAGGACCACATGAATTGATCGCCCAGTCCAGCGGGCAAGAGTTTCTGCCAATTGGCAGGTAACATCTTTAACGCCACCAGCACCAGCGATATCTCCATACTCCCTGCTGAGCATCCAGATATTTTTAATTTGCTCTTCCTGACTTGCCACTATTATCCCTAGCCTCTTGTTTACGTATTACTCTACCAGCCAAACAGTACTTTTATTAGATACAAAATACTATAGTATTGGCAAAAGAACCGATGTCAAGTCTGCAAAAGTATGCAAGAAAAAATGGGGAAAACATCACCACGCCTTTCCGCGTTAGACGGTCTAGTGCTTACACCTTTAAGAAGGGCAATGTTGCAAAATATTACCAGAATATTCTTTTAGTCATGGCTGTTTTAAGGCCAAGGATTGACCGACGCCAAAAAAGAACATATATTCCTGGTTTTCAATGTATTTTTATTCGTCATGTTTGTCTTTTCTAAACTTTCAAGACATAACAACGTATTCTGGTTTTGTTCGATTTTGAGAAACAGCTCAGACTTCTTTGTGATTTTGCTTCTTAGTGGAGGGAATATGGTCAGCGGTAAAATAAAAATTAGTACGAAATCAAAAATGGAGCTCGTTAGTATCACATCAGAACTTAGTAATATCCTCAAGAGCCAGTCAATTTCTTCTGGGACACTCTATCTTTTCAATCCTCATACAACAGCAGGGCTCACTATCAACGAAGGTGCAGACCCCGATGTTTGCCGGGATATCATAAGTGGTCTGAGATCGATAGTTCCCCAAGACCTGAATTATCAACATGTAGAAGGGAATTCCCCATCCCATCTCATGGCCCTGCTCACCGGTAGCTCATTGACCATCCAAGTTGAAAATGGCAGGCTTCAGCTCGGCACCTGGCAAAAAATATTTTTCTGCGAGTATGACGGACCACGGAGTCGTTCTGTGAACTGGAAAATCACCGCAGACCCTATATAATACATATCTTAAAAACAGTTGAAGACTAATGATAAAACCAGATCCATCGAAAATATGTTTCGGATTATCCGAAGACCTTGATCGCCAGTCACTCGTCACATTTCTACAACTTGGCGGTAGTGAAGAATTTTCTAAACTTTTCGCAGACAGACTCTCCAGTGAAGAAATTATCAAACTCGTCGATCACTTCATGGGCCTGTTAAGAAACCACCTCAGCGAGAACGAATACCATCGCATATTTCTTGGCGATTCAAATCATCACCATGATCACAAGGAGTAGGCTGTGGATATAACAAAACTCTACGACCTCCGTAGCTACCTTGACCTACTTAAAAAAGAGCATCAACTACTCGTCATAGAGGAGGAAGTTGATCCCTATCTCGAAATTGCCGAGATTCATCGGCGCATCATCAGCCGAGGTGGACCTGCACTATTGTTCACAAATGTTAAGGGCTCTGCTTTTCCTGTTACCACCAATCTTTTCGGCACCAATAAAAGACTCGAACTCGCCTTTGGCAATAAACCGCAACAATTTGTACGCGACATCGTAAAACTTGCCGAATCCATCATGCCACTCTCA
>Ga0209692_10002131_pt1 | contig 23179 bp, 26 predicted proteins | sample tdDd472_FD_187129 | JGI IMG/M metagenome (GOLD analysis project Ga0209692, IMG submission 187129) | Marine sediment microbial communities from the Atlantic coast under amendment with organic carbon and nitrate - tdDd47.2 (SPAdes)... | ecosystem: Environmental > Aquatic > Marine > Coastal >... | reverse complement strand
AAAACGAAACGGCCGTCTTTGACTTCGCCGTGCAGATCGATATCGGGATAGTGCGCCGCTTCGCCGGGCGTGCGGTCGCCGACCTCCAAAAGCACCACGGTGGCGCCGGACTTGTTGACCATGTGGTGTCCGTCGGCCTCGCCGGCGGGGAAGCCGCAGACCATGCCTGCCGTCAGCACCTGTTCGCCGGCGTCGGTGATCAGGGTCGCCTCGCCTTCCAGCACATAGACCAATTCGTCCTGCTTTTCGTGCCAATGGCGTTGCGCCGTCGCCGCGCCGGGCGCCAGGTGAACCATGTTGACGCCGAAGTTGTTCAGCCCCAGCGCATTGCCGAGCGCGCGCTTGAAGCGGCCCTTGACGACCTCGCCGAAGGGTTCCGGATAGATCGAGCTCTCGCGGCCCTGAACTTCAAGCGGATCCTTCAAGACACCCATTTCAATTCCTTCCTCCGATCAACAGCGGCGCGAACGGCGCCATCAGCAAGCCGCCGTACACCATCATCGCCGCCCGTGCCGCCACGCCCCAGCGCTTGTCGACACAATTGTCGGCCGAGCGCCACACCGTCACGATGACCCAGACCGCGAACACCGTGTAGGTCGCGATCAGGATCGTGCCGCCGGTGGCGAGCCCGGCAAAACCGGCATTGAGCGAGCCCGGATCGAATGCGAAACCGAGCACCATGGCGACGATCATCAGCCCGAAGCCGACACCGCCGACGATACCGTGCCCGGCCACGAAACACACCCAAAAGGCCCGCCACAATTCCATCCGGCCGCCCCAGCCCTCTTTCCACCAGGGCTCGTCCGGTCCCTCAGGTCCAGGCGCGCCCGGGCCGGGCCCGAACTGGTCGATGAAGATGGGTTGCCGGTCGGCCATGCTTCAACAAGACTCCGCATCTGGCAACGCTATTTCTTCGATAAATTCGACACAGTGTTTTGAAAAATTTACAACTGGCTCGGCAACGTCTTTTCCGAAAATCATCGGAACTCCTTTGAGCTTTCGATCTTCATCTAGATCCGCATACAGAACTATTTCGCGAAGTTCCAAGATATCATCAGGGTCTTTGTTTATAAGTTCGGAGAAGGTAGGAAATTCAGTTTTGATTCTTTCGGCAAAATCCATCAACGCCCCGAAAAATGCGACAACAACTTTCCCGTTCTCGATTGGGCCACAGAAAATCTTTGCCGCATTTAATGCCCCATGAAGCATTTCCTCAGAAACTTCAATTTCACCTGCTTCAATCCTGTCGCGCCAATCATCCTGCGACGATTCCATTTTTTCACCCAAATATTTCAACAAATCTTTCGTACGGAAGATCGGCAATAACCGGAACTTGTTTCTATGGAAACGTGTTGAAAATGAAAGTTTTTCATTTGTAACTTCTTCGAAATAGTGAATGCAAAATTTTGTTGATTCTTCGATACTTGCCAGTGCTAAAAATATTGCTGATGGAAATCTGTAACGCGAAAAAAGAATATCAGCATCTTCGCATAGCCTAATCGCGTTCTTTCTAATCCAGTCTAGTTCATCCGAATTATTGGCCGCCAACTATACGGTCTCCTCGAACAACTCGCGGCCGATCAGCCAGCGGCGGATTTCCGACGTGCCGGCGCCGATTTCGTAGAGCTTGGCGTCGCGGAGCAGGCGGCCGGTCGGGTATTCGTTGATGTAACCGTTGCCGCCCAGGCACTGGATCGCCTCGAGCGCCATCCAGGTCGCCTTTTCGGCGGCGTAGAGGATGGCGCCGGCGGCGTCCTTGCGCGTCGTCTGGCCGCGGTCGCAGGCCTTGGCGACGGCGTAAACGTAGGCCCTGGTGGCGTTCATGGTGGTGTACATGTCGGCGAGCTTGCCCTGCATCAACTGGAACTCGCCGATGGCCTGGCCGAACTGCTTGCGCTCGTGCACGTAGGGCACGACCACGTCCATGCAGGCCTGCATGATGCCGGTCGGTCCGGCGGCCAAAACCGCGCGCTCGTAATCCAGGCCGCTCATCAAGACATTGACGCCGCGCCCGACCTCGCCCAGCACGTTCTCTTCCGGTACCTCGCAATCCTCGAACACCAGCTCACAGGTATTAGAGCCGCGCATGCCGAGCTTGTCGAGTTTCTGCGCCGTCGAGAACCCCTTGAACCCCTTCTCGACGATAAAGGCGGTGATGCCCCGGGGGCCGGCGTCGGGGTCTGTCTTGGCGTAAATCACCAGGGTGTCGGCATCCGGGCCGTTGGTGATCCACATCTTGTTGCCGTTGAGGATAAATCGGTCCCCCTTCTTGTCGGCACGGAGCCGCATGGAAACCACGTCGGACCCGGCGCCCGGCTCGCTCATCGCCAGCGCGCCCACGTGCTCGCCGGAGATCAGCTTCGGCAGGTACTTGGAGCGCTGGGTTTCATTGCCGTTCCGGCGGATCTGGTTGACGCAGAGGTTGGAGTGCGCGCCGTAGGAAAGCCCGACAGAGGCCGACGCACGGCTGATCTCCTCGACCGCCACGCAGTGCTCCAGGTATCCCATGCCGGCACCGCCGTATTCCTCCTCGACGGTGATGCCGAGCACGCCGAGATCGCCCATCTTGCGCCACAGGTCGGCGGGGAAATCGTTGTCGCGGTCGATGTCGGCTGCGCGCGGCGCGATTTCATCGGCGGCGAAGCTTGCGACGGCGTCACGCATCATATCGGCGGTCTCGCCGAGATCGAAATCCAGCGTCGGGTATGCGTTGGGGATCATCCGTTTCCTCCCTGCGATCCGGGGTATCGTTTTAGCGGACCTGAGGCCCGAGGCCAAATCAACCTTTTACGTCGTCGCGCCCGACAATTCGCATCAAGGTCTGCTGCATCAGCGCGCAAACGGTCTCGTTTTCGCCGTCGACGGCAACCACTTCGCCCCGCGTCACCGTCAGGGTACGGCCGGCTTTGACCACCTCGCCCCTCGCGATCAGCTTTTCGCCCTTGGCCGGTGCCACGCAGTTGACCTTGAACTCCACCGTCAGGATGCTGTCGTCGGGCTCGAATAGCGAAAAGGCCGCATAGCCGCCCGCCGTATCGGCGATGGCTCCGACCGCGCCGCCGTGGAAAAACCCGTGCTGTTGCAGGACATCGGGGCCGTGCGCCAGGGTGATCTCGCAGAACCCGGGGCGGAGCGCCGTCACTTCGGCGCCCATGGACACCATCATGCCCTGCTTGGCGAAACTCTCCCGAACACGTTCGGCATAGCTGTCGTCGGCCTGTTGAAACCGGCTGCCGTGCAATGAAAACTCCCTCCCTAACGCGCGTTAGCTTATAATTAACGTTTACGTAAACGTCAATAATAATCCGGTTTGCGCCGTTCTGTTCCCGACCGTAAAGTCTCGCCACCGAAGGAGGCCCCCATGCATCGAATTCCCCGCGTTCCCGTTACCGACCTCTCGCCCGCGCAAAGCGCGCTGGTACAATCGATCACCAGCGGCAAGCGCGGCACCGGCCGCCCCATGAGCGAGTTCACCTACGCCGACGGCAGCCTGCGCGGCCCGTTCAATCCATGGCTGCAATCCCCCGAGATCGGCGAACGCGCGCAGCGCCTCGGCGAAAGCCTACGCTTCGACAACGCCATGCCGCCGACACTCCGGGAACTGGCGATTATCTGCGTCGCCAAACATTGGCGCGCCCAGTACGAATGGTTCGCCCATGCCAAGATCGCTCTTCGCGAAGGGCTGGCGATGGAGGCCGTCGACGCCGTCATGGCCGGCACGGAACCGCCGGAAAGCGAAGACGGCGTCCGCGCCGTCGTGGCGTTCGTCCGGGAAACACTGGAAACCGGGCGCGTCTCGGATGCCACTTACGCCGCCGCTCACGCGCGGCTCGGCGACCAGGGCACCGTCGATCTGGTGACGCTGATCGGCTATTACTGCATGGTGTCGGCGACGCTCAACGTCTTCCAGGTGCCGCTGCCGGGAGGCGAGACGCCGCCGTTCGAGGAATAAACCGCCGCTTCAGGTCCCGACCGTGAACGGCGACACCAGGCGTTCCAAGGTCGCCATGGCGGAAAGCGCGGTGAGCTTGCCGGTCGCCGGGTTCTCCTCGGTCGGCACGTTGGCGATGGACATCTCGAAGTGCACCGCATCGCCGTCCAGGACGATGGAGTGCAGGTTGCGGTCCACCGCCGGATCGGCCCAGATCTCGTACTCGGTGCGGTCCGGCCCGACGCCGGCCAGCGCCAGCGCCACCGAAACATTGACGTTGGCCGGAAATTTAGCCGCCGCGTCGCGCACGGTTCCCTTGTAGAGGCACATAGGCTCCGTCAGCGCGTCCATGTCGATCCCCTGCTCCACCACGAAGGGCGCCTTCTTCAGGCCGGCCGGGGGCTTCCGGGTTTTCATCACCACCGAATAGACCTCGCCCTTGGCGGCGGCACGCACCGCGTCGAGGCCCAGCAGCGCGCCCGTGGCACAGATGATGGTGGCACCGGTCTCGGCGGCACGATCGGTGAGCTCGATGTTTTCCAGGAGCTGCGTCAGGCTGAGCACGATCAGGGTCTTGCCCGCCTCGACGGTCGGCAGCGCCAGGTCCATGAAGCGGTCCGGCGGCAAGCCCTCGACCAGCACGTCCGATGCCGCGACCAGTTCCAAAATATCCAGCACCGGCGGCGGCGCCTTGAAATCCGCGACCCGCTCCGCCGCGCGTTGCTTGTTGCCGGCGGCGACGCCGCTCAGCACCAACCCATCGACACCGTCGTCGAGCCAGCGCGCCACCGGCATGCCGACCGCGCCGAGGCCGGCGACGCCGACCTTCAAGGATTCAGCGGGACGAATGGACATGGATCAACCTTTCTTCTGGCGCAGCAGTTTCTCGCACTGCCGCTCGCGTTCGCGGATTTCGGAAATGACGGTATCGATGTCGACACGCTGCAGTTCCAAAAGCTCCCGGCGCTCGCGCAGCTTGGCGAGGAACAGGTTCAACTGCGCGGTCTCGGTCGGATCGGAATCGTAGAGATCGATCATCTCCTGGATGTCGTCGAGGGAGAACCCCAGCCGCTTGCCGCGCATCACCAACTGCAGGCGCACTCGGTCGCGGGCGTGGTAGATGCGGCGCTGGCCCTGGCGTTCCGGCGAAATCAGGCCCTTGTCCTCATAGAACCGGATGGTCCGCGTGGTAACGTCGAACTCCTTGGCCAGCTCGGCAATGGAATAGGTCTCGCTCATGCGCGTAAGGTAGGGGGCCGGACTACAAAGGTAAACAGGAGAGCGCGCCGGCCGTTAAAGCAGCACCATCGCCGCCAGGCCCAGGAACACGAAGAACCCGACGACGTCGGTAATCGTGGTCAGGAAGACGCTCGACGCGATCGCCGGGTCGATGTTGTTGCGGTCGAGCACGATGGGAATCAGCGTCCCCGCCAATCCGGCCACCAGCATGTTGACGACCATGGCGACGGCGATAACGACGCCCAGGAGCGGGTTGTCGAACCAGCCCCAGGCGACACCGCCAGCCAACACGGCGAACATGATGCCGTTGGCCGCTCCCACCAGGAGTTCCTTGCCGATCAGTCTCGGCGCGTTGGTGGCGGTCAATTCCTTCATCGCCAGCGCGCGCACGGCGACGGTCAGGGTCTGCGTCCCGGCATTGCCGCCCATGGAGGCGACGATGGGCATCAGGATGGCGAGCGCCACGACCTGGTCCAAGGTTGCGTCGAAAAGGCCGATGACGATTGAGGCGACGATGGCGGTGAGCAAATTGACGAACAGCCACGAGAACCGCGCCCGCGTGGTGTCGAGGACGGCGCTGTAGAGATCGTCCTCGCGCACGCCGCCCATGCGCATGATGTCTTCCTCGTGCTCCTCGTCGATGACGTCGACGATGTCGTCGATGGTGATGGCGCCGATCAGCCGCCCGCCGTCGTCGACCACCGGCGCCGACACCAGGTCGCGCTGACGGAACAGGAAGGCCACGTCCTCCTGGTCGGTATTGACCGGAATCACCTTCATGTCCGGCTCCATCACCTCCGTCATCGGGACCGGACGGCGGGTGCGCAGCACCTTGTCGAGCCAGACCATGCCGACCGGGCGGTGCGCCGGATCGACGACGTAGATCACGTAGAACTGGTCGGGCAGCGGGTTATCGTCGCTATCGGCGTTCTGGCGCATATAGTCGATGGTATCGCCGACGGTCCAGAACGTGGGCACCGTCACCAACTCGCGCTGCATCAGGCGGCCGGCGCTGTCTTCCGGGTAACTGAGGCTTTCCTCGATCATCGCCCGGTCTTCGTCGGGCATGGCGTCGAGGACCTGCTGCTGCTCGTGCGCCTCCAACTCCTCGATGATCAAGAGCGCATCATCGGATTCGAGTTCGGCCAGGACGGGCGCGAGTTGGTCGATACCCAGGTCGTCGATCACCTGGTCGCGGATGGTCTCATCGAGCTCGGACAGGATCTCGGCCTGCGATTCCGGCCCCAGGATCAACATCAGCCGTGCGCGGGCGTCGTCGCCCAGGCGCTCCAGAAGATCGGCCAGGTCGGCGTAGTGGACGTCTGAAATCAGCGCCCAGACGGCGGTTTCGTCATTGGTTTCGAGCGCCGAGACGATCTGTTCTTCGGTTTCGGGCGAAATGCCGTGCACCGACTCGCCCTGCGTTTCGGCCGGCGATTCCCCGGGGGCTTCCGCGTTGTCGTGCTGCAAATCGGTCACGCGACGCCCTCCTGGTCAGAAAAACCGAGGCCCGGCGCAGAAGCGGCGGGCCTCGGAAGAAGATGGTGCGGTCGAGAAGACTCGAACTTCCACGGGCGCAATGCCCACAGCGACCTCAACGCTGCGCGTCTACCAGTTCCGCCACGACCGCAAATCCCTTGCGGCAACCCAGCCGGTTGCCTTAGTACTCAATCAACTCAGCGCCGGAAATAGCAAATGGCGGCTGAATGAGCAAGCCAAAGGTTCGAGGCGGCAGCAATCATGACCTCCCTTCCCGCCGTCGAGTGGCGGATCACCGACCAACCGGTCCCCTACCCGGACGCGGTCGCCTTCATGGAGGACCGCGCCGCCGCCATCCGCGCCGGCACGGCGCCGGAGACGGTGTGGCTGCTGGAGCACCCCGCGCTCTACACCGCCGGCACCAGCGCGGAGCCCGCCGAACTGGTCGACCCCGAGCGCTTCCCCGTCTTTGAGACCGGCCGCGGCGGGCGCTACACCTACCACGGACCGGGCCAGCGCGTCGCCTACGTGATGCTCGACCTCAAGCTGCGCGGCCAGGACGTGCGCCGCTACGTGCACGACCTGGAGCAGTGGGCGATCGAGACGCTGGCGATGTTCAACGTCACCGGCGAGCGGCGCTCGGACCGCATCGGCATCTGGGTCGGCCGCGGCGCGCCGGCCAACCCGGCCTACCGCGAGGACAAGATCGCCGCCATTGGCGTGCGCGTGCGCAAGTGGGTCAGCTACCACGGCATCGCGCTCAACGTCGAGCCCGACCTCACGCACTTCGACGGCATCGTCCCCTGCGGCATCGCCGAACACGGCGTCACGTCGCTTTGGGACCTGGGCCTCACCCCGACGCTGACCGACGTCGATTCGGCGCTGCGCGCCGCCTTCGAGCGGGTCTTCGCGCGCCGCACCAAACCGAAGTCCTAGACCGTCGGCCGGGCCTCGAAGCCGGGTTCCGCCGGCATCTCCGCGTCGACGGCCTTGAGATCGATCACCCGGGACGACGGCGGGCCGGACCGGCACTTCTCGACCATCGCCGAGACCGCATCGGCGGGGCCGGCAAAAACCGCCTCGACGCCGCCGTCACGGCGATTGCGGACCCAGCCCCGGAGCCCCAGCGCTTGCGCCGCGTGACGGGTCCACCAGCGAAATCCCACGCCCTGGACGCGGCCTTCGATCAGCACGCGCCGCGCGATCTCCGGCATTCGATCACTCGAACTCCATGATGACCTGATCGACGGCAAGCGAATCGCCGGGTTCGGCGTTGATGGCGGAAACCACCACGTCGCGCTCGGCGCGCATGACGTTCTCCATCTTCATGGCCTCGATCACCGCCAGGGTCTCGCCGGATTTCACTTCCTGGCCGACGGCGACGTCGATGCTGACCAGAAGACCCGGCATCGGCGACAGCAACAGCTTGGAGGTATCCGGCGGCTCCTTCTCGGGCATCAGCGCGTGGAACTCGGCGGCGCTCGCGGAGAGTACGAAAACATCGTCCTGCGAGCCGCCATGGGTGAGACGGTAGGCCACCGGCTGGCGCTCCACCTGGATGCAGACCTCGCGCCCGTCGAGCGTGCCGCGCAGCATCGGCTCGCCCAGCCGCCAATCGGTCTGTAGCTCATGCGTGCGGCCATCGACGATGACGTGGTAGCCATCCTTGGCCGGGCGCACGGTCACCGGATGCTGGCCGCCCTTCAGCACCACCACCCAATGATCCGAGACCTGGCGCTGGTGATGCTCCGCCTGGCCGGTGATTTCGGCGGCGCGGTCCTGAAAGGCCCGGTGCACGGACGCGGCGACCGTGACCTGCAGCATCGGGTCTTCCGGCGGCAGGTCCTGGGGGTGGAAGCCGTCGGGGTATTCCTCGGCGATCAGGTTGGTGGTCATGTTGCCGGAAACGAAGCGCGGATGCGCCACCAGCGCCGAGAGAAAACCGATGTTGTGGTTGACGCCGCGAATGAAATAGCCGTCGAGCGCGTGGCGCATATGGCGGATGCATTCCGCCCGGTCGGCGCCGTAGGTGATCAGCTTGGCGATCATCGGGTCGTAGTACATGGAGATCTCGCCGCCTTCGTAGACGGAGGTGTCGACACGCACGTGGTCGCTCTCTTCCGGTGCCTGATAGCGCACCAGGCGGCCGATGGAGGGCAGGAAGTTGCGGAACGGGTCCTCGGCGTAAATGCGCGCTTCCAGGGCCCAGCCGTCGAGCTTCACCTCGTCTTGCGTGAACGGCAGTTCCTCGCCGGCGGCGACGCGGATCATCAGCTCCACCAGGTCGAGCCCCGTAACGAACTCGGTCACCGGGTGCTCCACCTGCAGGCGGGTGTTCATTTCCAGGAAAAAGAAGTTCTTCTCGGCGTCGACGATGAACTCGACCGTGCCGGCGGAGTTATAGCCGACGGCACGCGCCAGCGCCACGGCCTCTTCGCCCATGGCCTTGCGGGTGGCGGCGTCGATGAACGGTGACGGCGCCTCTTCCAGGACCTTCTGGTGGCGGCGTTGGATGGAGCATTCGCGCTCACCCAGGTAGACCGTGTTGCCCTGCTTGTCGGCGACGATCTGGATTTCGATATGGCGCGGTTCCTCGATGAATTTCTCGATGAACACGCGGTCGTCGCCGAACGACGACTTGGCCTCGTTGACGGCGCGCTCCAGCCCCTCGCGGCACTCCTCGTCGTTCCAGGCGAGGCGCATCCCCTTGCCGCCGCCCCCGGCGGACGCCTTCAGCATCACCGGATAGCCGATATCGTTGGCGATCTTCACCGCGTCATCGGGGTTGGCGACGGCCTCGGTATGGCCGGGCACGGTGGAGACCTCGGCCTTGGCGGCGAGTTTCTTGGATTCGATTTTGTCGCCCATGGCGGTGATGGCGCCGACCGGCGGGCCGATGAAGGCAACGCCCTCTTTCTCCAGCCGTTCGGCGAAGGCGGCGTTCTCGGACAGGAAGCCATAGCCCGGATGCACCGCGTCGGCGCCGGTTTCCTTGATCGCGGCGATGATGTTGTCCATCACCAGGTAGCTCTCGGCGCTCGGGGCGGGACCGATATAGACGGCTTCGTCGGCCATTTCCTTGTGCAGCGCATCGCGGTCGGCGTCGGAATAGACCGCGACCGTCTTGATCCCCATCTTGCGCGCCGTCTTGATGACCCGGCACGCGATCTCGCCTCGGTTGGCGATCAGGATTTTTTCGAACATCTCACCCCACTGCACACTGCGTTCAACCGCCCCAGTGCCGCTTTTTTACGCCGCGCGGACGGAAGAATCCAACACGTTCGCACCCGCCGGCGCAGCAAGGGCGCATTTCCCACCATGTGGGGATTTAACCCACCCGTTTTGGTGGGAACCCGGAAATTTCGCTGGTTGGAAACTGTTGATTTGATTTAATTCCTAAAAAAATCTGGGAAACGAACCCAATTCACGAAACCTACCCGCTCGCTGCCCATCAGCGCACAACCGGCATGTAATAGGAAAATATATACAATATTGCGGAATAATTCAAGTGATTTTAACCCGCCGAACGCACCGCCGCCCGCGTCTGCCTGTCGGTTTTCGCAAACGATGGTTCATTTTACCCCCGAAACGGCGGATTTCACCGAAAAGGTGAGAAACCATTCGCAAAGACTGGCTCACTCTACCGTTTTCGAAGAAAAGGCGATCCATTCCTGGCGCCTTTGCGGAGCGTGCCTTCGACTGCTTTTTACAGAGGGCCGGACTTCCGGCGGGAAGAATTCATGGGACCGAAAATGACCCAAATCAGTCCACTGAAGGTTCTTCAAATGCCGCCGCAATGGCGGCGCCGGCCGTGTTGTAGGAGCGCATGCCACCGGCCAACAAAGCGAGCCCCGCAACGGCGTATAACTCTTCCTTGCTCGCACCGGCCATCTTTGCCGCAACCGCATGATATTCGGTTGGCGGCCCGATGAGTTTGGCAGCCATCATCGCGAACAAAATCATCTGCACGGTTTTCGCGTCCAAGACATTCGATTCCATGACGTGAAGGCGAATATCTTCAAACATTTCCGTCAGTTTCGGGTCCGCCTGCATGCCGATTTTGATTCGATCCGAGATTTCCGGCGGGACATGCCCCACGATATCCGCATAGAGCCGCTGGACGTCGATTTGTGTCATTTGTGTCATCCTTTGAATATCTAGCACGTCTATGGGGTCGAACTTCAAAACCGCAGGGCTTGTTCGTTCTTACATGGTGGGATGCGGATTTCGTTTGGGTGCCCTCATCATTTTCATTCCACGTCGGAAGAACCATCGGTATCGCCATTCCGCTGCCGCGCCGTCGACACCGCGCGACCGATCATCGCAAGCAATCCAATGGCAATAAAGACGAGCGCGACCGGCCGTTCCACGAAAATTCCGAGGCCACTGTCGGACATGATCAGTGACTGCCGTAAGGCTTCCTCCGCTCCCTTGGTCAGGACGAAGGCGATGATGAAGGCGGCGGTGCTGAAATCGAAGCGCCTCATGGCATAGCCGATGATTCCGAAAACGCTCATCAGAACGATGTCGAAAGTGTTCGACGAAGCGGCATAAGCGGCAATGAAAGCGGTCAAAAAGACAAAGGGATAAATCAGCCTTGCGGGCACGCGGCTGATGACGCGGCCAATGATCGGTCCGCCGAAATACCCCATCAATCCGTAGACGGCGATACCGATCAATCCCGCCGCAAACAGCCCGAATACCAGTTCGCGTGAGTCAGTGAAGATCGCTGGCCCGACAATGACCCCATGGATCAAGAAAACGCCCGTCAGGATCGCGGCAATGGTGCTACCTGGAATGCCGAGTGTCAGCAACGGGATCATCGATGGACCGGATACCGCGTTGTTGGAGGCTTCTGGCGCGGCCACCCCCTCGATGGCGCCCTTTCCCCACCGTTCAGGATGCTTCGAACGCCGTTTTTCCTCACTGTAGGCAACGAAGCATGCGACTGCCGATCCCAGTCCCGGCATCAGGCCGATGAACGTCCCAATCAGGGTGGAGCGAAACATCACCGGCACGCAGGTCTTGAATTCATTGAACGTCATGTAGTGGTCCGTGGGGTCTGAACTCTCCGCCCGCTGTCGGTCGGCGTGGGATTGCCGGGTGTCTTGTTCGGCCTGGACAAGCACCTCTGAAATCACAAAGACCCCGATCAACAACGGCACCAGCGAAAGCCCACTTTCCAACTCAAGAATGCCGAACCCGAACCGGGTATCGCCGGTGATCGGGTCCTGGCCGACGGTACCGCAAAGAATACCGAGCAACGTGCTCAGCAGACCTTTGATGATGGACTTGCCGATAACGCTGCCGATGACGACGAAAGCCATCACGTAGACGGCGAAATATTCCGGTGGCCCCATGTGTTCGGTATAAACGGCGATGGCCGAAGCCCCGAAGATCAACACCAGTTCGCCGGAAAAATCCCCGAATACCGAGGCGATTGAGGCGGTTTTCAGTGCCTTGCCGGACTTGCCCTGCTGGGTCATTGGGTAACCGTCCTGCATGGTCGCCGCCGAAGAGGCCGTACCCGGCGTGTTGAACAGGATGGCAGCTATCGAACCGCCGAACCGTCCCGCCTTTCCGATCACGTAAAGAAAGGCGAGAGCGGACAACGGGTCCAAGTAGAAGGTCACCGGCACCAGCATGGCGATTGCGGCAGAGGCGGTCAGTCCCGGCAACGCACCGACCACGACTCCCACGAAAGCACCCAGAAACACGAACAAAAGAGCCGATGGATTGGAGAACAGGGTTTGAAAGCCAACGAGGATGTCCATGTCAAATGACCTCAAAGACCCAGAAGTTCATTAAAGTTCACCACCGAACCGCCGGCATCGAAGATGCCCATCATCTTAATGAATAGAAGGAAGTATATGGCCGTGGCAACGGCCGCGACTGTCAGGACGCGAGGCAGCGATCGGTTCCCATAAATGACCAGCACGGGTATCAAAATAAGAAAGGTGGAAACCAGATAGCCGAACCACTGGAACAAGTAGCCGTAGGCAATACTCAGCGCCATCAGTGGCAGGATGCGCACGAATAAGAAGCGGTCGTGCGGGTTCGTATACGGCTTTGACGGTTTATTGATCCGCCGGGCCTTGCGCAGTGAGATGGCTGACCATAATAAACCGAGTGCGATGACCAAAGACGAAATGACTTGAGGTAACGAACGGGCACCAAAAGCATCGCCACTGTCGGCCGGAATGTCTTCGGCCGAAATCAGAAAGAAAATCCCAATGAGGATCATGACGATCCCGACGATGAATTCGGATCGCGGGGTGGTGTCTTGCGTATCGTTCATGAAGCTATTCCGAGTAAAGCCATGGGCAGGCACCCGGTGTCGGGCGCCTGCCGGCTTGTATTATGGGCAGTCTTGGACTTCGTCGGACTTGAAACTCTCGGCAACCACGGGCCTCATGTTTCGGCAAAGCTGGACGTAATAGTCCATGCCTTCCTTGGGCGGAAGATAGGAAACGCCCAAACCTGCGTTCTTCACGAATTTTCCAAACCCCTTGTTTTTAGCGAGGCTGCTCAACGCATTGACCAGTTTGTCGTACTTCGCGTCGTCCAGCGACTTGTGGGCCAACACCATCATTGGCGTCGTCACCTCTTGGTAAGGAAGCCCCAGTTCCTTGAACGTCGGGATTTGCTTCATCACCCCATCGCGAGCGGCTGTTGTCAGGCCGAGACAACGGACTTTCGATTCGAACCCCGTTAGGAGGTGCGCACCGAGAAAACCGAAATCGACCTGATTGCTGACGACCAAGCCGCGCGCCTTCGAGCCGCCTTTCGTTGGCACGTCCTTGACGTCGAGTTTATTGGCCTGGATGAAAAGCAGGCCGGCGATATTCATGGTGCTGCCTCTGCCGGAATGCCCCCAACGAAGTTTGCCGGGATTCTTTTTCGCCGCATCGATGACTTCTTGTGCGGTTTTGAAAGGGCTATCCATGGGAACGCAAAGTGCCGGTTTGAGAGTCCCCAGAATGCCGACGAGCTTCATGTCGGTAAACGGGTTCATTGCTGATTTCCCCCGCAAATACCCGATTAATCCCGATGCGCCCGACTGAACGAACAAGGTGTATCCGTCCGGTTTTTGCGTTTCGAAAAACTTGACGGCGACCATGCTTCCCGCGCCGGTCTTGTTGATGACAACGCCTGGCATGCCAAGGTCTTCATGGACGAATGCGGCGACCGAGCGGGCAATGGAGTCCGTGCCGCCACCAGCCGAGAAACCGACGATAAATCGGATCGGCTTTTCCGGGTATTCGGCATTGGCCGCCGGGGCGAGCGCCAATGCAGCCAAGGTCAATCCTAGGATCGCGGTAGGTCGCTTTTTCAAACGGTTTAGGAATGTTCGCATGTGAATCCTCCTCGCAAACTCTAACTGCTGTTTAGCTGTTCGGCTCTTTTCCTATCGATCACGCCACTTTCAAAGAAACGCATCGAGCGGGAAAAATTTTTCGAGTCAAGATAGCTCCAGCATGCTATTCTGTATATTGCAATTAAATGAATAGTTGTTCGATAAAGCAGGACAATAGCTGTTGAATATCAAACACCTCGAAGCCTTCACAAAGATTATGGCGACCGGCACGCTGGGGGCCGCCGCGGATGACATGAGCATGAGTATTTCGGCTGTGAGCCGACAACTCTGCCTGCTGGAGGATGATCTGGATTTAAAGCTGTTTCACCGGATTAAGAAACGGCTGGTTCCCACGGAGGAAGGCGAGTCTCTATATCTCGAGGCGGAACGAATGCTGCGGTATATCCGGCAATTTCCCGAAATCGTGGATGAAATAAGGAGGAGTGCGCAGCGGCAAATGCGAATCATCGTTACGCCGCGCATTTCGAGCAGCATCGCAGCGCCTGCTGTCGCCACATTTATGGATGAAAACCCGGATGTCGAAATGTCGATTGACGTGCAACCGCCCGGGTTTGTGGAAAGATGGGTTGTCGGTCGCAAGTTCGATCTTGGAATTGGCGCATTACCGGCGCGGCATTCCGATTTGGAGACCGAGTCGATTTGCCGCGTGCCTGCCGTTGCGGTTTTGCCGCCAGGGCATCGTTTGGCGTCCCATTCAACAGTGTCAGTGGAGAGCCTATCGGACGAGCGCCTGATCTTAATGACGGACGATACCCTGCTCGGCCAACAAATGGCGGATATCTTGCGGATGGCGGACGTCGTACCAAAACCCCCCATCCGTGTGAACAGAGCTTCCGTCTGCTGCAATTTGGCCGCGCAGGGGCTTGGCGTCACCATCATGGACCCCATGACGCCGCAATCCTTGGGTTCCGCCGTCACCATGCGTCCCATCGAGCCCGCCACGACATTGGATTTCGGTCTGCTTTATCTGCGAGGTACAGAGCGAACGAATGAAACAAAGCGGTTCGCCGAAATCGTCCGCGGGCAGGCCAAGGCTTTCATGCAGAACCTAAGCCTCAGTTGATGGGGCCGGTGCGCGCCAGCAGAACTTGGTTTTTTAAGTTGGAGAATGACGAAGAAATGAGTCCAAACACTTATCCCTACCTGACGTTTCCCCCGCGCCAGGCCAAACCACGGACCGTGGGCCGTACGTTGGTTCAGGACAAGGGCGCAACCCTTGTCGAGATCGCCGGCATCTTCGAGACCGTGGGCGCCTATATCGACTACTACAAGCCCAGTTCCATGTACCATGCGATCTATCCAGAGGCCTTCACTTTTCGCAAAATCGAGATGGCAAAGGAACATGGCATCAAGCCGTTCATGGGCGGGAACGTGGCGGAGCTTGCCTACGCTCAAGGCACCCTCGAAGAGCATTTGGCCTACACCAAACGCCACGGTTGGGAGGCCACTGAGATTTCGGAAACTTACATCGCCTTTCCGGACGATCTTAAGCTCGATCTCATCAAGCGTTGCGCGGATGATGGGCTCGAGGTGTTTTACGAATGGGGCCTGAAAAAACCCACCGAGCCGTTGGTCCCGGAAGACGCGGCCGAGGAAATTTCGCGATACGTGGAAGCCGGCGTATCGGTTGTGATCATTGAAGAAGGCGAGGTCGATTTGCTGATCGGAAAGGACGGAAACGGTGACTATCCGGAACGTCTCAAGAAACTGTTCGAGTTGGTGGGGCCGGAAAAATTGATGGTCGAAACCAATAAGCCGCGACAGATCGGATGGTTCATGCGCGAAATGGGGACGACCATCAACATCGGCAATCTAAAATATGACCAAGTTGCCGAGATCGAACCACTACGTTACGGAATTGGCCGCGAAGTCGATTATGCGATCTATGATCCTTATCTACCTCGCGGGTAGCGGCTCCATCGTTCTTCCCCTATCTCATCCAATAGCTGACGTTGACCCATGACGACAGCGTACGGTGGCTAATGGCTATTGGCGGGAAATCCGCGGCCGTGCGGTCGGGCGTCCGCTGTCGACAGGATAGCCGACGCGCCTGAAAGTTTCTCACTCATTGTGGGAACCGGCACTGCCCGCCGCGCGAGCCCGCGCCGCATAAACCCCAGTGCCATTCGCCGGATTTGCCATTCCGGTTGATTGTTTCGCGCCCCCATTCCGTGGCCTTGTTCCGCCATGAACGAACAGGCCGATACATCTCCAACCGACACCGAGGCCGGCAACCCGCCCTTGCGCGACCTGCCGCTCAGGGTGTTCCATTGGCTGACGGTGCTGGCCGTCACTGCCGCCTTGGTGACCGGCTTCCTGGCGCCGCCCTGGTGGCAGACGGTGCACGTGACCGCCGGCTATGGCTTAGGCGTGCTCCTGGCTTTCCGTATCCTTTGGGGCGTCTTCGGCAGCCGGTTCAGCCGCTTCCGTTCGTTTTCATTGACCATCGTCGGCACGGTCCGCTACCTGCGCACCGTCGCCAGGGGTCATGCCCCCGCGTTCGACGGTCACAATCCCGCGGGAACGTGGATGATCGTGATCTTGCTGGCCCTGTTGGCGGGCTTGCTCATCAGCGGCCTGATCCTCCTCGGCGGGCAGGAAAAACTCGGACCGCTTGCCGCCGTCGTCGATTTTCAAACGGCGCGGCGTTTCCAAAACCTCCATGAGATCGCCGCCTGGGCGCTGCTCGGCGCGGTGGCCCTGCATCTGCTTGGCGTCGCCTTCGAGACCTTGGTGCGGAAGCATCCGGTCCTGATGGCGATGGTTACCGGCATGAAACCCGGCTGGAAACGCCCCGCGCCCGATACCGACAGGACCTGGACACGGCGCGGCGGCGCGCTTGCGGCACTCACCGGTCTGGTGCTGGTCGGCGCCGGCACCGCGCTCTCCGCGCTGCCGGCGAAGGGTGTCGTGCCCGTCCGTTTCCCAGACACCTACAAAGCCGAATGCACGGACTGTCACGCCCTCTACCACCCCAGTCTCCGGACCGGCGCGGCGTGGAAACATGTGATGGCCCGATTGGATGAGCACTACGGCGAGGACGCATCCCTTTCCGATGCGGCGCGCCAGGCGATCACCGCGTTCCTGGCCGCCAACAGCGCCGAAACATTCGATACCGAGGTTTCGTGGCGGATCGGCAGACAGGATACATCCAGCCTGCGCATGACCGATACCGCCTATTGGAAGCGGCGCCACCGGGACATCGAAGACGCCGCCTTCACCGACCCGGCGGTCGGGTCGAAGGCGAACTGCACGGCCTGTCACAAGGATGCCGAAACGGGCCTGTTCGCCGACAGTGAAATCCACCCACCTGAAAGAGGCCGGAAATGAAACGCCGACACGCTTTAAGCCGCATAACAACGTCCCTGCTTCTCGCGCTCGCCTGTGCGACGCTGGCGCTACCGTCGTATGGCGCCGACCCGCGTCAACAAATCATCACCGGCTACGAAGCCGCGGCGAAAGCCGCCGCGCCCGATTTCAACGGGTTTTCGGCGGATCGCGGCAAGGCGTTTTTCCTCGCCTCGCCGGGCACGGGAAAGCCGGAAACGCCGTCCTGCACCACCTGCCATACGGCCGACCCGAGGACTTCGGGCAAGACCCGCGCCGGAAAACCCATCGCCCCGATGGCCGTTTCCAAACAATCCGATCGCTATCTGGAGGCCGCCAAGGTCGAGAAATGGTTCCGGCGAAATTGCCGGAGCGTCCTCGGCCGCGAATGCACGGCCGCCGAAAAAGGCGACTTCCTGACCTTCATGGTCACCCAGTAACCCAAACCGGAGAAACCGCATGACCACCAGCCCCTCCTCCATCTTCATGCTCGCCGCGCTTGTCGCGGCGCTGATGCTCGGCGCCACCGGCGCCAGGGCCGACGAGCGATACACACCGGTCACGGACGCCGTGACAAAGAAGGAATGCGGCGCCTGCCACATGGCGTTCCAGCCCAGCATGCTGCCGGCGAAATCGTGGACCCGGATCATGGACGGATTGACCGATCATTTCGGCGAAGACGCGTCGCTGGACGCGGCGACGGTCAACCACATCAAGTCGTACCTGGTCGGTAATGCCGCCGACGCCGGATGGTGGGGCGGCAAGTTCATGCGCGGCCTTGGCGACGATGCGGCGCCGCTTCGCATCACCGAAACGCCCTATTGGCTGCGCGAGCACAACAAGGAAGTGCCGGCCTCGGCATGGCGCGATCCGCGCGTCAAATCGAAGGCCAATTGCATCGCCTGCCACCGCGCGGCGGAGAAAGGCTACTACGACGACGACTGAACGGACGGCGTGGGAATTGTCTCGGCCGCCTGCCTTGCTAAGATGCCAAACACCGGCGCTATACGGGAAACTGATTGATGCGAGCCCCCTCCGGATACGAAGCGAAACTGCTGCTTCTCTCGTTCGTCGTGATTGCGGTTTGCGAAGTCTTTTTTCTCATGGACGTGGTCGCCGATATCTTTCACTGGGATATCGGTGCGCCATGGTTCGACCACGGCAGCATCGAGATGGCCACGACCGTCACGCTGGCGCTCGCGCTGGTCGTTATCGGCCGGGAGACCGTTCGGTTGCTGTCGTCCCATCGGCGGGCCGAAGCCAGCGTGCAAGCCGCGTCCGGCGAGTTGCTCGGCGTCATCGAGCGGAAATTCAATGACTGGCAATTGACGGCGTCGGAAAAGGAAATCGGCTTGCTGCTGATCAAAGGCATGTCGAACCAGGAAATCGCCGATATCCGGGACACCCGCCCCGGCACCGTGAAAAGCCAAAGCAGCGCCATTTACCAGAAGGCCGGCGTTCGAAACCGCCAGGAACTTGCCGCCTATTTCGTCGAGGACCTGCTTGCCGGCGAGCGCCTGTTGAAAAACAGCTAGACCGTTCTATCCGCGAATATCGGATTCGGCAGGTCCGCAGGCCAGCGTCATGCGGCCTGACCCGAGCGGTGCCAGCTCGTTCAAGGCAACCATCGCCGGCGCCTCTATGGGGCGTGGGCCGGCATCGCCGGCGATGCCCGAAAACAGCCAGCGGTAATCCCCATCGGCGCTGCGCGGCCCGCGTTCACGGGTCGGCTGGCCGAGCGGCCTGGCGCCGTCCGGCGTGAACTCGGCAAGGGCGAAACGGAACGTGTAGTTGGGCGTCAGCCCCATGCGCAGGTCCGCAAAAACGATCTTGTCGCCGTCCCGTTCCAACCGGAAATAGCCATCGGTAAAGGCCGCCAGCGTGCGGTAAGCCGGGGTGCCTTCGAGACAGGCCGCCAGTTCCGGATGGCGCGGGTGCGCATAGATCGTCACTTTGTCGTCACCGAACAGCGGCAGGTAGACGTTCAGATAGCGCTCGCCGTCGATGGCGATGGTGCGCCAATAGAGCGTGTTGAACGGCGTCGGAATGGCCAGCGTCCGCTCCGGAACGATGCCCTTGGCCGCCAATAGCCGCTCCGCGCGCGCCTCGACCCAGGTTTGCGCCACGACCGTGAAGGCCATGTAGGCCGTGGAAACGGCAAGCGCGCCCTGCAGCCAGCGCTTGTAGCGCGGCCCCCAGCCCTTCACGAACAGTGCCCACATCACCACCCCCAGCAGCGGCAGCGTATACAGCGGATCGATGATGAAGATCGATCCCACGCCCACCGGTTCGGGCGCCACCGGCCAGAATAGCTGGGTGCCGTAAACGGTCATGGCGTCGATCAGGGCGTGGGTCGCGAATACCAGGTAAACCGCCAGGTAGGTCACGATGCGTTTGTCCCTGAGATCGGCGATGAGGCGCACCAGCGGCTCGGCGAACAGCGGCGTCGCCAACGCCTGGACCAGCAGCGAATGGGTCGGCCCGCGGTGCGTGGTGAACGACGACACCGGATCGGCGGCCGGCACGAAGGTATCCAGGTCCGGCAAGGTGCCGTAAAGCCCGCCGATCAGGGCGGCGCGGCGCGCGCCGATCCTGGGCCCGAGCAAAGCGGCGCCGACCGCGCCGCCGAGAACGAATTGGGTCACTGAATCCATGTTGATGTTATGGGGTGGTGAAAAGCCCGGTTCAAGGGGCTGGTCCGTCCGCGCACCGGTTAAATGCGTTGCCCGTACACATCGACCGGTTTGGCGGTTTCGACCCGATGGGTGACGAATGGCAAATCGCGAAGATAAAGGCTGTTGTAGCCGAAGTGCCGGTCGGTCCCGGAGGTGATCGCACGCGAGCGGGGGTCGTAGGAAAACCGCGCAAACCCCCGTTTTTCCAGGTCTTGCGACAAGGCCTCGTCATGGAATTCGACGACCAGCGCCTTCAATGTGGGGCAATCCAGGGTGCTGTGCGCGCCTTTCAGGGCGATGGGTTCGTGACCCTCCAGGTCGAGCTTCATGATCGCGGGCTCGCAGGCCAGGGAATCCAGCGCCAGTTGCCGTACCTCGATCGTCGGCAATTGTGAATCCGTAGTCACGAAATTCATCGTGTCGAGATGCCCCGTCATCCGAACGAGCCCGTCACGGTCCCCCGCGGCGGCCTCGATGACGGTGACCATGTCTTCGATCGCGTTGGCCGAGAGATTCCGCCGCATGGCCTCTAGCGTCGCCGGTACCGGTTCGATGGCGATGGTCCGCGCACCGGCAACCGCCGAGGCCAGGACCGTATAGCAGCCCACGTTGGCCCCGACATCGACGAACAGGTCGCGCGGCCGCAGGAAATGCAGCAAAAACCCCATGTCCGAATATTCATGCAGGCCGCAATAAATATTGCCGGTCGCCCCCGTCATGCCGCGGCGCATCACCAAGCGGGTGTTTTCAACCCAATCGACGGAGACATCCCGCTCACGCCGCGCCTTCAATTGCCACGATAACACGCGCAGCAGCGCCGCCGGCAGCCGGCGACGGGTCAACGGATGCCTGAACAGGAGATGGATAGCCGGAAAAACGGACCCTGCGCGTTCGAACATGATCGGATTATAGCCGCCGGCACATTTGTTTCGACGCCTAATCGAACCTACTTGAACACCCGGAACAGCCCCATCGCGTAGGCCGCATGCACCGCCAGCACCGCACCCCAGCCGACCATCGGCAGCACGAACCAGGCACGTTCGGGCGTGAACCAGAAATTCACCGCCAAAAGCACCGTCATCGCCGCGAAATAACCCGCCAGGTGCAAGGCGAAACCACGCAGCCGCCGCTGTGCCTCGCGCGCCTTTCCGGCATCTTCTGGGGACGGCGGGTTTCGGTCCTGGTTCATGGTGGGCGGCTCCCGGGTTGAGTTCGACTTGCGCCACAAACACGCTTCCTAACCCATTGTCAACATTGTCGTTTCAGACACCGAAACCGGAAAGCGCATGACAGGCCACGGGGGCTGTGCTGGTATGGCGGCAGCTCTGGGAGGAAGCCGAAACCATGACAGACACCGACACCAATTTCGCCCCCGACCTGCTGCGCGATCGGGTTGTTTTCATCACCGGCGGCGGCACCGGCATCGGGCGCGGCATCGTCGAGGTGCTGGGCCGGCTGGGGGCCAAGATCTTCATCACCAGCCGCCGCGCCGAAGTCATCGAGGCCGCCGTCGGCGAGCTCTCCGAGCTCGGCATCGATGCCGCCTGCACGGTCTCGGACGTACGTGACCCGGAAGCCGTCGCGCGCGCCATCACCGAATGCGTCGAGTGGTTCGGCGGGCTCGATATCCTGATCAACAATGCGGCGGGCAACTTCAACTGCCCGACGGCGGAACTTTCGCCCAACGGCTGGAAGACGGTCATCGACATCGATTTGAACGGCACCTTCTATTGCTGCCGCTATGCCTATCCGCACCTGAAAGAGAGCCGTTTCGGCGGGCGCATCATCTCGATCACCACGTCGCGCGCGCATACGGGCTGGCCGCGCGCCGCCCACGCGGGCGCCGCCAAGGCCGGGATCCTGTCGCTGACGCGCGCGCTGGCCGTCGAATGGGCGCCGGACGGCATTCTGGTCAATACCGTGGCGCCCGGCCCCATCGCCGGCACCGTCGGCGTCGACAAGCTTTATATCGCCGAAGGGCGCGAGCAGGAAATCCTCTCGCAGGTGGCGCTCGGGCGATTCGGTGCGCCGGCCGACATCGGCAACGCCATCGCCTATCTCTGCTCGCCGGGCGCCAACTACGTCACCGGCACGGAAATCGCCGTCGACGGCGGCCGGCAATGGAATTTCGCCTCCACATCCTGAAACCGGGAAATATCATGACCGAAAACCACATCCACATCGACTTGCAGGACGGCGTCCTCGTCGTCCGCCTCGACAGCCCCGAAACCCGCAATTCCCTGACGCCCTCGATCCGCGACGGGCTGGCCAGGGCCACGGAACGCGCTGTCACCGATCCGGACGTGCGCGCCGTCTACATCACCGGAACCGGCAAGGCCTTTTGCGCCGGCGGCGACTTCAAGGCGCTGACGACGCATAACGATTCCTGGTCGGTGCACAACCGCTTCCGGCAATTGGCGCATTGGCTGCAGCCGCTGATCCGGCTGCAAAAACCGGTGATTACCGGGCTCAACGGCGTTGCCGTCGGCGGCGGCATGGGGCTGGCGCTGGCCGGCGACGTCATCATCGCCGCCGAGAGCGCCAAGCTGATGGCCGGCTTCATGCGCTTGGGGGTGGTCCCCGACTACGGCATGATGTATCAACTGCCGCGCCTGGTCGGCATGGGCCGGGCCAAGCACTTCATCTTCACCAACGGCTCCTGGACGGCGGAACAAGCGCTGGAACTCGGCGTCGTGCAGGAAGTACTGTCGGACGCCGATTTCGACGCCCAGGCGCTTGAGCGCGCCAAGGAGTTGGCGAACGGCCCCATCGAGGCCATGGGCATGGCGAAATGGTTGATGGAGCGCTCGTTCGAGAGCTCGTTCGAGGAAATGATGACCTTCGAAGCACTGGCGCAGCCGCTGGCCTTCCGCACCGAGGCGCACCAGGAAGGATTCGGCGCGCTCAAGGCCAAGGAAACGCCGGATTTCCCGGCCGCATCGAAACGTGAATTCCAGTACCGCCACGCCAAGGGCGAGATCGCCGATGACGAATGAGTTGCCGGCGCCGCTGATCGCGCCGGACGGCGCCCCCTATTGGCGCGCGGCCGCCGAGGAACGCCTGGAAATCCAGTGCTGCGCCGCGTGCGGCACCTATCGCTTTCCGCCCGGCCACCTCTGCCGCGCCTGCGGCTCCGACGCCGCCGATTGG
>Ga0209692_10002130_pt1 | contig 23182 bp, 18 predicted proteins | sample tdDd472_FD_187129 | JGI IMG/M metagenome (GOLD analysis project Ga0209692, IMG submission 187129) | Marine sediment microbial communities from the Atlantic coast under amendment with organic carbon and nitrate - tdDd47.2 (SPAdes)... | ecosystem: Environmental > Aquatic > Marine > Coastal >... | reverse complement strand
GGGCTGAGGTTCGGCGGGGGCGCTTTCTGGAATTTCCAGGCGGAGGGTCTCCTCCGGTTTGACCCGGTAGGACGGGTCGGTTATGGTCCCGCCTTCGTTAGCGACATGGCCGTTTTGGATCAGGCTTTTAAGGCGCGACCGAGAATGCTCGGGAAACGCCGATGCCAAAAAACGGTCGAGCCGTTCGCCGGACGCTTCTTCGGAAACCTCCGCCGTAAGGGTTTGATCGACCGGATCGAGGCCGGTCATGTTGTCTAATTCATTCATCCATCGGAGACTGGACCGAAACGATGCAGGCGCTCAAGGGTTTAGTGATCGGCATGGGATTGCTGATCGTCATTGGTATGGGAGTTCTCGGATACGGGCTATACAAAAAAGCCACCGACCCTGGGTTTAAATTCTTCAAGGATTCCGGGGCGCCGACAGCCTCCGCCCCCGCCACTCCTGCGGCGCCAATCGCCTCTGCAGCGCCGCAAACACCGTTGAAATCTTTCGGCACCAAGTCCGTTCCTCTGGCCCCAGGCGAGACACTGGAAGGCGTCACCCCCAACGGCTCTTATCTGATTCTCCACCTCAAAGGGTCCGATGGTTCCGATAGCCTGACCATCGTCGACATGAACGGTGGCGCAGTCGTCGGCCGTCTCAACCTGGAACCGCTCAAGTAAGGTGATCCGCCTCACCCCTCAACAACTGGGGCGGATAACCCGGCACCTGGAAGCAGCCTATCCCAACGAAGGGTGCGGCCTGCTGGTAGGGACCGGAAGAGACAATGTTGCCGTCACCCGCGTGGCAGCCGCACCGAACGTCACCAGCGAAGACGCCACAATCCGTTTTGAGGTCGATCCCAAATTTCAGTTCGATCTCATGCGCGAGCTGGAAGGATCGAGCGAACGGATCGTCGGGCATTTTCACTCACACCCTGACGGCAGCCCTATTCCATCGGAACGCGATAAAAAGATGGCGCTCGATAAAGAACTTATTTGGTTGATTGTCGCTGTTGAAAAGGGCAAGGCGGGAACGCCCCAAGCCTACGCTGTCGAAGAAGAAGAAAAAGACTTCCAGCCCATCCCCTTAATTATCGAATAATTGTTTTATTCGGCGGCGACGGTGACGCCCGTTTCATCATCCTGATTTGGCACAACTGTATAGGAATCGAAGGCGACCTCACCCCACTGCCCGGTCGAACCATCAGTTCCGTTGGTTTCGCCAAGCTTGGTCAAAGTTGCGCCATCCTGGCTCTTGCCCGCCTTGACGAAGGAAAGCTGGAGACTTTCAATTCCGGCATCGGCAAGACTGGTCAATTCACCAGCCTCTGAAATGCCGTTGCTGTTTGCATCCTGCCAAATAACCAGTTTGTCGTAGATTTCATCCTCAGAAGAAATCAGGCCGTCTTTATTTTCATCATAAAGCGCCATCACATCCGCCGAAGAGGTCAGGTCGCCCGGATTGGCATTCTCATAGTTGAACGAGGGCGACACCAACTCACCGACATCATCAATCGAACCATTATCGTTAAGGTCGGCCGCCAGCAAGCCATCGTCAGGCGCAACCCAACCGGTTTGCTCTTTCACGCCATTACCATCGATATCGAACCTCACACCTTCAGAAACCGAAACGGTCTCTATGCCGTCGCCGTCCAAATCAATCACGATGGGATCGGTATTGACGAGATTGACCTTGGCGGTAAGCGGATCGGAGATTCCACCGCTGTCATCACTGACCGTCAGACTGATGGTCCGGCTTTCAGTGGCGTCAGTAGTGCTCGTAAAGGTGATGCTCTGAATAGCGGTCTGATAATTGGCGATGGAATCGACGCCGGTAATATTCATGACCCCCGTCGAAGTATTGTAGTTGACCGACAAACTGCCCGGCGCACCGACAGACAGGACATCTCCTGCAGCAAATCCGGTAATGGTCAGGTTGGCCGAAGCAATATTGGTCGAGTCCCCATCGGCAATCACCATAGAAGCAAACGGGCTCACCGCCACATCGGTCAGGTAGCAGTAGTCCACCTCATTGGACGTGTTGAGAATAACTTCACTATGGTCGGCCGTGTAGCTCGCCTTGAACACATCAGCCAATCCATCACCGTTAAAGTCGCCAACGGCCGATTGGTAGGTATCGTTTGTGTAAGTGGTAATGGCGTTGGTCGAGTTGATATTGGTGAAAGCACCCGTCCCATCATTGATCAGGTACTCATCCGCACCGTCCCAATGAGCGGCGACAATATCCAGGTCGCCATCACCGTCCAGATCGCCAATCGCAGAATTTTCGCGTCCGTTGGTTCCAGCAAGAGGGCCGGCATCTGTGCCGCCATACCCTGCATCTTTGGTAAATGTCAGGTTTCCATCGCCATCGTTCTTAAAGACAAATGACTGGCCATAGCGGTTGTTCAGATAGAGATCGATATCGCCATCACCATCGAAATCGGCGGCTTCGATGTCTAGGGTCGAGGCGGTTCCGGTATCGGTTCCGCCGCCGGAATCGTACTTGTTATTTAGATATCCGTTAAAGCTGTAGGTTCCGGTGCCGTCGTTTTCCCAAACCTCGGCATCCTGGCCCCAACCGCCAAGAACAATATCTTGGTCACCATCACCATCGAAATCTGCAAAGGCCACTGCCGTATCGTTAAATGTGGTTTGCTGCTGAGTGAAGGTTTGTCCGAGCGTAAAACCGCCAGACCCATCGTTAAGATAAAGCTTCGGTGCGATAGATTGATTGAGAACCAATAGATCTAAATCGCCGTCACCATCCGCATCACCAAGAGCCGTTTGCCGGTTGATAGTCCCGAAATTGAAACTCGAGGTAAAAGAATTATCCTGATTGTTGAGATAAACATCGCCAGCCCCAGTGACGATATCGTCATAATTATCGCCATTGAGATCGGCGACACGCAGGCGCCCATAAGCCCCCGAAACCACTGTGTACTCAGCACCGAAGCCTCCAGCTCCATCACCCAGACGGATCGTTACATCTGACGCAGTACCGTCTGCTAACGCCAGATCAAGATTGCCATCGTTGTTGAAATCTCCCGTTTCCACATAATTGTAGATTTCCGTGGCCCCGATAGATTGACCGGCGCTAAAGCTCGTTGTTGCATAATCACCAGAGAGCGTCGGCGCATCGTTGACCGCATTAATCCCCTCAATACCGTAGGAAATACCACTGGCCGAAACGGGCGATGTGGCGTCATCAGTCGTCGTGTCGAATGTCTGTTTTGTCGTTCCGCTGGTAAAGGTCAGAGCCGTGGAGTCATCAACTGCATGCAGGGTCAAGGAACCAACAGTTCCGTTATAATCGGCAGTGGGAATAAAACGAATATGGCTCGAATTGTCGAGCAGCAACGCCGAACTCGTCGAGACCGTCCCGATATCGTACCACGTCGTACCTGCATCCGTGCTGTACTGCCAAGTGCCCTCGCTTGCCGTCGACGCATCCCCGGCAATGGCGACACCGGCCATGGCATCGCCATCGATATCGGTGAACTGCGCGCCAATCAGTGTCTGGACATCAAAACTGGTGGGGTTGGTCGAATCTTCCGCTATGGCCGCATAGTTGCCGCCCGCGCTGAACGATGGCGCATCGTTAACTCCAGTCACCGATGTCGAAAGGCTCGATCCCGCTGCAGAAACGCTTGATGTAGCGTCATCGGTAGTGGTGTCGAAAAGCGCACGGGTCGCGCCGTAGGAAAAACCATTGGTTACCGAATCATCGATGGCATGGACCGTCAACGCACCAGGCGTACCGGAGTAGCTGGCGACCGGTACAAACCGCAGCTTTGCAGTGGTGTCGAGCATCAAGGCAGCATCGGTCGAAACGGTTCCGATAGAATGCCACGTCGTCCCTGAATCCGTGCTGTATTCCCAACTGCCTTCCGCACCGTTTGAAGCATCCGCGGTGATGGCGATCCCCGCCATGGCGTCGCTGTCGGTATCGGTGAACTGGCTACCAAACAGCGAGGCGACGGTATCGCCTACCGGGTTCGCATCGTTTTCCAATGCTGCAGCCAAGGTTGCGCCGGAACTGAAATCAGGCGCGGTATTATTGACCGTAATCGCCGTTCCGTTGGTCGTCCCATCGGCGTTGAACCGCTGCATATAAATGCCAAGCCCATCACCGTCCTGACCATCCGACGCCCAGGTGACAATAAAATCACCATCAGCAAGCACGGCAACCTGGGGCGTTGTCTGGTCGCCCGCGGTTTCGGTATTGATCTGGAACTCAGCACCGATTTTGCCACCCGATGCATTGAATATCTGGCCGTAAATCCCATAGGAAGTGCCGCCATCATCACCTTGCCCCTGCCAGACAATGACAAAGTTATCGCCGCTTAAAGTCGCAACGGAAGGTGTCGACTGAGCATTTGTCGTCGCGGAATTGACAAGAAACTGACCGACAACCTCCGTCCCGCTGCTATCGAAAATCTTGGCATTGACGCCCTGACTAGACGTGTCGTAATCCGACCAAGCGACAACCACATTACCATTCGCCAAAGCCGCAGCAGACGGGGCGTATTGATTATAAGAAGACGGATCGTTAACCTGGAATTCGGCTCCCCAGGTGGGGCCGCTCGGGTCGAAGACCTTTGCAAAGATACCCTTTGTCGAACTTGTATCCTGCTGATCGGACTCCCAAACCGTTATAATCTTGCCGTCGGCCGTCGCAACGGCCGACGCAGGATTTTGATGCTGAGTCGTATAGGTATTGATCAAAGTCTCACTGAGAATCTCGGTATCGGCGCTATCGAAAATCTGCAAAAACTGATCGGAATACTCAACACTGTTCCCGCCCTCATGCCGGGAGACCAGCGCATAACCGCCGCCGGGCATGGCGATAAGGTTCGGATTGGCTTCATTGCCACCCGTCGAGCTATTGAGATGTTTTTCCGCTCCATCCACACTGCCATCAGGGTTATAGCGCTGGGCGTAGATTCCTGAATAGACATCACTTCCCTGGCTATAACTATCCCAGGCAATCATGAAATCCCCATCCGTCAATTCAACAACGTGCGGATTGCGTTGCGCATCAGCCGTCTCGGTATTGACCAAAAATTCAGAGCCATTTGCCGATCCATCGGCATTATACATCTGCGCATAGACGCCCCACCCAGCATCGGCATTGTCATGCCCGAGGGACTCCCAAGCCACGATCCAACCGCCGTCGCTCAACGCTGCTACGCTTGTATTTTGCTGGCTACCCGCCGTCTCCGTGTTGATCTGGGTTTCGGTATAGTTTTCAGAAACAGTAAAATTGAAGATGTCCGAAACGGAACCGCCACGACCGTCGGTGACCGTGACCTTAATACTGTGCGTTCCAGCCGACCCTGCGGCGAGTGTCCCAGAGAACGTCCATTCATTCTGGTCATTCAGATCGAACGTAATCCCTTGAGAAGACAAGGGGGCGCCATCGGCGAATGTCGCGCTGTAGGTCAACGAATCCCCATCCGGGTCGCTAAAGGTGTCCGCTGGCAAGGTGAGGTTAAAGGCCGCGCCTTCCTCTCCTGTTTGATCGGGAATCGCATTCACCACAACCGGTGGCTTATTGGGTGGCGGCGGGGACGGGTCATCCGGCGGGGGTTCCTTGGTCACAATCGTCTTGTCTTTTGAACCATCCTCCCGTCCATTTTGATCACCCCCATTTTTCAAGCCCACATCCGCAAAAAGATTATCCTTTTCTGAGTTGCCCTCCAGGTTGGTATTGCCGTTGTTGCCCTGTGTCCCGGTTGGCGTATTATTTTGCCCCTGGGCGCCTTGGCCTTCTACCGACTGACCCTGGCCATTTTGCGAAACGACACCACCCGTAAGGTTTGTGTTACCGGCCAACGAGTCATTACCCAGCGTATTGGCTGCCTGATTAACCGCTTGGTCGGCTTCCTGGGTTGCATTGTTCAGTTCAGTTTCAGCCTTTGCCGCATTTGCTCTGGCAACATCGGCTTTAGCCTGGGCTTCCGCAGCTCGTTGGTCGGCGGCGGCCTTATCTTCCGGCGAGGCGTTCTCGGCCGCCAGACGCGCTGCATCGGCTTCCTGTTGGGCCGTATCGGCTTCTTGCTGGGCCTGCTGTGCTAGTCTGGCAGCATCGATACGGGCGACAATTTTATCTACCGCATTCGTCACATCGGCCGGGAAAGCCCCAGGATTGGCGATCATGCCAAAAGCGCCACCAAAAACCGTCCCGAACTCATTGAGCGACATGGTTTGAGGCGGCGGCGGAGCCAGAGTGCCGTCAGTGATGCTTAAGCCTTGGAAACCGCCATTGACCGTGACCACGCCGCCCGAGGTGGCGACCGTGATTTCCCCGGTCAGGATTCCGCCACCTTGCCCCGCCTCACTGAGCAGCACCACGGAGGTCTCGCCCCCCTCACCGGCAACCACACCGCCCGCCGTTCCACGAATACCGATGGTGGCGACCGGTGTCTTGATATTCATGGCGTCCGGGTCTGTTTTGGCGATTTGCCCGGAGACGAAAGTCATGGCCCCCTTCAGAAGCATCATGGAGCCGCCGCCTTCGGCTGCACCGGCGTCATAGACCAACTCATCGAGGACAAGACGACCGTCGGCATCGAGCGACATGGTGCTTTCATCGGCAAAGGTCACGCCAACCGCACCGTCAGCTCCAGTTACCAGTTCATCGCCTTGATAAAGCGAATCGCCCTGTTTGAGCGTCACCTTTTCGCCAGTGGCCCGCACCACGGTTACCGTGCCGTTCAGCGTCTCAACCTGTCCGATGGGCTCACCCAGAGCGCCGCCACCAGCTTGGGCGAACTGCATGGGAGCCTCGGGACCGGCGAGGATATCGACAATGTGGGCGGGGATGATCACGCCATTAGCGCCCTTAACGGCCATATCGACAGGGTTTTCGAAGTAGCCGACAAGGACGATTTTTTCGCCACCATCGTTGGAAATCACTAAATCGGGACCAAAGCGCGCGTAGTCGGCTTCCGGCAGCCAGTCGTTACTGCTCAAATGGACAAACGGGCTCTTCATCCCGCGTACGTCCATGAATGACGTATCGGCATCAAACGCATTGAGAGCGGTGATCGGCGCTTGTCTCAATTTTCCCTCGTCCTTGCGGCAAGGCGGTTAAATCTATTCTAATTTTGTTGACCGCACCTTGCAAAACCTACCAAATTTATCACTCAACCGATTAACCGAAAGTGACCCAGATCACAGTATGACACGAAATCTACGGATTCTGGCAGGGCCGGAAGCAATCAAAACAATCAAACGGGACGGGCTCGACAAAGAAGCAGTCAAAATCGTACCCGGCGCGGCAGGCGGCCCTAAATGGCTGGTTCTGGGCCGCATGGACCGAGTGATCTTCGGCGAATGGTTCAAAGGCCGTAAAACCCCCGTCGACATCATCGGCGCTTCATCAGGCGCATGGCGGTTTGCAGCGGCTGGACAAGCCGATCCGGCCCAAGCTCAAGCCCGGCTGGAGGAGACTTACATCACCTCACGTTTCGATCTCTCGGTTTCCCCCCGAATGATCCGAGAGCAATGCGCCGAAATGGTATCGACGATCCTCGGCAAAAACGGCGCAAGGGAAATCCTCTCCAACCCAATCGTCCGCACCCATGTGATGACCGTTCGTTCGACCGTTCTGACCGAGGGAGAAGGCAAGATCAGCCTCGGCATTCCTTCGACGGCCGCCTTCTTCGCCAACGCCGTTTCACGAACCGGCCTCAATCTCTTCTTCCGCCGCGCCCTGTTCAGCGACCCCCGTTCTCAAACCACATTCAATTGGGATGATGGCCTTAGAACGGAGAACGCCCCACTGAGCGAAGAAAACATGGCTGCCGCCGTGCTGGCCAGCGGAGCCATTCCCATTGTGACTGAGGGGGTAAAAGATATTCCAGGGGCTGAGCCCGGCGTCTACCGGGATGGTGGCGTCAGCGATTATCAGTTCGGTTCGCCACTGCTAGCCAACGACGCAGACGGAATCGTTCTCTACCCCCACTATGCGCCAACGGTCAAACCGGGATGGCTCGACAAGCACTTGCCTTGGCGGCGAACGCCACCCTCCCGGCTATCGAGAACGGTCATCCTAACCCCATCGCCTGAATTTATAGCCAGATTGCCCGATAAAAAAATTCCAATCCGTCAGGATTTCGTCAAGATGGATAACGATGAACGCATCGCCAACTGGCGTACGGCAGCCAACGAAGCCGAACGACTTGCCGATGAACTAAGAGAAACAATTGATAAACAGAGCTGGAACGATGCCATCGAGCCACTTTCCCAATAAACCAAAAACGTTTCTTAGAAGCCTCTTCGAAGCGGCGCTGAAAGCGGCTCAACCCGCGCACTGTCTGCCCAAACACTTACCGCCCCCTCCCAAGGGCCGAACAGTCGTCGTAGGGTTCGGAAAAGGAGCCGCGGCGATGGCGCAGGTCGTAGAAGAAGTCTGGGACGCTCCCCTTGAGGGTGTCATTGTCACCCGTTACGGACATAAGGTCCCTTGCAAAACGATCAAAGTATTGGAAGCCTCTCATCCGGTGCCCGATCAGGCAGGGGTAGAGGCGACACGGGAAATTCTCGAGACAGTTTCCAACCTGACACCCGACGATCTGGTCATTTGCCTCATCTCGGGCGGTGGCTCGGCGCTATTCGTCCAACCACCGAAAGGCGTATCGCTTGAGGAAAAACAAGCGTTGACCCGCGACCTCCTGGCCTGCGGCGCGCCAATCGATAAAATCAATACCGTGCGGCGTCACCTCTCACTGGCCAAAGGAGGGCGACTGGCCGAAGCCTGCGCACCCGCCCAGGTGATTTCGTTGATTATTTCCGACGTACCGGGAGATGATCTCGAAACCATAGCTTCCGGTCCGACCGTCCCCGACCGGACAACCCGACAGGATGCCCTGAACATTCTAAAACGTTATGGTATCACGCCACCGTCCGGCATCGCCGCTTACCTTAATAGTGCCGAAGGAGAAACACCGCCCCCTGACACACCTTGCTTTAAGGACGTCGTCAACCGGTTGATTGCGACACCTCAAGCCAGCCTCGACGCAGCAGCTACACAAGCCGAGGTGAAAGGTGTTTCAGCGGCCATCCTCGGCGATGCGCTTGAAGGAGAAGCCCGGAGTCTCGCCCGGCAACAAGCCAAACTAATCCTTGAACTCGCAGCAGGAAAAACCGACACGCACTTTCCCTGCGTTCTTCTTTCCGGGGGCGAAGCTACTGTGACACTCAGAGGGTCCGGCAAAGGCGGCCCGAATACGGAATTCGCCCTGGCGTTGGCAATCGCACTCGACGGCCATCCGGGCATTTACGCCCTTGCCTGCGACACCGACGGGGTGGACGGCAGCGAGGACAACGCAGGCGCATTCATCAGCCCGGACACCTTGGCCCGCGCCGAGCAACAAGGGCTCGACCCAGAGAAATATCTAGCGGAAAACAATTCTTATGCATTTTTCAAGGAACTCGGCGACTTGATAGTGACCGGCCCTACACTAACCAATGTTAACGACTTCCGCGCCGTTCTGATAACCGGCTAGAGCGGATTTGTTTCAATCTAGTATTCCCGCCTGGCAACGACCTTTGCATAAGCCCGAGCCGCCTCTCCCGGGCGAGGTTTATTGATGGTTGGCTCTGGCTTTTTGGGAATAACTTTTTCCAAAACCAACCAAAAAAACACAAACCCACCAAAAGCGCATAACAAGCCCATGGCAGCATCGGCATTGTTGATATGGTTCATCATGATACGGAAATAAACGATTGGAAAAATCTGAAATAAAGCCAGAAACACAATCGACAGAACAAAGGCTTTCGCAACACTTGCCCGGCGCTGAAAAGAACGGTCCGAGATTTGTTGAACAGTTGCCAGAATGACCCCCATCCCAGCCATGACGGATAGATAAAAAGCAAAGTCGTGCATTGCACCCCCCAGTGATGCGAAATGCCCTAACCGCCGTTCGGCTCCGACGATGGAAGATCAAAATTAATGAATTCGGACTGCTATTAGCAGCTTTTTGTTGTCCAAAACTCACATTCCTTAACTATTAGGTGTAGCACAAGGATTAAAAACATTCAACTAACCCTTTGTTTCTTCTGGATAAGCATGTTTTCGCATTATCAAAACAATGCGGCGTACGCTATCCCAGATAACCTATCGGTAGTAAGCTGGCCCTATAGGGAATGTTATTTTAAGGACAGGCTTGAATGGGATCGACCATCACCAACCGACGTGACTTGTCGTTTTTGCTCTATGAGGTTTTTGATGTTCTGGCGCTAACTGAGCAAGAGCATTATGCCGACCATGATCGGGAAACCCTCGAAGCTGTGCTCGATACGGCCCAAAAAATCGCCGAAGATCACTTTCTTCCTCATGCCGCTGCCGTCGATGAAGAGGAACCAACCTTTGAAAACGGCGTTGTCTCCATGCGACCCGAGGTCAAACAGGCGCTGGATCATTATTATGAAGCCGGTTTTCTCGCTGCGCCCCACGAATACGCCATGGGCGGCATGCAACTCCCCCACATGGTTTCCACTGCCATCAAAGGTCTCTTTACCGCAGCCAATGTCGGCACCACGGCCTACCCTTTTTTAAGCGGGGCAAACGTCAATGTGATCAAAAATTTCGGTACCGACGAGCAGAAACGTCTGTTCATGGAGCCGCAGTTGACTGGGCGTTTCATGGGGACCATGGCGCTTACCGAGCCTCAGGCGGGGTCTTCTCTTTCAGACATCAAAACCACCGCAACCCCACAGGAAGACGGTAGCTATTGGCTCACAGGGAACAAGATTTTCATCTCGGCCGGCGATCACGAACTGGCTGAAAATATCGTTCACTTGGTGCTTGCCCGCATCAAAGACGCACCGCCGGGCGTCAAAGGAATTTCACTCTTCATCGTGCCGAAATTCCTGGTCAACGACGATGGCAGCCTGGGCGAACGCAACGACGTCGCTCTGGCCGGTCTCATTCATAAAATGGGTTATCGCGGCACCACCTCGACCATGCTCAATTTCGGCGAAAAGGGCGGCGCGGTCGGCTATCTGGTCGGTGAACCCCATAAGGGGCTCGGCTATATGTTCCAGATGATGAATGAAGCCCGTATCGGCGTCGGCGTCGGCGCGGTGGTCCTCGGCTATTCCGGGTATCTCAATGCCCTTGAGTACGCTAAAGAACGCCCCCAGGGACGGCACGCACAGAACAAAAGCCCCAATGATCCACAAATCAGGATTATTGAGCACACGGATGTCAAACGAATGCTGCTGGCCTCTAAGTCCTACGTGGAGGGCGGGCTGGCTCTGGCGCTCTATGCGTCAAAGTTGGTGGATCGGCTAGAAACCGCAACGACCGAGGCAGAGGAAGAAAAAAACCGCCTACTGCTTGAAATCTTAACCCCCATCGTCAAATCCTGGCCATCGGTCTATTGCCTCGAAGCCAATGCTTTGGCCATCCAGGTATTGGGCGGTTACGGCTATACTCGGGAATATCCGGTTGAACGACTTTACCGGGATAACCGCCTCAATCCCATCCATGAAGGCACCCACGGCATTCAGTCATTGGACTTACTGGGCCGTAAAGTGACCATGAAAAACGGCGCGGCGTTCAAGTTGCTGTCGGCCGAAATCATGAAAACCGTGGTTGCGGCTCAAGCCAACGAAACGATCAAGCCTTTCGCCGAAATTCTGGAAGACGCCTTAGGTCAGGTTTCTCAAACGACCCAAACCCTGACCGATGAGGCGGCTAAGGGGAATATCGATCTCTTTTTGGCGAACTCTGCAGTCTATCTCGACGTTTTCGGCCATCTGGTCGTCGCCTGGATATGGTTACAGCAGGGAATTGCCGCAGCAAACGCACAAGTCGATTCTGCAGAAGAAGAAGCATTTTATCGCGGCAAACTTCAGGCCTGTCAGTATTTTTTCCGTTGGGAGCTTCCTAAAATCGCCCAGGGATGCCACCTCCTGCAACGGTTTGATGAAACATGCTTGGAGATGCGAGAAGAATGGTTTTGATTTAATCGCTTCTTCCTTACAATTCGAACCTCTTGCGGACCACACAAGGAACGAAATCTATGAGCTATAAGAATATCCTGGTACACATGGATAGCAGTGGGCGGACCGAAGAACGCCTTAAATCGGCTATCGCCATCGCCCAAGCCCATGACGCCCAGTTGACCGGCTTCTTTTGCCAAGCCGAATATAATCCCGGTGCTGTTCCGGCCCGCAAAGTATCGGATGAACTGCTCGCTCAGGCTGCCGAGGTCGAAAAGACCTTCACTGCCGCTGTAGAAAGCGCAGGCGTTAAAAGCCGTTGGGTTTCTTCTCCTCGCAGCCACTATGGCGAAGTTTCCCGCGATATGATTGTTGCCGCTCGCAATGCCGATCTTTCTATTCTCGGCCAGCACGACCGGGAAAGCGCTGGCGGGACTTTACCTGAAGACCTGCCGGAGCAAGTCGTGCTGAATGCAGGGCGCCCCATACTGGTCATCCCCTTCACCGGCAGTTTTCCGACCATCGGCAACCGTACGCTGATTGCCTGGAACGGCGGGCGTGAAGCCGCACGGGCGTTGAACGACGCCCTGCCTCTCATCGTGAATTCAAAAAAGGCGACCATTTTCGCTCTCGACCAGCAGGGCCACGGCCCCGATACGGGCATTGACGCCGTACATGCTCATCTCGCCTGCCACGGCGTTGAGGCCCAGACGAAAAAAATGGTGATTGAAAATATCGGCGTCATGGACATGGTCCTCTCGACGGCGGCGGAAGAAGCCTACGACCTGTTGGTTATGGGCGCCCATGGCAATTACGGCTTCCTCAACCTAAGTCGAGGCAGCGGCACCCGTTATATCCTTCAACACATGACCTTACCGGTTCTGCTCTCCCACTAAGGAGACGCAACCCTACTGATAACGAAAATGGCTCCAGCTCACATTGCTCTTGCGGTTCTTTGCAACGTGATCTGGGGCTTTTCCTTTATTACGGCAAAAATCGGCGTCGGGCATTTCCCGCCCCTGTTTTTCACGGCGCTGCGCTTTACCCTTGTCGCCCTGGTGCTCGGTGCGGCACTAAAACCATTGGCCGGGCGCGGCAAGGAAATCTTCGGCATCGCCATGACCGTCGGTACGCTTCATTTCGTCTTCCTTTATCTCGGCATTCAGCAGGCAGGTGGCGTTTCAGCCGTGGCGATCACCATTCAGCTTATCGCTCCCTTTTCCCTTTTGCTCAGCATCGTTTTCCTTAAGGAAAGCGTTGGATGCCATCGCATTGTCGCTCTCGGGCTGTCGTTTGCCGGGGTAATGGTCCTGGGCTTCGACCCGGTGGTCTTCAACTATCTGGAAGCCGTCGGTCTGGTCGCCGTCGCCGCCTTCGCTATGTCGATCGGCCTGATCCAAATGCACCGAATCAAGGGAGTCGGCACGTTTGAGTTACAAGCCTGGATAGGCGTTATCTGCGCCCCCCAGGTATTTATCCTGTCCTTCTGGCTTGAAGAAGGACAGTGGGACGCCCTGATGACGGCCGATATCAAGATTTTCGGTTCGTTGATCTTCGCCGCCCTCGTCACCACAATCATTGCCCATTCAAGCTGGTTTCATCTACTGCAGCGCTATCCAGTCAATCTACTGCTGCCCCTGGGTCTGCTTGCGCCGGTATTTGGGGTTACGTTCGGAGTTTTACTGTTCTCCGAACCGCTGTCTCTGCGTTTCATCATTGGCGGCCTGATGACGCTTTCGGGCGTGGCGATCATTCATTTCCGAACATCCGACAAAGGCCTTATTGACAAAACACCGGAATCAGCTTGATTTATTCTCATGATTGAAAAACCACGCATCTATCTGGCTGGGCCTGATATTTTTTTCTTCGAGGCCGCCAAGGACTTTGCCGACATGCGGTCCATTTGCCAATCTCACGGCCTTGAAGGGATTACACCGCTTGACGGCAACCCTCTTCCCGAAGGGCTCACAAAGATTGATCGGGCCCGAACCATCTATGAGCGCAATGCCGCCCTGATCGATAGCGCTCAAGGACTGATCGCCAACATCTCCCCTTTCCGCGGCGTCGCCATGGACCCGGGCACGGCGTTCGAGATTGGATACGCTATCGCCAAAGGTTTGCCCGTCGTTACCTGGACGACGGATGATAGAGACTATCTGGTCCGGGTTTCCGGCGCTTATGGCGGAAATTTACGAAAGGGCGATGATGGTGTATGGCGCGATCCCTCGGGCATTGAGGTGGAAGACTTCGGCCTCCCTGAAAATCTCATGATTACCACCTCAGCCAAAGAGTACGGCAGAGGCCCCGCTAGCCATTTTGAAGAGGCTGTTCGCCGAATGACCGAAAGTCTCAACACTCAACCGTCAACCTAACGGAAACAATTAGTCAACCGAGTGAAGGATTGCCTTTAAAAAGGTGAGCTCCCATCTTTTTCTCAACAACGACGGCATGGATACGCCAAGCAGTTTTGAGGAAAGAGCACATGATCGCACTACGCAAAGCAGAAGACCGAGGCGGATTCAACCACGGTTGGCTAGACACCAAGCATAGTTTTTCCTTTGCCCACTACTATGACCCCAAGCATATGGGGTTCGGCCCTTTGCGGGTCATCAATGAGGATCGTATTCTACCGGGGGCTGGCTTCCCGACGCACGGCCACGAAAACATGGAAATTATCACCTATGTTATCAACGGAGCTTTGGAGCACCGGGACAGCATGGGAAACGGCTCGGTGATCCGCCCAGGCGACGTCCAGAGAATGACCGCAGGCACCGGCATTCGCCACAGCGAGTTCAATGCATCAGACAAAGAGCCCGTCCATTTGCTGCAAATATGGATACTCCCCGAAAAGGAAGAGCTTGCCCCCGGTTACCAGGAGGCGCATTTTGAAGAACAGGAAAAAAAGAACAAGCTTCGTCTCATCGCATCACGGGACGGTCGCCAAGGCTCGGTGACGATCCATCAGTCCGTTGATCTTTATGCCTCGCAGCTATCCGCAGGCAACCGGCTATCGCACGAACTTGAAAATAGTTCGGCTTGGCTCCAAATGATCGAAGGTGTCTTAACCCTCAACGGCCACACTCTAATGGCTGGAGATGGAGCGGCTGCTAAAGATGAAACAACACTTACACTATCAGCCGAGGAGGATACGGAATTCCTGCTCTTTCACTTTTATTGAGAAAATAACGTTTTTCGCCCATTATCAATAATCAACGGCGGCTTTTTAGAGCAGTCGACGAAAACGAATTATGTGACTTTTTTTAGGTCTTTCAATGCCCGGCACACCCTCTTACGACCTATCTGAGCTTCGGGTTCTCGTTGTTGATGACAACAAGAATATGCAAGCCATCATTCAAGAAGCCCTTCGCGCTCTCGGCATTCGTAATACCAAACAAGCGATTGATGGAGCCGAGGCTCTCAAGATGCTCAAGCAGTTTTCGTTCGATATCGTGATATGCGATTGGAATATGTCCCCCCTGGACGGTATCGAGTTCACACGAATGGTTCGCCAGGCATCGGATTTAAGCTCCCCCTATATTCCGATTATCATGCTGACAGGTCATACCGAATACGGTCGGGTCATCGAAGCGCGTGATGCGGGAATACACGAATTTCTCGCCAAGCCTATTTCGCCAAAAGCGCTATACAGGCGGATTGTAAGCATCATCAACAACCACCGCGACTTTATTAAAACCAGAAGGTTCTTTGGTCCTGACCGCCGCAGACGGGACGATACGCTATACATCGGCAAGGAACGACGAAAAGAAGCGCCGGAATAATTAAAAGCCGGGATGCCCGTTGAGAGTTACTGAGTAGGTCGCATTATCTTCGAGACAACGCCCCGCAGACCCGTCAGTAGTTTTTCACCGGCAGGACCGCCCATTCCTTTCATTTTTTTCATTTCGGCAATCCGCATGGCTTCAACATGAAACCCGATAATCTCCAACTGCTTATCGCCAATCGATTCCATATTCTCGATACTTGAGCATAGCAGGTCGGCAATCGCGGTAATCAAATCGAAACCGAAACTGCCCGCCTGACCTTTGATATCGTGAGAGATGGTATAGAGGTGCTCTATTCTCTCCCGGTTTTGACGATCCTCGCTTAAGGCTAAAAAAGCGGCTTTCAAGGCTTCCAGATCATCGTGAAAAAACATCAGATAGTTATTCGATATTTTTTCAATGAATAACGCATCCATCTGATCGAGAGCATCCACATCAACAGCATTGGGACCATTGAGCTCCACGCGCCCGGACACGATATCCGGCACCCTGATGACTTCAAAAGCCTCTTCTTGCAAATCGTCGTCGCTCAAACTTTCCCCTTTAATACAACGGCGTTAATCGCCATCCGCCATTTCAATTTTCTCAAGAAACGCCGCGACATCGGAGTCATCCTCATTGATTTGGCCAGCCTCTTCTACCGCTTTACTTATTTTCTTGTCTCCTTCCGGCAGCACCTCATGGATTTCCTCTGCCAAGACACGGTCTATACAAGCCAAAAGGTCGGCTTTATCGACCGGCTTGTCGATACAGGCATTCATCCCGGCCTCAAGAAACTCAGCCACTTTTTCTTCCGAAGAATCCGCCGAGCAGGCGATGATTGGCGTTAGAGCCGCATCGGTGGGTGTGCCGCGAATAGAGCGAGTAGCCGCCATACCGTCCATTTCGGGCATCCGGATATCCATTAGGACCACGTCGAAGTCTTTAGCCCCAACGGCCCCAACGGCTTCACGTCCATTTTCTACGGTAACGACCCGATGCCCCAAGCCTGTTAGAAATCGCAGAAGAATCGCCTGTATGATCGGACTGTCTTCGGCCACGAGGATATCCAGCACCCTCCTAGCCCGAAAGAGCCTCTCATCTTGCATAATGCTCTACCCTTTGCTTAAAGCTTCAGGTCGCCCCAAGTTTGGCAACGACACCCTTCAAACCATCCAGCAACTTCTGCCCCGCAGGCCCACCGTTGCCCTTCATATTCTTAGCTTCGGCGATTTTCATGGCTTCTACATGGAAACCGATAACATCTAAATGTTTTTTCTCAATAACGTCGACCTTTTCAAGAAAACGACAAAGGTGGTTTGCAATATCGGTGATCAGAATATAGCCAAAACTGCCCGCCTGACCTTTGATATCGTGGGAAGCGTTAAAAACCGCCTCTCTCGCTTCTTTATTCTCCGGAGATTTGGATAGCTGAACAAAAGCCGTCGAGAGCATTTTCAGGTCTTTCTTGAAATACTCAAGATAATTGGCGGCCACCTTTTCGATAAATCCATCATCGCTCATCTCAAGGCCTTCCGTTTTTACAGCATTGGGCCCATTTAACTTAACTCGCGCGGATAGTGTATCTGGAGGTTTAATAACCTCAAAGCCCGAATCCGGCCCCCTATTTTCACGATCAGACATGACCTCATCCCACTGTTTTGCAGTTTTCCGCAAACCCTATCCTTTTGAGGCTTGATCCAAGCTTGTCAGGAAATTTGCGATATCTTCATCGTCTTCCGCAACCATTTCTTCTTCAACGTCCGGTTCCGGCTCATCGGCCTCACCTGCAATTACAACGTGAATCTCTTCCCCCATAACCACGTTGATTTTCTCCAATAATTCGGTCTTGTCTATTGGTTTTACCAGATAGGCATCGACCCCCGCTTCAAAGAATTTCTCCTGATTATCGGTCATTGCATCAGCAGTACAGGCGAGAATTGGGATATTCGAAATACTGGAGGACATTTTTCTAATTTGCCGCGTTGCCGTCGCACCATCCATTTCAGGCATGCGCATATCCATAATCACGCAATCGAAAGTCCCATTTTCCAATTCTTCAAGAGCCTCCACCCCCGTATCGGCAAAAACCAAACGGTGCCCCTGCTTCTTAAGCACGTCGCCAATAATCACCTGAATGATATGATTGTCGTCGGCAACCAAAATATGCAGAGCTTTGACAGCTTCGAATTGAACTGTTTTTCGACTTTGGAATTCACGAACAATCGGCCCATCCGCCTGATGTAACGGCAAAGTGAACCAAAAAGTGCTCCCCTCTCCTTCCACACTTTTAACTCCAATTTCTCCCCCCATCAAATCGGTCAACCGTTTGGAAATGGAAAGTCCCAGACCGGTACCGCCAAATTTTCGACTGATCGATGAATCGGCTTGGGTGAAATCGGCGAATAGCGAATGCTTGACCTCTTCACTGATACCAACCCCCGTATCGGTCACCTCAAAACGATAAATATTTGATTCTCCTTCTGTTTTCTGGGTCGAAACGCCAACTACAATCTCCCCATCATGGGTGAATTTAATGGCGTTACCCACCAGATTGAGCAAAATCTGGCGCAACCGGCTAGGGTCGCCCTTCACCTCAACAGAGAGATCGTTGGGAATTTCAGCTTTTAGCTTCAAGTGTTTTTCGCTGGCCTTGCCGCCAAGCAAATCAACCACCTTGTGAATGGAATCGCGTAGATCGAAATCGATAGTCTCAACCTCAAATCGCCCAGCTTCAAGTTTAGAGAGGTCGAGTATGTCGTTGAGGATGCCCATCAAGGCAAGCCCTGATTCTTTGACCATCTCCGCCTGTGTTTTTTGCAACGCATTGAGGTCGCTTTCCAGCAACGCCTCAATCATACCCAACACCCCGGCCATAGGGGTGCGAATTTCATGACTCATGGTGGCGAGAAATTCCGATTTACTCTGATCGGCAGCCTCGGCGCGTTCTTTTTCAATAGCATAGCGCTCAGCCAATTCGGTCATCTCAGCCGCTTGTTGCTCCAAAAGGTCGCGGGATTGTTCAATTTCTGCAACATAGATACTTAAGCGGCGCTCATTCTCCTCAAGCTGTTCCTTCTGGTTCATCAACTCACTAACATCGATACGGAACCCAACTGTTCCACCACTTGAGGTTTTTTCTTCGGAAATTCGTAGCCACCGCCCATCGGACAAGTGTTGTTCGAGAATTTCACCACTGGGGTTACGATGTCTTTCCAACCTCATGGCAACCCAGGCTTCTTGCTCCGCTTTGGTTTCTCCCGCCACAGCATACTCGCCTCGTTCAACCCCATAACGAATGATCTCTTCAAAGGTCCGACCCGCCTCAATAATCGCAGCGCTTTTTGGATAGAAGGACCGATAGTTGGCGTTACAGATTACCAGTCGATCATCAACATCGTAGAGAACGAAGGCATCGGGTAGCGCCTCGATGGCATCGAGAAGAGTCCGGCGATTTTCATAGGCTGCAAACTCAGCTTCTTTGCGCTGCGAAATGTCGGTCAGGCCGCCACAAGCACGAACCGCCCGACCTCTTTGATCCCACTCAACAACACGCCCGCGCATCAAGGTCCAGACCCACTCACCATTGCGTCCACGTAGGCGCAATTCAAAAATGCAACGATCAATTTGTTTTTTGACCAGATCGGTCAAGGTCTTGTCGAAGGCCGCCCGATCATCCGGGTGAACATTTTTCCGCCAGGATTCTACGGGAACCCAAATCGCCCCCGAAGCATAGCCAATGATCTGCTGGAGACGATCACTGACATAGAGTTTTTGACCAACGATATCCCAATCCCAATACCCTTCCCCCGCACCATCCAATGCAGAAGCTAGCCGCTCCTCGCTTTTCTTAAGCTGACCATGGATTTCATCCCGTTCACGATTGGTTTTCCATAGCAAAATCAAAAACCAGACAATCCCGGACCCCACCACCACGAGAATAGGGATCATTAAGAAAGACCAATTGACGCTTTGTTTGGTTTTCCACATCGTATCAGCCGTTATCCGAACCGTTCGGTCACGACTTCCAAAAACAGACTGTCGCAATATATCCAAGGCAACCAATGCCTCGGTATCATCAACCCGGACAGAAGCGTCCATTTGCTGAACGGTCCAGTTTTCCCTGACCGCTTGCTTTGCAATCTCGAATTTCGCTTCATATTTCTTGAGTGTTTCACCCAGATCGATAAGCGCCCGCCGTTCTGCCGACGAAGGATTTGACGCCGAAAATCTTGCTACGGCGTCGTAAACATGTGCAAAGTCGCGCTCTATCACACCGATTAGCGCCGTGTCCTGGCGGAGCACGAAATTCTTGAAATTATGGATTAGTCCGCCATATCCAAGCGAATCGTGAATGTCTTCAATCGCCTGAATTTTTGGCTTGGTAACGTCGGCAAATTCCGTCCAATAACGTTCGGTTTTCTCTAAAGCCGTAATGTTGAAAAAGCCCAGCGCCGAAATACCGCCAATAGACAAGGCAAGCATACCGCATAGTAAAAATGCGACCACGGCCATGAAGGAACGACTACCAACGAAATTAGGCGGAGTTTTCCATTTTTCACCATCAACACCAAGAGCCATCTTTTCGTCACCCATTCGGCAAAACACCCGGAATGTTTGAACTGCGCCTCATTTACTTGGGGCGTTTCCCTCCAAGGGCAAAGAAGTCTTCGTTTCACTTCGCCAAATTATACGAATGGAACATAGACTCAGACCCAAGTAAGCTACTATTTTAACAACAGTTTCTCATACAGAGATGGTTAGGGACAGAAAAAATACTCCCCCCCCTGATTTCACTCTAGAAACAAGAAGCATCCTCTGAGGGAAAAACACCAAGAGGCGGATGGAACTATGGAACTGTCAGCCCAGAAACAGTTCGAAATATTTAAGCATAGCTTTCACTTGGCCTGCCTGTGCCAAGAGAATCGCGTTGTCGCCATTAACCAACCTGGCGCAAATCTTCTCGGTCAATCCCCCGACGCCCTCATAGGTCAAAATATTGCCGATTTCGTAACCGAGCCTTATCGGGATGTTCTATCCGACGAACTTCCCGGTTTGGCGGAGACAGGGGAAATTATTCCGGCCAAACTCGTTTCAAAATGCGGACAGGAATACGATGTCGAGTTGAAGATCTCTGCAGCGCCAGAGATCGGTGAGGGTTTTTTCATCATCGTAGCCCGAGACATCACCCAGCGGACACGCGTTTCGGAAATGATGAAACGCCAGGAAGAACAATACCGTAAACTGGTCAACATGGCGCTCGATCTCATTTGTCTAAGCGAAGACGGCCGGATCACCTTCATCAACAAGGCGGGCGCTAAGCTTTTAAAAATCAAAGAAGGGTCAACTCTCGTCGGGCAACCATTCTGGGAGCTTTTCCATCCCGATTACGAACACATTTTTAAGGACGGCATCAAAGAACTCGTAGAAGAAGAAAACGTCTTTCCGGCTCGCCTCGCCTGCCGTGATGGCCACTACCTCGACGTGGAAGTGGCGATCATCGCGCTCGATGGCCTACTCGCCAACAAAATCATGATTGAGGCACGGGATATTACCGAGCACAACGCCGCCGTCCATGAGTTGCACGAGGCCAACAAATATTTGGAAAAACGGGTCGAGGAACGAACCAAGGAACTGATGGACGAAGTGGCCGAACGGCGCAGAGCGCAAAGCCGCCTGATGCATATCGCCAGCCACGATATTCTGACCGACCTACCCAACCGGGGGCTTTTGATGGACCGTATCTCCATGGCCTTGAGTCGGGCCAGCCAAACCGAAGAGAGGTTTTCACTGCTTTTCATCGATCTCGACGGCTTTAAAGAAGTCAACGACACATTGGGGCATGAAGCCGGCGACAGCGTCCTCATCGAGGTCGCCAACCGCTTGAAAGCCGCGGCAAACGAAAACGACACCGTGGCGCGTACCGGCGGTGATGAATTCGTTATTTTGGTTGGCGATGGAGACCGGCGAACCGATGCGGAAGGATTGGCCCAAGCGATCATCGCCTCACTTTCGGAGCCAGTCTCCATCAAAAGCGGCGAAACGGCGCGACTCGGCGCAAGCATTGGTATTTCCAACTTCCCGGAAGATGGCGACAATGCGTCGACCCTCTTGAAGAAAGCAGATGATGCGATGTACGAAGCCAAAAACTCCGGCAAAAACACCTTCCGGGTTTCCGACCCGCAAGCGGCCTAATCAACAAACACTATAAAAGCTTACCGATAAATTGAACTATGGCTTCGGCAACCTTGTCTCGTTGCTGAACATGGGGAGCATGGCCACAGTCGGGAAGCATCCGGGTTTCGACGGGACCAGGAGCCTGACGGACGATTGCCTCGACCTGGGCCGCGGTGCCGTATTCATCGTTCTCACCCTGTATGACCAATGTCGGCACCTCAACCCCCGACAGATACGCCTCAATATTCCACCGCTCAAAGTCCGGGTTTAGCCAAACGCCATTCCATCCCCAGAAAGCGCAATCCACATTGTCCCCATGGTAACGTTGCAATCCATCCCTTAAGCCACCCTCTTCATAAGCTTTCTTGGCATCTCTGATCCCTGCCAGAGTTTCAGGCTCAACGAAAACATGAGGAGCCTCCAACACCAACCCTTTCACAGCCGTCGCTTCACCGCTTCCAGCATGAATGAGCGAAATGGAGGCCCCATCGCTGTGCCCGATCAGAATGGCCTCGCTGATCTTCAATGCATCAAGAAAGCCTGGAAGAACCTTCAGGCCTTCATGATGCATAAAACTCACCGGTCTCGGCAGAGGAATGGGGTCTGATTTTCCATATCCTTGGCGAGAGAAAATAAGAGCTGGGAGACCGCAAGCCTCAGCAATAAGATCGGGAAAATCTTTCCACAGACCAACGCAACCTAGCCCCTCATGAAGAAAGACAAGCACCGGTTTTTCCGGCTCTCTTACAGGCCCACACCAACGGCACTCAAGAGTTATTCCATCAACGTCAACAGACTCCATAACTTTACTTTCTGTAAATTCATCAAACACTTCTGATGATATTTAGAACAGAGAGTAAAATCCAGATCAGAGCGTTTTGGGCAGACCATCTTGAAAGACGGTCACGGTTCCGGGGTCGATCACAGTCCAATCTTCATCGGCAGTGAGCGGCCGGGTTGCGATAACCGTAACCACATCCTCAGGCGATGTGATCTCGCTAAAATCCAGCACCATCTCCTTGTCCAGCAAAGTCGCCGCCCCAAACGGCGCCCGGCGGGTTAGAAACGCCAGTTTGGTGCTGCAATAGGTAATCAGCGCATTGGAATCACAGAGCAGGAAATTGAACACCCCTTGCTCATCGAGCTTTTTCGCCATTTTAGCGATAAAGCGCCAAACAGTCTCACGCCGAGCGGGAGGATTGGGAAATCGCTCACGGATCCGGTCGAGCAGCCAGCAAAAGGCATATTCGCTATCCGTTGTGCCGATGGGCTTGTAATGGTTTAGCGGCCAGCGTTTGATGC
>Ga0209692_10002129_pt1 | contig 23202 bp, 12 predicted proteins | sample tdDd472_FD_187129 | JGI IMG/M metagenome (GOLD analysis project Ga0209692, IMG submission 187129) | Marine sediment microbial communities from the Atlantic coast under amendment with organic carbon and nitrate - tdDd47.2 (SPAdes)... | ecosystem: Environmental > Aquatic > Marine > Coastal >... | reverse complement strand
TGCTCGGTGCGGGCGTCGACGGCCGGGGAGGCGCACCGTTCTGTGTCGTGGTCGTGCCACCACTCGGTGCGGGCGTTGTGGTGTTGCCGCCGCTGCTCGGCGCAGGCGTCGACGGCCGGGGAGGCGCGCCGTTCTGTGTCGTGGTCGTGCCACCACTCGGTGCAGGCGTTGTGGTGTTGCCGCCGCTGCTCGGTGCGGGCGTCGACGGTCGCGGCGGGGCGCCGTTCTGCGTTGTCGTTTTGTCGCTATCGGTCGAGCCGTCTTCGGCCTTCTCCTTTGTTGTTTTCGAGTTCTTCTGGATTTCGACTCCGACGCCGATTTCCATCCCGAACTGGGTTGAGTTCACTGTCGAGTCCGCGGACGAGACCGTCAGATCCCCTCCATTCGAATCCACGCTCCCGCCATTCGCATTGACCTGGGTTCCCTCTATCTCGATCCCGTCTCCCTTGACATTGAAACTGCCACCCGAGTTGAAGGTGCCACCCTCTTTCTCCACGATGGTGGTGTCCTCGACTTCGATCGAACCCTCGATATCAACTGTACCAAGCAGGGTGTCGACAATCCCCGGATCCTTCTTCTCGTTTTCCGTCTCACTCGAATCTTTCTCGGCCGACTTGCCGGTCGGTGCAGGCGTCGTGGTCTTGCCGCCGTCGCTTGGCGCGGGGGTCGAAGGTCGTGGCGGCGCGCCATTTTGCGTCGTGGTCTTGCTGCCGTCGCTTTGGCTGGAGTTCCCGCCGTTGCTTGAGTCCGAATCCGAAGACCCACCCGAGTTCTTTGTTCCCTGACCTGGCTTGTTCGTGCCGACATCAAGGCTCAGCCCCACGCTCACATCGATATCGGTGGATTGTTTTTCGTAGGTGCTGGTCGCGGCCTCGAAGGAAACCGAGCCGCCATTTGCGGATATATCCGTCTCCTCGGTGACATTCGCGTCGCCGCCGACGATCGTCACGCCCCCATCCGTCGAGGTGACCGTCAGGTTCTGCGCGTTATAGGTGGATTGGACGGCCTGGTTTGATGTCTCGTTGGATGTCGAGTACTGGACGGACGCACCGACATCGCCGCTTTGCCCCGAATTGCTCAGCCCGCCATCGACATTGTCCTGGACTTCGCTTGATCCGGCTTGCGTGCCACCGATTCCGACCTCCACGGACACGCTTTCGGATTCACGGTGGTATGTGTTCGTGGCAGTATCCAGCGTGATGTCACGTCCACTGATGTCGATCTCGCCCGACGGGGCGTCGAAACTGGTGCCCTCTGACGTCACCTTGCCGGTTTCGCCATCGGAGCCGGTTGCCGTGATCGTGATATTCCCGCCTTCAGAGAACAGGTCGGTGGTATCGGCCTCCGAGTAGCTTTCCTCGCTGGAGGAGAAAGCACCGCTCCCGGAGACGGAGAGCGCCTTCTTTCCGACAGTCACGCTGCCGCCGCCCGAGGTGGACTGTTCCTTCGTCTCATAGGTGTTCTCTGCAGCGTTCAGGGTAACATCCTTACCAGAGATCACGATTCCTCCGCCACCGTCGACCTTGGTGCCGGTCAGGGTGGTTCCACCCTGCCCGCCGTTGACGATGACACCGCCGGATCTGGTGGCTAGTGTTGCCGTATCCTGGTTGGTAATCTTCACATTCGGATCATCACCATCGAGTTCAGTTGAATGGCCTTCGCCTTCAAGCGAGACACTCTGGTCAATCACATCGTAACTGGCTCGACCGCTTCCGCCGACTTCACTTGTCGTGCGCGTATCGGTGGTTTCGGCCACTGTTACATTGACACCAGCTTCAGACGTAACCTCAATGCCCTGATCCGCCGAAAGCTCCGCCCCCTCAATCGTGATACCGTCGCCTGTGGCGCCGCTCGTGATGGTAATTGTCCCCGAGCGCGAGGTCATGTCGGAAGTCACCGCTTCCTCGTTGACAACCGTGTCGGTGGTCTCGTTGTGTTCAACGGAAACATAGACCTCCGCACCGGGCACGATATCGTCGATATTCTGAGGGCTGAGTCCGTCCATCTCCGGGTCGAGATCGACATTCGTGTTTTCGCGTTCCTCTTGCGCCGCATCGGGGTCGTTTTCCTCGATCGCCGCGATCCGCCGTTTCTCGTCTTCGGCAAGCACCTTGTCCTGCACGTCGTCGATGGCTCCGCCGATCGTGCTGTAATCGACTGCCGCGCCGACCCTGACGCTTGTCTCGGATCCTTCCTGCGTGACCGTGGTGGTATCGGTCGCCGCCTCGACGGAGACGCCGCCATCGCCGTTGATCGCGATGTCGCCTTCGACGTCATACACGGTGCCCCGATCGGTCACGGTGCCCGATGCGTTGATCTCGACCTCGCCGGCCGAGATGGTGGTGGAGCGGTTCTCGGTCGCGTTGAGCGTGGTCGTGCTGGAATCGACATCCACCCCGCCTTCGACCACGAGCTCATTGGTATCGACGCTGCCTCCAAGAACCCCTGTGGTCTCTGTCGTAGTCGTCGAGAATTCCGTCTCCGTCTGATGGGTCTCGATCGTGACGTCCTTGGAATCGATCTTCAGCTTCTCGCCAACACTGACATCGCTGCCGGTTATGGTGACGCTGGAATCGTCAGCTTGGCCATCGGCTTCATCGCCGCCATTGATGGTCAATGAACCCGCTACATTGATATCGCTGGCGCGGGACGTTTCCTGGTAGAGTTCGTCGGTGGTTGTCTGGCTGGTATAGACCTCGATCGAACCGCTGGCGCCGGCGGATTCCTCTCCCGTTTCGTCTTCTTCGCTGGGCGCGCCGGAACGGGTCTGTCCGCCGAGTACGCTGCCCCGGTCCGTTTCCGTTTGGGTGACATCCACGGTTTCGGTCGCCGCCTCGATAGTGACGTCCTTCGACGTGATGGTTCCGTTACCGACCGATACGTCGGATCCCGAAATCCGTACGGAATCCGCCGCCTGAACTTCGCCGTTTTCGTCCACGCCCTTGTTGATCGTCACATTGTCGCCGAAGTCGACGTTCGAGCCGCGCTCGGTCGTCACCGTGCCCTCGACCGTTGTTTCGCCGGTGCCGAAGAGGACGATCGATCCGTCGTCGCGTTCTTCGTAGATGTCCGACCGCGAGGTCGTTTCCGATACCGTTGTCGTCTCCGTCTGTGACTCGATGACGACATTGGTCGCGGCGATCTCGCTATTGCCCTCGACATCCACGTCGCTGCCCCTGACAGTAAGCTGATTGCCGGCATTGACGGTGAGGTTCCCGCCAACGCTGAGCCCGCTACCTTCGACCTCGGTATCGACTACGACGGTACGCGTGGTCGAGCTTTCTTCTCCGAGGCCTCCGTCCGTTTGTTCGGTCGTTATTGTCGTGGACTTCTTCTCGATGCCCTCCAGGGTCACGTCCTGGGCATTCAATTCCGTGTCGCCACCGCTGCCAAGCTCGCCGCCGCTGGACCGGATCTCGTCTTTCGCGGAGATCGTCAGATCGTCGCGCGCGGTTATCGTCGCGGTGTCGCCGACCTGGGTTTCGACGGCTTCGCCGCTCGAGTCGCGAGCCTCGGATGTCAGCGTCTTGTTGACGACCGAGCCTTCGCGACTCTCCACCGTGACCGAACCGCCGCTGATCTCGCCGCTCAGATTGGTGATGTCGCCGTCGGCCGTGATGGTGACCTCCTCGCCCGCCTCGATTTGACCGAGTTTGTTGGTCACCTCACCGCCCGAGTTGATTGACAGATCGTTGCTTGCCAGCAACGTACCTTCATTGGTCACCGAGCCTGCCGTATCCAACTTGATGTCTTTGGCTGCGAGAAGCGCGCCGCCGACGATTGTGGTGTCGCGGTTTGCCGCGAGATAGAGTTTGGGGGCCAATACGGTCTGGCCGTCGACCTCGGTTTCGACGAGCAGAACCACGTCTTCCTGCAGATTGGCCATCTGGTCGGGCGTCAGCGCGACGCCAATGCCGATATTCAGATCGTCGCGCAGCGACTCGCCGCGCTCGAGCAGGTACTTGTATTGCTCTTCCTCGCTCCCCAACCCTTCCGCGACAAAGCGTTGCCCGGTTGCGCTCAGGATCTGTTGCCGCAGGTAGAGCTGTTCATAGTAGGAATCGCCGAGGAACTGGTACTCGGCAATATTCACGCCCATCTGGGCAAGGAAATCCGAAGAACCATACAATCCTGACACAGAGAACCGCGGATCGGTCTGGAAAACGAATTGCGCGTTGGGGTCGGGATTTTGAACGACCAGCGGATTGTTGCTGACAAGGCTGGCGGCATCGGGTGGCGAAAGCGAGGATTCGCCGGCGGAAAGCGTCGTGCTGCCCTCTCGTTTGTGCGCCCCGCTGTTGACGTTCTGGATCGACATCCCGCCGGTAACGGCCAATGTTCCGCCGGCCTCGACGGCCGACCGTATTCCGGTATTGGCGGTGTAGTGAACGGCCTGACCGATATCGTCGTAGCTTTTCAGATACTCGTCGCCGATAATGACGCCCCCGACGGGCCCTGCTGTTGCCTCGACGTAGCTGAAACAGATCTTGCCCGGATCATAACAGGCAACTCCGAGATTGGATCCCTGCCGGTACGTGACGCCATAGGTCGGCGTCGTCGTAAGGGTCTTGAAGTGATCTTCCCCGATCCACGAATCCCTGTCGAATTCGGCCAGTGTCGTAATCGTGTAGATTTCCTGGGATTCATTGACGAACGTCGCCAACGGGTTGCCGCCCGCATCCGTCGGACCGCTGATTGTCACGTCTTGTGCGGCCGAGATGATGCTTGCCTTGTTGAGTGCGCTGTCCAGCACGTAGATTCCGATGTCGCCGCCGGCCAGCAACTGGCTGCGGTAGTCGGTTGGCGCTTCCTCGATTGTCTGGGTCGTTTGGGTCGCGAGTCGGGCGCACGTCTGATTGATATGTTCGTCGAAATTGCCTTCGTCGAATGATCCGCATGACGATACGAGGTGAATCAACTGACCACCGACAACGATAAAGTCGTCCCAGCCCGTATCGTATTTCAACACGGCGGCTCCATCGGTGACGACCGCCGGCGTGCCGGTGTTCGCGAAGACCTCCGCATAGATCGACACATCGCCGTTGAAGCTCTCGATCGATGAGTCGTAATTGCGGACGGTGCCTTGCGCATGTGAAATGTCGAGACCGCCAAGCGTGATCGGGCCTTCGATCGCGTAGAGATACGCATCGCTGGTGTTCTCGAAGCGGGTGGAGGTGAAAATATCGATGCCGGAATAGGCATAGATCAGGCCATTGGTGCTGGAAACTTCCCTGTCGCCGTCTCCGGTGTTTTCGATGATGCCGGCAGTCAGGCTGCTCTTCGTCGAGCTCGAATTCGCGATGATGGCACCGGAATTGTATATCCCCGCGAGATCGGCATTGATGACCGGCGCCAGTATCGTCGAGTCGGCATCGTTGGTCAGAATGCCGTCACCGCCAGGACCGTCGCGAAATTCGATCTCGGTACCGGCCTGAAGCGTGCCGCCGCTATTGGTGATGTGGTTCCAGCCTTCCAGGGTCAGCTTGCTTCCGGCGGCGACGAACCCGGCATTGGCGATCGTGTCCGTCGCGGTGAGGGTCACGTCGGCGGATCCCTGAATGCCCTTGTCGGGTGCGGTGCTGTCGCTGTTCACGTCGATGGTGGCCGCCGTGACGCTCAGCAGGCCGTCGCTCCTCAACAGCGAGTCGGTAATCTGGACAGTGTCCGCCACCGTTGCGGTGAGGGTCGGCGCGGTCCCGCCATCAGGCGTTACGGTGCGCACGACGGATTCGTTCAGAATCATCAGCGTCGTGCCGCTCAACTGCAAATCTCCCTGCGCTTCGAGATCGACGCCGTCGATCTCGATGGGACCGTTGTCAGACGTCGCGGTCAACGCACCCTTCGACCGGATCTGAGGCCGCGAGGAGGCGCCGGCACTCTTCTTGAAGACAAGCTTGCCGTCGGCCCGTATCGTCATCTCGCCGGCATTCGCCGCCACATCGCTCCGCAGGCGCACGCCGACACCCGCCTCGGTGCCGATCAGTTTGATACGGTCGGCATACATTCCGCCGAGCGCCGAGGAATCGATCCCGAATTCGGGTTTGCCATCCGGATCTTCGGCTTTCGGCGTCGCGATCCCGGTACCGTAGTCGTAGAGATTACGGCCCGAGGTTATGCTGAGGTTCTTCGCGTTGATCTGGCCATTGATCGCGACCGAACGGCTGACGATGTCGAAATAGTCGACCGTGCTCGCATCGAGGCCGTCTCCCTCGATCGCAACATCGCCTCCATCGACATCGATCGTGCCGAGCGACCCGTTGGGATTCAGCGACGGTTTGCCCGTGATCACCGTCGCGTTCGGAAATGCAAGGAAGCCGCAGCCGTCGCATGTCACGCCATTGGGATTGGCGAGGATGAAATTGGCTGCGCCGCCGACCAATTCCTGCGGGCCGAACAGGTTCGACCGGCTGGTGCTGGTGATCTCGTTGAGGATCGTCTGCGCTTCACCATTCGCCGAGAGATTGGGATTGGCCAGCACTGCGCCAGCCAGATCGGACGCGATCGGCGCGTCGCCTCCATGGTTGTTGATGACGAGTCCTTCCGGACCGACATCGTATTGCGTGAAGACATTGTGGGAGAGCCCCGCCGCATTGGGGGTGGCGATGTTCAGGATCGGAGTGTCTTCAACCTCGCCTTCCACCACGACGGACGTGACGGCCGTATTGCCCTGTCCCGCCGGATCGACCTCGATCGTCGTGGATTGCGCAAGCGCCGGCGTCAGGGATGAAGAGCCAAGCAATGCAATGCCGAAAACCGTCAGATAGCGGCCACTGGAAGATCTCTTGCTCATGAAACTCTTCTCTCGGGAGTCTTCTCCCGGTTCCCGATTACGGTTGCAATTTCTGGTTCGATTCCGACGTTGCACGCGCGGAATTCCGGACCGCGCGGCGCTGGCGTGATTTCGTTATCTGCATCGGAAAAACCATCAGAAGTTCGTGCCGAGCTTGAAGTAGAAATCACTCACCGACCAATCGGTGACGAAGCCGTTCGGTCCGTGAATCGGCCGTCCAACAGCTATATCCAAATTCACGTTGCCACCGACCGTACGGATACCCAGAGCACTGCCGACCAGCGTCGCGCCGTCCACCACGCCGATGTCCTGCTGTTTGAAAACATGCCCGAAATCGGTGCCGAAATAGGGACGGATACTGCCGAGCAGTTCCGTCAACGGTTCATTGCCGACGTCGGGGAGGATCGCATAGACCTCGTTGCGCACATAGAAGCCGGAAATGCCGGAGACGGATTGGTTTCTGAAACCACGAACTGTGCTGACGCCGCCGATGGATATCTGTTCCGTCCCCGGCAGCCGATCGAAGGACATCTGCGCGGTGAGGTTTGAATTCGCGCCGAAAGCCATGGCGCCCACACCCCACACCTTTGCGAAACTCGCGCCGGCATGGGTCAGCAGAAATTCGTCGTCCGCGCTTCCGGCAAATACCGGGTTGTTCTGTGCGCCAAGGACAGTCAATCCCCGCGATATGCCGCCATCGATCGTGAATGTCGCCCCGGAAGCGAAGAAGGTATGCACGGCGGTGATATCGGCCACGGTCGTGACGCGGCTGCTCGACACCAGCTTGGTGCCTTCCACATAGTTCAGATTGTCTTTGCGCGTCAGCGTGCCGGTCAGTGTCGTCTTGCTCGTCTGGTCGCGCATGAGGACTCTGGACAAGGAAAGCGTAGAAGTGTTGCCGTCGCCGTCCGTATCGAAACTGTCGACCTCTCCCTGAAGCAAACTGGCATATTCGAAATTGCTGTAGCCGCCGGACAGGGTCCAGTATCCCCAGGGCACCGAGTAGTTGATGGCGTAATTCTGGCTGAGCGCGTTTTGCGAAGGCTTTTCCAGATTGCGGCCGTAGGTCAGGGTCAGCTGGTCGTTGAGGTGTAGGGGATTGTCGAAGACCAGTGTTGCGCTGCCCTTTATCTCTCCCGTGCCGGACGACCCGTGATTGTCGATGCCGATGCTTCCCGACAGCGGACGCGACGGCTTGTTATCCACGACTATGACCGATGAGCCGGCCTCTTCCCCGGGCAGGAGCCGCATCTTCGCATTGTTCGATTGCAGTCGGTTGATCTGGTCCAGACCCTGTTCGATATCGCGTATGTTCAGCAAGGTGCCAATGAGGCCGGGAAACGACGTCCTCAGATTGATGTCGCCGGCCAGTTCCCCACGCACGATCTTGCCCGTGTAGCCCTCGATGACCTGCAGTTCGAGCGAACCGTCACCGAGATCCTGTTCCGGGATAACCACGCGGGATGTGATGTAGCCCTTGTCGATGTAGAGGTTGGTCGTGGCGCGGACGATCTCGTTGATCTGGCCGAGGCCGATGCATTTGCCCTCATAAGGGCGGACGATCGCTTTCTTGAGGTCATCCGAAAGCCGGGTCGAGCCAACAATATCGATCGTGTCGACCTCGATGCAGTTTTCGGCCGGCGGCGCCTGTCCCGCCTCGAGGAGTTGCGCCGGCGCTCTGCCGGGAGGGCGGTATCGCAAATCCTCCTCACGCTGCGTTCGCGCGTCCTCAAGCTGCTGCCTGCGCACCAGCTCTTCCTGCTGCTGTTGCAGGATTAACAGGTCGGCCGGCGTTTGCGCCATAGCCGGAGCGGAAAGCGCCGAAAGCAAACAAGCCGCGAACACACTGCATGCGATACGGCGATATTCTGCCTTTACCGCTCTGCTGCTACCCAGGCCAAACAGCCTCACAACCCCTGCAACCACGCTGCCTCGTCCCTCGCACGTCAATTCGATCGTCGTGAATGTCCGCAAAAATGTTGCAGAACTATTTGATAACGACCGAGAGTGGAGAGACCGGCCTTGCGATCAGAAGAGCCCCGGCACTATCTGACGCACGTCCTCATGGACGAATTCGGCGCCGAAACGCTTGACCACGAGGTTGACCAAGGTCCGCAGCGTGTTCTCTCGATGCTCGGGATTTTCGAAAAGGCGAGCCGAAATGTAGGTTACGTGCCGAAGCAATCCGTCTGTTTTCTTCCGGGAAAGCGCCAGCGTTACACCTCTGGCACTCAGCGAAGGATGGTTCGGGTCGGAGAAAAGGGGCTCGAAAACAAACCGTGTGGCGGGGTTGGCGCGATACATCCGGCGCGTTGCCTCAAACAATTCGTCCTTTTCTCCGGCAGCCATGAGCACCTGGCAAAGCATGACCAGCACATAAATGTGGAATTTGGATCGCGGCGTGCACAGCGCCTCTGCCTGCCGCAAATAATCCTTGGCGATTTCGATGTCGCCAACAAAGCCACGCAGTTGCCCGGCGATTGTCAGCGAAGAGGCAACGGACATGCTTTCGCGAAGCGAACGGTCAGCGAGTTCAAGCGCCAGGTCCCGGTAACTCCGGTCGACGAAATAGAGCAGCTTTGCCGCCATCATCGAATATTCCGGCTGTGTCTGGATGTACGGAAGCGCTTCCGTCACCAGACGCTCGATCTCGGATTCGTCCTCGACGCAGGTGGCTGTCCCGGTTCTAAAGAGCCGCGGGCCGAGCACGACGTATTTCGTATGTAGATGCGAGGCGTAGAATATCTTTAGGATCGGGTCGTCGGGCCTCTCCGCCAAAAGCGCCTTGAGCCGCCGGTCATTGTCCGGCCATGGCTGATCTTCCACCTTCTCCGGTCGTCCCGCCACATGCATCGCGACCGGCAACGGCATGGACATCATCGCGTCGACCGCCGATTTCTCCCAGCACTTGGCAAGAATAGCCGGTGCCAGGCGTCGTGCTTGCGATGAAAGCTCGACAAGCGCCGAGTTGTCGGGCGGAATGTGGACTCGTTCGACGTGATGAATACGCCCCGCGAATTCGTCTCGCACTGTCAGGACGCATTCGGTGCGATCTCCCTCCCTGAAGAAACCCAACTGAATGCTGGTCTCGGGTCCGCTTTCCCTGGCTTTGTCCGAAACCTGGTAGTTCTGCTGAAACGCCGCGTTCTTGTCGCTTTCGAGATGCTGCTGGAATTCATTGACGAGGTAACGTGCGAATGTCCGCCCGACTTGTTCCCGGTCTTCAAGACATGCAAGGCCCAAGAGTGGTCCGACAACCAGAGAAGCAGAGCCCGCATCTGATACGGCCTTGTCGTCCTGAAAAACCCACTGATAACCCTCGCCGTAATGGGTGGCTATGAACCGGGGCGCGCGCGCACTGTCGCCTAACTTCCGTCTGATCCTGTTGATTACGAAATCGACATTGCGATCGCTGCTGTCCGAGCCGGTTTCCGCCATTGCATCGAGAATCTGGCTGCGACTTAGGATACGGGCGGGATTTCGAATGAAAGAACTTAAAACCAGCCTCTCGGCTCGCGTAAATTTGACAGTTTCGCCGGACCCGAAAGTGGCCAAGGTCAGGTCTTCGTTGAACTCCACACTCGCGTGATCGTCGTCCTGGGTCATCCACCCGCCCAGAACGTCAGATCGGCATTTTTATGCACTTTCGAGCAGCAACAGGTTTGTCTGTTTCCAGAAAGATTCACGCAATACTTTGTCCGGGCTAATCCATTAATAACACGAGGATTTTCCGACCCGGATCTCCCCCTGGAAAGGCTAACGATGCGAGGCGCGCATTGTCAATGTTGGGGCCAGAAACGGCACATTCGAGAGCTTGGATCGCGTACCCGGCTTTCGAAGTCCCTTATCCGGCGGCCTCCCTGAATCTGGTGGCGGACTATTCGAAACAACTGCCACGAGCCATGATCGGAGTGACCGACCTCCGGCTTTCCTGCCGCCACCGGCATGTTCCTGCGTGGCTGGTATCCCGCAAAAACCTAGGTGCCCTTTGGCTTGAATCTGCTCGTCCAAAGCAGCGAAACCGCGACAGCTAAGGGTCAAAAGCTGCCGGTTTTCTCAAGATCCAGTTTGTCTCTTTTTGGATCAACATCAGACATCCACTCCTAAGCCGCCAAGTGGTCGTGCGCTCTCGAGTGATCGGTGTAGGAGGTGTAGGCTTTGTTATTGTTCAAGATATTTTTTCGAAGAGAAAAGAGAAAAGCAGACTAGAATTTGCCTACACCACCTACACCCCCACTGGTCAGCCAACGAAATTGGCCGCCACGGTTGCCCGCGGCGGCCATCCACATCCTATTGAAGATCTCCCGCTCCCCGGACAAAACGGGCTAGAAACTCCTCGGCTTCGATATCCGGTTCTGCTCCGTTCTCCTTGAGGTAGAAGACGGCCTCCGAGACGGGCCTGTAGGCGTCCTCGCAGAACTTTGCGAGCATGTCATCAGGATAGATTTCCTCGTTCATTTCATTTGCGATAACACGCAACAAAGCGTTGATGATGTCTACGCCTTTCTGGTCGATTTTCGGCATGCCGTCCTCCCTAGTTGCGCTGGCTGTGGAACCGGGCGACGACGTGGACGTAGACCGGCGGAATTGGAAATCCGCCCGCCTCCAGCAGTTTGCCGGCCCGTTTCATGGTTTCGAATGTTGAACTGAGCGCGAAGTAGTCCTCGGGCTCGTAATGAAGGTCGATCTCGGACGAGAGCTCCTTCAGGAGGTCGTGGATGACCTCCGCGATGTCATTGGTCATTTCGGTTTTTCCTAGTTGGTAGCCGGCCAGATCCAGGCGCTGCGGCGCAGGATCTGGGGCAGTGGGTCTCTGCGCCTGGATCAGGCCGCAGCTTTCATCGTTTCGGCGGCTCGGACGGTCAGAGCAGCGAGCAGGGCATTGATCTCGCCTGCACCCAGATGCTGGTCGACGACGGCGAGGATCGCCGTGGTGATGCCGTCCGGCATGGCGTTCGATTTCTGGATCGCGGTCAGAAACTGGTCGGCCAGCGGCTTTGCCGCCTGTTCGCGTGGCGCCTTGTTGCCGTCGAGGGCGACATACAGATCTCGCAGTGTATCGACGCCATAGTCGGCCTTGATCTGGCTGACGATCAGGTCGACGGCTTCGGAGAACGACGCGGCGTCATGCAACATGATCCACGCCGCGTTGCGGTCTTTGGCGCCATCCGGCTGGCCCCATTTCTTGGTGAGGTTCCGGGCAACTTTCAGCGCCGCCGATGCCAACTGGTATTTCGATGACCTGCCGTAGTTCAGGTCGGTGAGAAGGCCGTGGATCTTGTCAGCCACCTCCGACGCCTTAAGCCTCGGGTCTTCCCAGTAGACGCCTGAGACATACATCAGGGCCGCCGCCCCGACCAACCGGAAGCCGCCTTGCATCATCGTGGCGACTTCATTCTGCAATCCGGCCGTTGCATCGGCCATTGTCCATTTTCTGGAAATTTCGCTCATTTCGACACACCTTCCCCGTGGCGGGAAACGCGTCCCGCATTTGAGTTTCCTGTTTCTGGAAAGCGGCCATTCCCGGCCACGTTCAGTGTGGCGGGCTAACTCCCGCCGACAGGTTCAGACTAGGCGAGGCGGACCAGGTTCGCAGCAGGAAAGGAGTACACGATTTTATAGCGGAAAGAATGACTTAGGCTCGCCTATGGGGTCACACACTGCGTGAAAAAATTCCGAAAAATAGGAATAATTTCACACTATAAGGTCAGGGAGCGGGTACAGGCGGTAATCATTCCAGCTTGTCAGTCCGGTTGGCGACTTGCACAACGAAGGACCGCTTCGCGCCCTCATTTCGGCTGTACAAATGAATTTGATCTATACCTGAAAGCGGACATGGTCGGGACCATGCATCAGCGGACACGTTAGGCGCTTTTTCCGGATCTGACTCGGCCTCCAAACCCTGACCTCGAAGGCTTCCTGCTACTGTGAAATCCGCTAACCGCTGGGCGGAACGAGAAGCATATCGGCATCGAGCTCCTCCAGGACGCCTCGCGCTCCGCTGCCGATATAGGGACCATGTGACAGTCCCTTGTTGTGCTTTCCGAAAGCGACCAGATCGGGCACCGACTTCCTCGCGCAGCGGGAGAGGACGTCGGCAACAGTTCCGTCTTCGATCACCACTTGGACAGCCCCTTCATGGACACCCACGTCCTTGCGGGCCGCGGCAAGGCATTCTCTCGTTATCCGCACCAATTTGTCCCCTGTGTCGCCGTCCCCCTGTCCGGCTTCCTTCGCATGCGCGATCATGAAATCCGCCGTCGGCGCGACCTTGAGCGCCGCTTCGAAGGCGTGGCGCGACGTCGGCGAGAGATCGAGACCCACGAGCACGCTTTCGTAATTCCTTGCCGGGCGCGACTTGACCACGATTGACGGCCTCGCGCTTGCCATGAGCAATCGTTCCAGGATCGTGCCGTCGATGAGGCCGCGCGCCCCGGATTTTTCGCTCAGGCCCGTAATCGTAAGGTCCGCATCGCACGTGTCCGCCTCCGCGACGATCGCCTGTACGGGATCGCCCGCCACGCTCTTGAACGATGCGGGTTCGAAGCCCGCGCCGAATTCCTCCGGCAATTGTGCCTCGAGAAAGGCGACAGCCGCTGCGACCTGCCGGGCGAGCTCTTCTTCGGCTGCACCGCCATGGGCGGAGGCGACATGGATCACGTGCAGTGCGGCCTTGTGCAATCTGGCTACAAGCAAGGCTCTTTCGAGCGCCTGTTGCGAGTTAACTCCGAGATTAGTCGCCAGCAGCAGATTCTTCATTAGCCTCTCACCTGGACCGGAATCCTTGGTTTTCCAGTTGGTATTAAAACGTCATCTAGGTTTCAGTGGCGAGCGCCGCAAGCTCGATGCGGCTGGTGATCGGCGCCACAGACGCTGCCTCAATAGGTCAGCGCGAAGATGCCGGTTCCGGCGGCGAGTGCCGCGCCAAGCGCCAGATATCGCGCCATATCGCGGCGATCCTGGCGCGAGGCGGCGGCTCCGCCGTAGTCGAAACGCTCGTAGTCGATGTTTTTCATCGGCAGGCCGAGGTCGAGCAGGGTGTCGGAGACGGCCGTCACCATCGGCCCCGGGCCGCAGATATAGGCACGGGCGCGTTCCGGATCGAGACCGTCGAGCAATTGCCGCAGCCGCTCACCGTCGAGCCGCCCCGTCGCTCCTTTCCAGCCCTCCGAGCCTTCCTCGCTGACGAAGATGACACGCAGATCGAGCTCGTTTTTCGCCGCCTCTATTTCGTCGAGACAGGCGAAGTTGTCGGGCCGGCCCACCGCATAGGCGAGCCGCACCGGTCTCCGGTCACGCCTGGCGACCATGTCGCGCAACAGCCCCATAATCGGCGCAATGCCGACACCACCCGCCAGCAGCAGCACACCGTCGTCTTCGTTCTCCTCCAGCACGAATTCTCCATGGGGCCCGTCTATGCCGATCGGCGTACCGGGCGCAAGCGTTCCGACGGTTCTCGTGAAGTCGCCGACCTCCTTGACGATCAGGCTGAGGCCGGGCCGGGCCGGGCTGTCCGCGATGGAGAAGGGATGGTCGAACAGGGGCGCGCGGCGGCGCCCGACCGTCATCCAGACAAACTGGCCCGCGCGGTATGACCAAGGCGGATTTTCCGGTTTCGGCTGGATATCGATCTCCCACATCCGGTCGGCAAGCTTACGGACCGAAGCCAGCCGCCAGGGCCGGCGATGAAGTTTCAGCCAGCGCCAACCGTGAAGCACCGCGATGACCGTCGCCACGGCGAACCCCGTCAGCCACCACAGCCAATGGACGGCACCCGCCGCGCTGAACCGGCCGGCGGTCAGGGCATGATGCAACCCAGCCCCGGCGGCGGTCAGCCCAAACACGATGTGACTCGCCCTCCATATCTCGTAGCGCCACGGAAGCCGGTTGCGCAGGATCGAGGTCAGCACGAGTGCGGCCAGCGCCGCGAGCGCGACGACGCCGCTGCGATAGTGGGGAAGGGTCAGATAGGCGGTCAGCCTTTGCGTACCCAATGCCGGATCGTTCATCCAGGTGGGCAATACGTAGAACAGTGGGTGCAGCACGAGCGCGAGCAGGACCCAGAGGGCGGCGACCTTGTGAAAGGTCATGATCTTGTCGATGCCGAGATGCCCGGAAACGCTTTGAAACCGTCCGGAGGTGACGAACTGCACCGCCATCGCCATGAGGCCCGCCATCCCCAGCGCAGCCGCCGCCAGTTCCCAGCGTTCCAGCGGCGCCACGCGCCGGACGCTCGCCAGCAGGATCGCGGACAGGCAGACAGCCACGTAAAGCAGGGCGAGCACCGCGCCGGGCAGACGAAAGCGCCCGAGCCGCTTGGTTGTCGGGATTTTTTGGCTCGTGTCGCGCCCGCCTTCTTCCATCGATTCTCTTTCGGACATTGGCGATTTTCTATCACCACCTGCCTCAACTTTATCTTGATCATGGTCAAGGCTTCGAAAGATTCCGGTATGTATTCTTTCATCGATAGTGGATGGAGGTTTGGGAGGATCACCTTGCTGTTCAACAAGATGAAGCAAACGGCCATTGTCTTGCTCTCGGTTCTGGCCGGGAGCATCGGATCGGCGGCGGCCCAGGATGACGAGTCGCTTGCCGCGATTGTCGAGGCCTGGCTGGCATCGCCGCATGGCGACTACCATTCGCATTCCTTCACATACTGGAATAAGGACGGCGAGGTCCCGGTGGCCTGCGGAGCATGCCATTCCGAACCCGGCTTCCTGGATTTCCTCGGCGCGGACGGCAGCGCGCCGGGCAGTGTCGAAAGCCCATCCGCAATCAATTCCCCGATCGGCTGCGCGGCGTGTCACACGGGCGCCGCGCATGCGCTCGACAGCGTGTCCTTCCCCTCCGGCGCGGTCTTGGACAACCTCGGAAGCTCCGCGGTATGCACGATCTGCCATCAGGGGCGGCAGTCCGGAGGCGCGGTCGCAAAGGCAGTTTCCGGGATCGGCGAGGATACGGTCGATACGGAACTCGCGTTCATCAATGTCCACTACGGCGTGGCCGCGGCGGTCATGCACGGCGCGGACGTGCAAGGCGGTTACCACTACCCGGACAGGAACTATGCCGGCCGCTTCCAGCATGTTCCGAGCGCCAGCACCTGCACGGCCTGCCATGATCCGCATACGACGCAGGTTGCGACGGAATCCTGTTTCGCCTGTCATCGCGGGGTGGAGGATGTCGGCGACATCCGAACGAGACATGGCGATTTCGACGGCGACGGGGACATCTCCGGCGGCATCCACACGGAGATATCCGGCCTGCACGCGCGCCTGTACGACGCGATCCGAGCCTACGCCGCCGAGATCGCGGGTGAGCCGATCGTCTATTCCCCCGGGAGTTTTCCCTATTTCTTTGCGGACATCGACGGAGACGGATCAATCGCTTCCGAAGACGCCGTCATGCCCAACCGCTACGCCAGCTGGACGCCAAGGCTGCTCAAGGCCGCCTACAACTATCAGGTCGTCGCCAAGGATCCGGGCGGATATGTCCACAATCCGACCTATCTCCTGCAACTCCTCCACGATAGCCTTGAAAACCTCTCGGCGCGGACCGACATCGACATGACCGCCACCCGGCGGCCATGAACGCGCACCGTTCGGCACCTCTCGCCGAAGTCATTGGCATCGCCGTGAGGGATCCCCGGACCGGCGCTCGCTCATTCGTCCGGCAACACCGGGGCGCGCTGCACAAGGAGGGTGTCGATCCTTGTTCGGTCGAGATCGACGACTTCCAAAAGCCATCCCGCATGTTCGACGAATTCCCCCGGTTTTGGCAGATGGCCGATCCGATCGAGCACCAATCCGGCGACCGTGGCGTATTTTCCGCCGGTTACTTGCGGCAAGCCGAGCAGATCAAGAAATTCATCCACCGCCATCGATCCGGAGACGAGGTAGCTACCGTCGGCACGCCTGGTGAATGTCGGGCCTTCCCGGTCTTCGTCGGGAAAGCTCCCCGTAATCGCTTCAAGTACATCCAGCGCCGTGATGACCCCCTCGAAATGTCCCAGTTCATCGAACACAAGCACGATGTGGAGTATCGATGTCCGTAGGCGGTCAATGACCGTGATGGCATTCGAAGCATCCATCACGATCGGGGCGTCCTGCGTCAATTGACGAAAATCGAGATCTTCCCTTCGCTCGACAGCGTCGAGTGCCGCTTTCACCGATATCACGCCAAGGATCGAATCCTCGCTGCCGTCGCGGACCGGCAGCCGCGTACGTCTTGTCGCGCGAAGCTGTCCGACGAGTTTCTCCGGGGGCAAGGATAGATCGAATACCTCGACCTCGCGCCGCGGCGTCATTAACGCGCGCGCGGGCCGGTCGGCCAGGCGCATGACTCCGGTAAGCATGTCCCGCTCGCCCACCTTCAGGACGCCCGCTCGCTCGCCCTCTGCCAGTATCGCCCGAATTTCGTCTTCGGTTACCGTCGATCCGGGCACATGTCCCGACCCGAGCATGCGCAGCACGATGTTGCCGCTGGTATCGAGCAACCAGACCAACGGTGCCGCGATGCGTGACAGCATGAGCATCCAGGGAGCAATGCGGCAGGAAACCGCTTCTGGCGCCCGCAATGCCAATTGCTTCGGTACGAGTTCGCCGATGATGAGTGAGAAGTATGTAATGACGACCACCACGGCTGCCACGCCGAAGAATTCCGCCACGTCTTTCCCGATGCCTAATGCATCAAGTGACTGGGAGAGCCGATAACCGAGCGTTGCTCCGGAGAACGCACCAGCCAGCACGCCGACCAGCGTAATGCCTATCTGCACCGTGGAAAGGAATCGGCCCGGATTGTCCGCTAGTTCAATAGCGGCGCTTGCCCCTGCCTTTCTCTGGTCAGCCAGAAGTGCGAGCCGAACCCGGGATGCCGATACGATGGCCAATTCCGACATTGCGAGCGCGCCGTTGACGAGTATGAGCGCCGCGACGATGCCAAGTTCCAGAAACATGCTGAGCCCGAGTCACTCTGAGATTACGATGAAAGATTGATGGCTCATCTTTCGCCAGACTCCAAATCCGCGTGGCCGCGACCAGGTCATCGATCGGTCGGCATGTTGGAATATCGCGTTCGAAGCGAAACCAGGAGCTACTCGCTAGCCTGCGCTCGGAATTACGAGTGACGCGGTCGGCGTTTCGGGGGGTGTCCTCTCGCCAAGAAAGAGATCGACAAGTCGCGCAGCATAAAAAAACTGAATGACGCATCACCGCTCTAGCCAAATTTTGGGAACAGCTAAACAGCGCCTGAATTCGGCAAATGACGCGCGCCGCTGCGGGATTATCTTCTAACTCGCGCCGCTCAGCAAACTTGATTCGACACCGACCACCTGCTCTTCGCCCCGCATCACCGTGCGAGAAAGCGTTCCGCAAATGCATAAATCTTCCCAATTCGATGATATGGCCTTGTAGCATGTCGACAGAATTCATTGCAGCGACGCCGCCCGTAGAGGAGCAGCCATGATTAGCCACATCCTTGTAGGAAGCGATTTGTCTGAGCGTTCGGACAGAGCAGTGGATCGAGCGGTGGATTTGGCGAAGAGGTTTTCTGCTCAGCTGACAGTCCTGCACGTCGTTGACGAGGATATTCCGTCAAGTATTGCAGATCATCAAAAAATCGCAGCCACCAAGCATCTGGCCGAGCTTGTCGGTTCGGTGGCGGCTACAGGCGGGCCGAGGATCTCGCCTGTCGTCGAATTCGGGAAAGATTGGACCGAGATACTGCGCCAGTCAGAGATACTTCAGGCGGATCTGATTGTTTTAGGGATCCATCGAGAAAGTCGACTTGCGGGGCTTTTTCGCGGCACGACGGTCGAGCGGGTCGTGCGCAACAGCGCGGTCCCTGTCTTGACCGTCAGGAACAAACCGACACGCGATTACCACACGATCGTCGTCGGGGTCGACTTTTCCATATATTCGCGTCGCGCGCTTGATTTCGCTCTCTCCTTCGCGCCGTCTGCGGAGGTCCATCTTGTTCACGCCTACGACGTCCCGTTTAAGTCCTTCCTGACAGGTTCGGCCCAGAAGGGCGAATTGAACAAGCGACAACAGAAGCAGTTTTCCGAAGCGATTGACGAGGAAATGACAAGTTTCCTCGCGGGCTCCGAGCCGCATTTGACAAGAATCAGGACTGTTATTCGCGAAGGCGATCCTAACGAGGTGTTGCGCTCCTATGTCAGTGAAAAGGACGCAAATCTTATGGTGCTTGGTACGCATGGTCGAACCGGCCTTGCAAGGGCTATGCTCGGAAGCACCGCAGAAACGTTTTTCACCGATCCTCCGTGCGATGTTGTTGCAATCAAAGCTTGGTAATCCGGCCCTCCGGTCTTTGGGCGGCACAGCGAGGGCGGCCGCGAGGGCTGGTATTCCATTGTGTTCATGGGGGATAGAACCTCAATATGTGTGTAGGTCTAACCAAATCTGCCGATCTTACTGAGAGCAAATAGCCGGATATGACGCGCGATTTCCACGCTTCAGAAATCGATACCTGCCTCAAAAGCCTCGAGGCGACGGCGGGAGGGCTGTCCTCTGCTGATGCTGCCGCCCGGCTGGAGGTATACGGACCGAACAGGCTTCCCGAGCCTCCCAAACGCAATGTGGCGTTGCGGTTCCTGTCTCATTTCCACAACATCCTGATCTATGTCCTCCTCGGCTCCGCCGTCATCACGGCCGCCATGCAGCACTTCGTCGATACGGCGGTGATCCTCGCGGTCGTGATCGCCAATGCGGTGATCGGTTTCATTCAGGAAGGCAAGGCCGAACGGGCGATGGAATCGATCCGCAAGATGCTCGCGCCGCAGGCCGCCGTACTGCGCGACGGCGAACGCCACTCGATCGGCGGGGAAAGGCTGGTTCCCGGCGACATTGTCCTGCTGGAGGCGGGCGACAAGGTTCCAGCCGACATGCGGCTGATCCGCACCTCGGGGCTGCAGATCCAGGAAGCGATCCTGACGGGCGAATCCGTGCCCGCCGACAAGGCGACCGCGCCCGTTGCGGCCGACGCCGCGCTCGGCGACCGCTCCTGCATGGCCTACAGCGGTACGATGGTGACCAGCGGACAAGGAAGAGGCGTGGTCGTCGCTACCGGCGCGGACACGGAGATCGGCCGGATCAGCAGTCTGCTCGCCGACGTCGAAATGCTCACGACGCCGCTCGTGCGCCAGATGAACGTCTTCGCCAAGTGGCTGACCGTGTTGATCCTGCTGATCGCCGCCATCCTGCTCGTCTTCGGCTACTTCGTCGAACACCATGACTTCAACGAGATGTTCATGGCCGTGGTTGGCCTGTCCGTGGCGGCGATTCCGGAAGGCCTGCCGGCCGTCCTGACGATTACGCTCGCCGTCGGCGTGCAGGCGATGGCGCGTCGCAATGCCATCGTGCGCCGCCTGCCGGCGATCGAGACGCTCGGCTCGGTGTCGGTGATCTGCACCGACAAGACGGGAACACTGACCCGCAACGAGATGATGGTAACTTCCGTCGCGCTATCTGGACACCGGTTTTCCCTGGAGGGCAGCGGTTACGAACCTGACGGCGCGGTCTTGCTCGCCGACAGTCGGGTCAATGGTCTGGATCACCTGCACCTGACCGAGCTGGCACGTGCGGCGGCGTCCTGCAACGACGCCTCGCTGCACCGCCGCGAGGGCTTCTGGGCTGTCGAGGGCGACCCGATGGAGGGCGCCCTGCTGGCGCTCGCCGGAAAGGTGGGTGTCGATATCAGCAAAGAACTGTCGGCGCGCACCCGGACCGACGAGATCCCCTTTGATTCCCGCCACAAGTTCATGGCGACGCTGCATCATGACAGGCCTGCGCACGCCGACATCTTCGTCAAGGGCGCACCGGAACAGGTTCTGGCGATGTGCGCAGAGCAGCGCAGTCCGTCGGGAGAGGGCGAACCGCTCGACGAGGCCTACTGGATGGACTGCGCCGAAGACATGGCCGCGCACGGCCAGCGAGTGCTGGCAATCGCCACACGCGAGGTTGGCCGTTCGCAGACCACGCTGGACTTCACGGATGTCGAAGGCGGTCTCGTGCTCGTTGGCCTTGTCGGGCTCATCGATCCGCCACGCGCCGAAGCGATCGAGGCGGTTGCCGAGTGTCACGGCGCGGGTATCCGGGTCAAGATGATTACTGGTGACCACGCGGGAACGGCAGCGGCGATCGGCAAGCAGATAGGGCTGGCGAATCCAGACAGGGTGCTTACCGGCAGGGAACTGGATGGCATGGACGACGCGGAACTGGCTGCCGCTGTCGGCGAAGTGGACATCTTCGCCCGCACCAATCCCGAGCACAAGCTGCGCCTCGTCATGGCCTTGCAATCGCAGGGCATCACCGCGGCGATGACCGGCGACGGGGTTAACGACGCCCCGGCGCTGAAGCGCGCGGACGCGGGCATCGCGATGGGCCGGAAGGGCAGCGAGGCGGCCAAGGAAGCGGCTGAACTGGTGCTCGCGGACGACAATTTCGCCTCCATAGTTGCCGCCGTGCGCGAGGGCCGAACCGTCTACGACAACATCAAGAAGGTGATCAGCTGGACGCTGCCGACCAATGCCGGCGAGGCAATGACGATCATCGTCGCGCTTCTTTTTGGGATGACGCTGCCTATAACCCCGATACAGATCCTGTGGGTCAACCTGATCACCGCCGTCACGCTGGGCATCGCGCTGGCCTTCGAGCCGACCGAGGACAACACAATGCGGCGGCCGCCGCGGCCGCGCGACGAGCCGCTCCTGACTGGCCAGATGGTCTGGCAGATTGTGCTGGTCTCCGGCCTCTTCTTCGCGGGTGTCTTCGGCATCTATGCCTATGCGACCGACCGCGGCTACTCGCTCGACCTGGCGCGCACCATGGCGCTGAATACGCTTGTGGTGATGGAGATCGCCTACCTGTTCATTGTCCGCAACATCTATGGAACTTCGCTGACCTGGCAGGCGGTGCGGGCGACGCGCGTCGTCTGGACAACGGTGATCGCGGTGACGGCGGCGCAATTCGCGATCACCTACCTGCCGCCGCTGCAGGCGGTCTTCGCGACCGAGGCAGTGCCTCTGTTCGATGGCATGCTGATCGTCGGAGTCGGCATCGTGCTGTTCGCGGTCATCGAGGTCGAGAAGCAGTTGCGACTGAACCTCATGGGAAGAGGCCGGTAAGGCATCCCTCCCGGGATGCCTCGTCCGAACCTGTTACTGCAAAGCGCGCCGGAAGAGGCCCCCGGGTACTTTCCAATTCCAGAGTGCCGAGGAACCGGGTGGGCCAGACCACACGTGTCCCGCGGTGGTCTTCCTTTGCGCCTGCCTCCTATTGATCCCCGGTCACATACACGGTCACCTCGCCATCGGTGATGTCCGCCGCGACGATCCTGTCCACGTCGATATTCTTCTCGTCAAGCGCCAGATAGAATAGCGCGCTGGACTCCATCGCGGCCCTCAGCCCGTCTATCTCGTTCTTGTGCTCGGTGATGCCGTCCGCCAGCCTGTTTGACTCTGTAAGCGAATTGTCGCCGCCAAGGAAAATGATCTCGAACGCATCGAACTTGTACATCATCTTCACGCGTTCGGTCGTCTCCACTATGCCGTTAAGCGCAGCGATCACGTTGTCAGTCGATACGTCCGCAATGTTCCCGGTATCGACTTCGGTTCCGATAAGCGTTTCCACCGAACCCAAGTCGTCCAACGTCTGCGCGGTTGATTGCAAAGCCGGTATGGAAGCGAGAAGGAACGCGCCAAAGGCCAAGGCGTGTACCGCCAAGCGGCCATCAGTTTCGATCTGTTCGGTTGCGTACGCCACGATCTCCGTTCCAATTCCTGATTGCATCTGACAGCACAGACCTAGGGGCTATGACACGGTCATGCAACTTGCAGCGGCGCGCCGGGGACCACCGGAAGCATTGCTAGAATTGACGGCGACCTAGCGCGAGCCGCTCGAAGCGACCGGAACGGCCAGAACATCCATCTCGGAAATCCGGAATGTTTCTTCCGCGGTGCTGCCCAGCATTGTTCTCGCAAGACCGGAACGCCCGCGCGTCCCGACCACGATGAGGTCGGCGGAAAGCTCGCGCGCCGTTTCGGCCAGCACCATCCCCACTGATGTCTCGTTGAACCGGACGACGGTGTTGTCCGGCGCATGTCCGGCGCGTTTGAGAAAGGCGGTCAGATCCTTTTCCGCGCGGGCCTGTTCCCCAGTGATATAGCCTGTCGCCTCGTCGCGCGTCATCGCGGAGTGGGCGATCAGCGCGGTGCCCGGCGCGTCAAAGATGTGAATGGCGGTGACGGTGGCGTTCGCGTCTATCCCGAGGGATTTGACCGCTTCGAGCGCGGCTGACGAATTGTCGGAAAAGTCGATGCCGACGAGAATATGCCGCCACGGCGCGGCCGGTACGTTGTTCGCCATGACGACCGGTCGTTTCGAGGCACGGATGGTTCG
>Ga0209692_10002128_pt1 | contig 23202 bp, 21 predicted proteins | sample tdDd472_FD_187129 | JGI IMG/M metagenome (GOLD analysis project Ga0209692, IMG submission 187129) | Marine sediment microbial communities from the Atlantic coast under amendment with organic carbon and nitrate - tdDd47.2 (SPAdes)... | ecosystem: Environmental > Aquatic > Marine > Coastal >... | reverse complement strand
TATCGCTCCAATTTTCTATAATACAACACAGGATTCAGGTGGATTACCAATCACAACTGATGTTTCTGTATTAAATACAGGTGATGAAATCATCATCAACAATGTAAAAGGTGAAATTACTCGTAATGGCGAAGTGGTTTGTACTTATTCTTTAGCTCCTGATACATTAACTGACGAGTACCGTGCTGGTGGTCGTATTCCATTGATTATCGGTAAAGCATTAACTGAAAAATCTCGTGCTGCATTAGGAATGCCTGCTGCCGATATCTTTACTGTTGCTAATAACCCAGAGCCAAAGGCTAATCAGGGTTATACAATGGCTCAGAAAATGGTTGGAAAAGCTTGTGGTGTTGAAGGTGTATTGCCAGGAACATCATGTGCTCCAAAAATGACAACTGTTGGATCTCAGGATACAACTGGTCCAATGACTCGTGATGAGATTAAAGAGTTGGCTTGTTTGAAGTTCGAAGCGCCAATGTTTATGCAATCTTTCTGTCATACTGCTGCTTATCCAAAAGCAACTGACGTGGCAATGCATAAGTCTATGCCTAAGTTCATGTCTGAGCGTAAAGGTGTACCATTGAAACAAGGTGATGGTGTAATTCACTCATGGTTGAACCGTTTATTGGTTCCTGATACTGTTGGTACAGGTGGTGACTCACATACTCGTTTCCCATTGGGTATTTCTTTCCCAGCTGGTTCAGGTTTGGTTGCTTTTGCTGGTGCATTAGGTTTCATGCCATTGGATATGCCAGAATCTGTACTAATCAAATTTAAAGGTAAGCTTAACCCAGGTATCACTTTACGTGATGTGGTAAATGCTATTCCATATTTTGCGATTCAGAATGGACAATTAACTGTTCCTAAGAAAAACAAAATCAATATTTTCAACGGTAAGATTATCGAGATGGAAGGTCTTGAAGATATTACAGTTGAGCAAGCTTTCGAATTAACTGATGCGACTGCTGAGCGTTCTGCTGCTGCAGGTTGTATTAAGTTATCAGAAGAGCGTGTTATCGAGTACGTGAAGTCTAACGTTGCCTTGATGGAATCAATGATCAAGATGGGTTACGATGATGCTCAAACAATTCAGAACCGTATCGATGCATGTAACGAGTGGTTAGCTAACCCAGTGTTGCTTTCAAGAGACGAGAATGCTGAATATGCAGAGGTTATAGAAATTGATCTTGCGGATATTACTGAGCCGATTCTTTGTTGCCCTAACGATCCAGATGATGTAAAATTACTTTCTGATGTTCAGAATACTGAAATTCAGGATGTATTCATCGGTTCTTGTATGACAAATATTGGTCACTTCCGTGCTTGTGAAAAAGTTTGGAGTGGCTTAACACCATCTGATAAGGTAAGAACATATATGGCACCTCCAACTCGTATGGATGCAGCTGTATTGAAAGAAGAGGCTACTTTCTCTACTTTCTCTCAGTTAGGTGTTCGTATCGAGACTCCTGGATGTTCACTATGTATGGGTAACCAACTACGTGTGCCGGATAAGGTGAATGTATATTCTACTTCAACTCGTAACTTCAACAACCGTATGGGTACAGGTGCTCAGGTTTGGTTAGGATCTGCAGAGCTAGGTGCTATGGTATCAGTTCTAGGAAAACTACCTACTCCAGCTGAGTATATGGAAATTTACAATGAGAAAATTGCTGCCCACGAAGAGGAAGTATACAAATACATGCAGTTTGACGAAATGGATATGGAGGATGCTCTATATCAGAGAAGAGATCTGTAATTTAATATTATTACTATCTAAGCCGGTGCAAATGCACCGGCTTTTTTTATACAATTATTATTATATTGCAACAGGTAAGATCATATAAATCAGGATGTAAAATCCAAACACTTAAAAACTATGAATAAATTTAGCTTTATAATAATAACACTTTTCAGTTCAATATTTTTAAATTTGAATGTATATGGTCAAGGCGTTTCCCAATCACAATTAAAATTTAATAAGTATTGCGATAAATTAAATCCAGATATACTTTCTAAAACTTTTGAATTAGAGGGAGATTATTACTGGGATGAAAATTTTAAGCCCGGTCAGGTTAAACTTAAAGAAAATGACTCTCTCTTAGATTTAAACTTAAGATATTGCATATACAATCAAGAATTTCAATTTGTCTTAAATGGTGATACAGTGTCTCTAAATAGAATTGATAAAGTTGAATACATCACAATTAATAACAGTAAATTTATATACACAGAATCTCACATTAACAATAAGAAGTCGTGCTATGAAATACTTGTAGATGGAAGTTTTCAACTTTTAAAACACTACAAATGCAAACTTGTTAAAGGAAAAGAAAATGTATCAAGTTTCGAAGAAAAAATCCCTGATCATTATATCATAAAAACGAATTTATTTTTCAAGAAAAACAATCAAGACATATTAAAAATTCCTTCTAAAAAATCTAACTTTTATAAGATGTTTAACACGTCGAACGATAAGCTAATCAAGTTTGTAAACTCTAATAAATACAAACACAAAAAAGAAACTGACTTGATTAAAATATTTACTTACTACAATTCATTGTAATCTTAATGAATATCAAATTGTATGGTCCTAAAATCCTATCACTTATTCAATTATTAATAAAATATGTGGCAACAATTCATTAATTGGATTAGTAAAAATAACTCAACTTGTCCATTTCAAGAACATATTGGTATTTCTTGTCCTGGGTGTGGATTTCAAAGTTCACTTATAGCTTTATTAAAAGGAAACCTTATAGAATCTATAAAATTATATCCGGCACTTCTCCCAATATTGGCAACTTTATCATTACTTCTAGTCCATATAAATTTTAAGCTTAGTTGGGGAACCAAAGGAATAAAAATTCTATTTACTCTCTCAGTCATACTTATCCTTTTTAATTACTTCCATAAACTTTCTATTTAATTCATGGCTTTACTCTTAAACCTTGTTAATTCGTGTTTTAGTTCCGCACAATTTTTATCTTTGCCTGAAATTACAAATCATGATTCCGAAATTTATTCGGGACTAAGAGATTAGAAAAATGAATCTTGAACAAAGAAGTAAGGCATTTGTTGAATTGGGAGAATTTCTACATCAGTTTACAAGTGAAAGGCCAATTAAAATTGAGCACAAATTAAATTCTGCATTTTTTGAAAGCTTTGAGAGCTTACTAAGAAATGTAACAATTGAGAACGCTTGGTTTACACCAAAACATGTTCGCTGCTCAATAATTGGTGTTTGTGAACTTTTAAAAGAGGATAAAATTGCTGAATGGCTTGAGAAATATTCTGTTTCTGAAAAAAACACAAATGTAGCTGTTGTCGTTATAATGGCTGGTAATCTACCTATGGTTGGTTTTCACGATATGATGTGTGTTCTAATTTCAGGACATCGTTTTATTGGAAAACTTTCCTCAAAAGACAATCAACTTCTTGATTTCATCTCTAAACTTTTAATTGAGTTAAATCCTGAATTTAAAGAATTGATCCAATTTAAAACGGAAAGAATTAGTGGAAAAAATGATTTTGATGCGATAATTGCAACCGGGAGTAACAATTCTGCAAGATATTTCGACGCATATTTTTCTAAGTATCCTAATATCATTCGAAGAAATAGAAATTCTGTTGCCACAATTACTGGTAACGAATCTAAAGATGAAATTAAAGCTTTAGGAAAAGATATATTTCTCTATTTTGGATTAGGCTGTAGAAATGTTTCTAAAATTTACCTTCCTAAAGGCTATGATATAAAATTGCTTTTGGACGAATGGAATGGATTCGAATATTTAGCCAACCATTCTAAATATGCTAACAATTACGACTATCAACGTTCATTGTTGTTAATGAATAAGATCGATCATTTTGACAATGGCTTTTTACTACTACGTGAAAAAAATGATATTGCATCACCTGTTGGAGTTGTTTACTTTGAATATTATTCCGAAATTAAAGAGTTAGAGCAAACATTATTACTAAACTCAGATCTGATTCAATGCGTTGTTGGATCAGGAAACAACAATACAATTCCTTTTGGAAAGGCACAAGAACCACAATTGTGGGATTATGCTGATGATGTTGATACAATGAAATTTTTAACAGAACTAAAATCAAACTAAATAATGATATATCGATTTAAAATTACTTCATCAGAAGTAGAAGGATACGTGAGAGAGATTGAAATTGGACATGAGCAAACCTGGCTAGATTTGCACAATGCCATTCAGGAATCAAATAAATATGACAATTCTCAGATGGCTTCATTTTATCAAATTGGAGCAGATGGACAAAGAGGGGTGGAAATTGCACTTTTTGAAATGAATACCGAAGAAGACGATAATATGAACGTTTTTGCAATGGATGTTGCAATGATTCGTGAATTTTCGTCAAAAGAAAACGCAGATCTGATTTATGTATACGATTTTTTCTCAGATAGATATTTCAATATTGAGTTAGTTGAAAGAGGAATTTCTAAATCAACTTCTGCTTATCCAAAATGTATTGTTTCAAAAAATGAAGCTCCTCAACAAATAATGATGGATGCTGAAAGTTTTGAAGATATTGATTTAGGTTCGTTCGAATCGAAACCTGAAAAAGAAAAAACTGCTGACGATTATCTTGAAGGATTTGATGATGATTTAAAAGATGGTCCTGAGTTTGAAAGCCTGGACGACTATGAAGATATACTTTAATAAGTACTACAAAAAAGTAAAAATGAGTAATATGAAAGTATTACTCATTTTAGTTTAAATAAATAACATCTAACTTTTATCTCATGTCTAAAACGCTCATCGTAATTCTTGGTCCCACAGGTGTTGGTAAAACTGATTTGAGTATCAGTATTGCAAAACATTTTAACACCGAAATATCTTCTTCCGACAGTCGACAGGTTTACAAAGAAATGAGAATTGGAACAGCTGTACCCGAAGAGGATCAATTGGCGGCTGTTAAGCATCATTTTATTCACACACATTCAATTCACGATTACTTTAGCTCGTGGGAGTGTGAAAAACAAACCCTTAAGCTTCTTGAAGATCTTTACAAAGAGAAAGATCAGATGCTATTAGTTGGTGGCAGCATGATGTACATCGATGCCGTTTGTAATGGTATTGATGAAATTCCAACTATTGATCCCCAGCTCAGAAAAGAGGTAATGGAGCAATATGAAAAAGATGGTTTGGAGTGCATGCGATTGCAGCTAAAACAGCTCGATCCGGTTTTTTACAATCAAGTTGATTTGAAAAATGCCAAACGAGTGCTGCATGCAATTGAAGTTTGCTTAATGTCGGGAAAACCTTATTCTGAACTTAGAACAAATTCGAAAAAACACCGGGATTTTAATATCGTTAAAATTGGATTAAATCGTGATAGAGCCGAATTATACGATAGAATAAACCGTAGAGTGGATATCATGATAAATGAAGGCTTGATTGAGGAAGCCAAATCCGTATTTGAGTTCAGACATTATAACTCCTTAAATACAGTAGGATACAAAGAACTGTTTGAGCATTTCGAAGGAAAAATTAGTCTGGAAGAAGCCATAGAACTGATAAAGCGCAATTCAAGACGATATGCCAAACGCCAATTATCATGGTTTCGCCGAGATGATGAGATTCAATGGTTCCACCCAGATCAGGAACAAGAGATATTGAATTATCTTGAAGAAAAAATTTAAAGAGGCTTAATGCCTCTTTTTTTTATTCATAAAATCCTTTTCCAAATACACCAAACTCATCTTTGCCCAATATTTTGTGCTTCCAAACTGCATCTATAAAACCAATTCCATAGGCAAACAATTGAACGAAACTAGCCGCCAAAGCTTTAATGGCAATTGTAATCGACTTGCTTTTACTTAATGCATCGGAAAACACAAGGAATGCATAAACAAGAACTGGAAATGCGAACATTCTATGCACACTTAAGCCTAACAATAATGCCCCAATGGTTCCCAATACAAACAGTGATGGAAACAAAAAGAAGATTTTAAATGTTTCAGGATAATGTTTTGATATGATATAACGGGTTTTACCGAATCCGAAAACTTGCTTATAGAATTTTTTGAATGATACTCTTCTCTTGTGAAAAACATAAGCCTCACTAATCAAACGAGTTTCAAATCCACGCTTAATAACCTCAATGGCAAAAACCATATCCTCGCCAGGATGCATGGTAGTTACAGGAAATCCGCCAGTATTTTCATATACAGCTTTCGAAAAGCCAAGGTTAAAACTTCGAGGATGAAATTTATGCACTTGCTTCTTCCCTCCTCTGATTCCGCCTGTTGTAAAGAAAGAAGTCATTGCATAGGATACAGCTTTCTGAAAATCAGAAAAATCATCCATAGCACCATCAGGTCCACCATAACAATCCACAAAATTATCGGTCAACTCTTTCTGAATGGTTTCCATATAATGATCAGGAATAATACAATCGGAATCGAAAAACAAGTAATAATTCCCTTTGGCTCTTGCTAATCCGTAATTTCGACCAATACTAGGTCCCTCATTTTGCTTATAATAATAGGAGATATTGATTTTGTCGCCGTAGTCATTACAAAGTTCTTCACTCTTAATCGACGATCCATCTTCAACAACAACCAGCTCGAAATCCTTATATGTTTGCTCGGATAAACTATCCAGCAATTCTTTCATTTCATCAGGTCGGTTGTATACCGGCACAATTATCGAAAGTTTAATTTCCTTACTCATACTTAGATTTTTTGATTGAAATAGAAAATTTCATTCATTGGAAGACTATATTTAGAAGCTAAAGTAGCTTCGAATGATTTGGCATATTCAATCGAATTTACCTTAAAGCCAGCGTTCGATAATCGGTTAGCATAATCTAAACCATACAATCGCACATGATCTTTTTGGCGATACAAATGCTCTCTTTCCTTAGGATCGGTAACCGTTGGATCTTCCATTGTTTTTGGATTATCCGTATCCATAGGAACCTGCAAAATTGCAAAACCATTTGGCTTTAAAATACGATACATTTCCCTCATTGCTTTCGCATCATCATCAACATGTTCCAATACATGATTGCAAATTACAACATCAAAAGAAGCATCCTCAAAAGGTATTTCCTGTACATCGAAATGCACATCTGCAATCGGCGATTCCAAATCTCCCGTAGTATAATCAAGGTTTGGCAAAGCTTTAAATCGCTTGAAGAAACATTGTTCTGGAGCAATGTGCAATACCTTTAAATCATTTGTGAAAAAATCGGTTTCATCATTCAGATACAACCACATCAATCGGTGGCGCTCTAAGGACAGGCATTTAGGACAAAGTGCATTCTCTCTTCCTGTAGCTTTTGTATATCCGTAAGGAAGAAATTTTCTGAATTTACCTCCACAAACCGGGCATTCAACTTTATTCCCTATCAAAAAAATAGCTATTACACGATTAATTAGTAAGCTTAATCTAATTAGAAATGGACGAGGAAATATTTGAAGTAATAACCTAATTATACTTTTTATCACAACTACTAAATATTTAATGATTAAGGTTCAATGATTAATAATTTAACATTAATCAGATTTCTTTTTCTATATGGTAGGTATTTCGCTCGGGTGAACTACGACTTACCAACTCAGCAACAAATCCTGTTAAAAAAAGTTGAGTTCCTATAATCATTGTAGCTAAAGCAATAAAGAAATAAGGACTATCGGTAACCAATGGTGGCATTTCACCCTGACTCATACTGTAGATTTTTTGTAATCCAATCCATGCTGAAGCAAAGAAGCCAATTAAAAACATTAAAGTACCCAGTAAACCAAAAAAGTGCATTGGTTTTTTTCCAAACTTGCTAATAAACGTGATGGATAACAGATCTAAAAAGCCATTGATAAAGCGATTTAATCCAAATTTGGTAACACCATATTTACGTTCCTGATGTTGAACTACCTTCTCGGTAATTTTAACAAAACCAGCTTGTTTAGCTAAAATAGGAATGTAGCGATGCATTTCGCCATAAACCTCAATACTTTTAACCAATTTACTTTTGTAAGCCTTTAAGCCACAATTAAAGTCATTCAATTTAATTCCAGACATAGCTCTGGCAGTTCTATTGAAAAATTTACTTGGTATGGTTTTAGATATTGGATCGTATCGTTTTTGTTTCCATCCTGACACCAAGTCAAAACCATCTTCCTTAATTATTTTATAAAGCTCTGGTATTTCATCCGGAGAATCCTGAAGATCCGCATCCATAGTTATTATAACATCACCTCTTACTGCATCGAATCCACAAAACAATGCAGCAGATTTTCCATAATTACGTCTAAATCTTATGCCACGAACAGCCGAAAATTTTTCTCGCAAATCTTCAATCACATCCCAGGAGGTATCGGTACTACCATCATCAATCAGAAGAACTTCATGAGTAAAGTTATTTTTATTCATAACCCGATCAATCCAGGCTACCAATTCGGGAAGCGATTCCTCTTCATTATATAATGGAACTACAACAGAAATATCCATATGTGATTTTTATTGATTATTTGAACCGTTAAATTTATCAATAGAACGGTTATTAAACAAATTTCTATTTTGGCGAAAAAAGAAGGATACAATTAAAGAAAAGAAAATTCCCGCCAAAGCTTTTCCGAACCATTGTCCAAAAGAAAAAATTCCAGGTGTAATTTTTCTATATATAGACATTAATAATTCTACCTGATCATCTTCATACCCTATTTCAACAAGTCCTTTTTCTGTAAAGTCAATTGCCTCCTTCAGAATAGAAGAATCAAAATAACTGGTTAATACATATATAAAAAGTGCATAATAAGATGCAGCTATTCCAATTGTAATAATTCCACAAACCGATGCTCTTCGATAACTTATGACTCCAAATAAAACTTCATCGCGATATTTTTTCACACTGAAAAATACCCCTAGTACAATAAGAAATCTATTAACAAAAAGTAAAGTTGGATTGAAATTTATTGATACCTCTTTAAAATAAAATGTAAGAGCTGCTAAAATAAGAACCCCTCCTATTAACGAGCCAAACAAAAATGAATGCTTTAATAATGGTTTGTTGTACATTTTTTAAACTGTTGTTTTATAAATTGAGCACAAAGATATCCGTTTTTAATGGAAAGCCTGCTTTAAAAATCCTTAATTATTGTATTCATGGCAGCATGTTTTCTCTAACAATTCAAGTAATGAATAAAAAAGTGATTTTTTTTTGAAAAATTATTGTTCTGAAAATAAATCCTTTGACCTATGTTAGTCGAAAAAGACTTGAAGAAGTTTCATATTTTATTTGCGGGGAAACAACTTTTTTCTACTTTTGTCGTCGGGTAAGCACTACGCGACCAGCTCCTACTGAACTCCCCCAGGGTCGGAAGGCAGCAAGGGTAGGTGGTCGAAGCGGTGCGACGTAGCTGCTTACCCACTTTTTTATGACTTTAAGTTGTAAAAAAAATGCCGATGTAGCTCAGCTGGCTAGAGCAGCTGATTTGTAATCAGCAGGTCGTGGGTTCGAGTCCCTCCACCGGCTCATCAAATATCAAAAGAAAGTTTAACGACTTTCTTTCGTTCTTTAAAATGTTTTGCCAAAGTAACAATTGCCGATGTAGCTCAGCTGGCTAGAGCAGCTGATTTGTAATCAGCAGGTCGTGGGTTCGAGTCCCTCCACCGGCTCATCAATATAAAACAACATTGTTACTTGCCGTTGTAGCTCAGGGGTAGAGCGCTTCCTTGGTAAGGAAGAGGTCATGAGTTCAAATCTCATCAATGGCTCAAAAAAATTCGCCGATGTAGCTCAGCTGGCTAGAGCAGCTGATTTGTAATCAGCAGGTCGTGGGTTCGAGTCCCTCCATCGGCTCTTTTTTTATTCTCCCTCCAACTTTATTTTCAAGTTTATTATTTTAATTCATTAGTTTAAAACGCAATTATCTCTTTGTTCTTCAAAAGAAATTAGTGTATTTTCGTTTTTGACTTAAAAACAAACTAAAAATCGTAAAATGAAGTTTTTTATTGACACAGCTAATCTTGATCAGATTAAAGAAGCACAGGATTTAGGAGTTCTTGATGGTGTAACAACCAATCCATCTCTTATGGCTAAAGAGGGAATTAAAGGAACTAAAAACATCAAACAACACTATGTTGATATTTGCGGTATAGTTGATGGAGATGTAAGTGCTGAAGTTATTGCTACAGATTTTGAGGGTATGATTTCAGAAGGTGAAGAACTTGCTGCTCTTCATCCACAAATTGTTGTAAAAGTTCCATGCACAAAAGACGGTATTAAAGCCGTAAAATATTTAAGTTCCAAAAATATTAGAACCAATTGTACTCTAATATTCTCTGTTGGGCAAGCTCTATTAGCTGCTAAAGCTGGTGCTACCTATGTTTCTCCTTTTGTAGGAAGACTTGATGATATTTCAACTGACGGTATCGAATTAATACGTCAAATAGCAGACATGAATAGTTATTACGGATTCGAAACTCAAGTTTTAGCCGCATCTATTCGTCACACCATGCACATGATTCAATGTGTTGAAGTAGGTGCTGATGTTGCAACTTGTCCGTTAAGTGCAATCACAGGTCTTTTAAAGCATCCTCTTACTGATAAAGGATTGGAACAATTTTTAGCTGACTACAATAAGTTAAATGGGTAAAACTACTCGGAAAAAAATTTTAAAAAGGGATGTTTCGACATTCCTTTTTTTTATTGCAATACTATACAGAAATTAATAATATGTTGTGGATTGAAAATAAATAAGACAGAACAAGTTAACCTTACGCTCGAAACTTTTATCTTTATTTCCCGAAATAACCCCTAACCACTACAGTAATGCTTATAAAATTGTATCCTGATAACCCTAATCATAGGGAATTTCAGCGAATCGCAGATGTATTAAGAGATGGAGGCGTTGTTATATATCCCACAGATACGGTTTATGCAATCGGATGTGATATAACCAATAACAAAGCCATCCAAAAAATAGCTCGTTTAAAAGATATATCTGCTGATAAAGGAAACTTTTCGATTATTTGTAACAGCTTAAGCAATCTTTCTGAATATGCAAAGGTTGATAATGCATCGTTTAAAATAATGAAGAAAAACCTACCCGGTGCATTTACTTTTATTCTACAAGCGAGTAACAATGTTCCCAAGCTGTTTAAAAGTAAAAAGAAAACCGTTGGCATAAGAGTCCCCGATCACTACATTCCTTTAGGAATTGTTGAAGAGTTAGGAAACCCTATAATGACAACATCAATTCATGATCCCGACGAAGTTATTGAATACACTACCGATCCGGAACTGATACATGAAAAATACAATAAGGATGTGGATTTGATAATAGATGGTGGATATGGAAACAATACAGCATCAACAGTGATTGATTGCACAAATGGTGAGTTTGAAATTATCAGGCCAGGAATTGGAGAACTTACATATTAAACAAAATATTTGTATAAAAAAATGCCGATAAGAAAATTCTTACCGGCATTTTTCATATAAGTTTCTTCAGTACTATGCTACTTTTCCTGATGATTTTAATAAGCTTACACGTAACAGAATATGTCCTCCAGGTCGGTTTCCAATAAACTCTGGATGATATCCTGCATTCTCTAAATCAGTTTTTACCAAACGAATTAGTTCTGATGCAACATTTTCGAAATGATGTGTCGCGACTACCTTACCTTTGCTAAAACTTTTTTCAAATTTCGTCAATACTTTTTCTGACTCTCTTTTATATTTCGCGATTTCTTTTTCAATTAAATGATTGTACTTTTCAATGTTCTTCATGAGTTTAATTAAAGGTTGTTCAAAATGTAATAGACTGTAATATTAATAAATCTATTTACGGTAAACATTATAAAATGTTATATTTTCATGATAAAAGTTTTCATTTTACTGACTAAAAGAAAAAATCAATTATTTAAGGATTCTGAATAATAGACAGTTTCACTATTTTAAGTGATTTATTATTTTTAATTAAGATCGCAAAATGTGACCAGAACAATTTATAAAACATAAAAAAAGAGAACTCCAAAGTTCTCTCTCCTACTAATATTTAATTAAATATTTTAATTAATGTCTCCAAAATGAAGGCGAAAACAACACCAAAACCGTAAACAACTCCAATCGTCCTAACATCATTAAAAAAGCAAGAAACCATTTTGCCAAGTCAGGTAATTTATAAAAATTCTCCATCGGACCAACTTCACCAAAACCTGGTCCAATATTACCAAGTGTGGTAGCTACAGCACTAAAAGCTGAATAAATATCAGGAGTCCAAAGCGACATGAGAATTGATGATATCATGAAAATGATGACGTAAAAAACAAAAAAGGCCAAAATATTGGTTACAGTCTTCTGATCTACTACATGCTTATTATAACGAATTGGAATTACAGCATTAGGATGAACCAAACGTTTTAATTCATAAAAACTATTCTTGAATAAAAGTAAAATACGAACAACTTTCACTCCTCCTCCTGTTGACCCAGCAGATCCACCGACGAAAAACAATACAAAAATCAACATTCCCAGAAATGGTGTCCATAACAGGTAATCAGCGGTAGCATAACCTGTTGTTGTAATTATTGAGACAACTGTAAATAAACTATCTCGAAATGCCTGCTCTCCACTTATATTGCCTGCTGCAAATAAACCCACAGCTATTAACAAACTAAAAAGTAAAACAACAATTGTATAAAATCTAAACTCCTCATCTTTAAAAATTTTTGTTGCCTTTCCCGTAATAACAGCATACGACAATGTAAAATTTGTACCCGCAACAAACATGAAGAAAATTATAACATACTGAAGATAAGGAGAAGTAAAAAAGCCAACACTTGCTTGTTTTGTAGAGTATCCACCAGTTGCCATAGTTGTTAAGGAGTGATTAATGGCGTCGAAAAATGTCATTCCCCCTGCAAATAACAATATGGTCTGAATTAATGTAAACAACATGTACAATCCCCAAAGGTTACGTGCAGTCTCTTTAATTCTTGGCGTTAATTTATCAGGAGCAGGACCAGGAACTTCGGCAACAAATAGTTCTCGTCCTCCAATTCCTAATGTTGGTAATATTGCAAGGAACATCACAATTATCCCCATACCACCCATCCATTGGGTAAGTGAACGCCAAAAAAGAATACCATGTGGCAATTCCTCAATATTGTTTAAAATAGACGATCCGGTAGTGGTAAATCCTGACATAGTTTCGAAAAATGCATTTGTTACGTTAGATATAGCACCACTAAACAAATACGGTAAACATCCGAATATCGAAAATACAACCCATACTAAACTAACAATAATATATCCCTCTCTTTTCCCAAGATCCTTCTTTACACCTTTCGAAGTAAGATAACTCAAAGAACCTACAACTAGAGTAATTAAACCAGCTTTTAAAAAAGCTAAGGAATCAGACTCACCATAAATTAAGGAAACAATTAAGGATAGAAATAAGAAGAAGCTTTCTCCAACTAGAAGCTTCCCTAAAATATTCAGAATAATTTTAAACTTGACCACTTTTATCGGCTTGAGATTTTATCCAAAGATATCATTCTAAGGACTGAAAAAAAATTAAGTTATTGATTCTTCCAAAAAGATGGAACAAAAATAATTAAAAAGGTGAATAACTCTAATCGCCCCAATAACATTAGGAATGATAATATCCATTTGCCGGCATCTGGAACTTGCGCAAAATTATTCATTGGACCAACCGTTCCCAAGCCTGGACCTATTCCTCCCATTGTAGTAGCAACTGCACCCAAAGCTGAGATGAAATCTAAACCGACTAGTGTCATTGCAAAACATCCAATAAAAAACACCATAAAATACAGGATAACGAAAGCGAGAATTTTCGAAATAATGTCTTGTCCAACCATGTCGTTATTGTACCGAACAGGTAAGACTGCCGAAGGGTGTATTAGGCGCTTAAATTCTAAAAGACTATTTTTAAAAAGTAACAAATGACGAAGAATTTTCACCCCTCCAGAAGTGCTACCAACGCATGCTCCTGTAAACATTAATCCAAAAATAAGAAATAAAAGATACGGATGCCATAATGTATAATCAGCACTCACGAAACCTGTACTAGTGATAACTGAAGTTACCTGAAAAAGAGCATCTCTAAATGATTTCTCAAATGATCCATGATCCAAATAAACAAGGGTGACTGTAATAACAGAAGTTACAAATAGAATTAATGCTATATAAACTTTAAATTCCTGGTTCTGAACTATTTTTTTAACATTCCCTTTTATAGCAAAATAGTGTAAAGTGAAATTGGTTCCTGCTAAAAACATGAAAACAATAAGCACATATTGAATGTAAGGTGAATAATTAACAATACTTTCATTTTGTGTTGAAAATCCGCCTGATGCTAAAGTTCCAAATGAATGGCAAATAGCATCGAAAATCCCCATCCCTCCCAATGCTAAAAATATAGTTTCCAATGCGATTAATAGCATGTATAATCCCCATAAACGTTGAGCTGTTTCTTTAATTCTTGGATGCAATTTCTCAGGAGTAATTCCTGCAGCTTCTGCATTGAACATCGCCATACCTCCGAATCCAAAAATTGGTAAAATAGCAATTGTCAATACCAAAATTCCCATTCCACCCAATAAATGGGTTAAAGATCGCCAAAATAAAATTCCATGAGGTAATGCTTCAATATTAGATATAACAGAAGCACCTGTAGTAGTGAATCCCGATATTGTCTCAAAAAAAGCATTTGTAAATCCATCTACGTAGCCACCTAGAAGAAATGGCATTGCACCAAAAATTGAAAATATAACCCAAACGAAACTTACTATAATAAAAGCTTCACGCTTACCAATATCCTTTTTACATTGGTAAGTAGAAAAGTAAGTAATTGTACCAATAATCAAACTAATAGATGCCGATTGTACAAATGTGTAAAAATCACCATCTCCATAAAAAAATGCAACTGCCGAGCTAATCATCAGGAAAAAACTTTCCACGACCATTATTATCGACATCACGTAAAAAACAAATTTCCAGTTAAGCATTACAACCAGGTTTTATTTCTACTATGTCAATTAAAAATTAACAGAAAATAAGAAGCCAAATTCAGCGAATTTGGCTTTGGGAAGTCTATTTAAAAAACTTTTCGACTTTTTTAATTGCAGAAGGTAAAGTAAAAACAACTACTTTATCATTCACTTGAATTTGAACATCACCTGTAGCGATTATCGATTCATCGCCACGAATGACACCACCAACATTAGCATCATCAGGAAAATTAATTTCACTCAATCTACCTTTTGTAATTTTCGAACCTTCCTTCGCTGACAATTCCATTACCTCAGCTTCTGAAACAGTTAACCACTTGCAATGCTGAACATCTGCATCCATAGTAAAACGATAAATGTAACTTGCTGCCAATAGCTTTTTATTAATCATGGTTCCTACACCAATATTGTCAGCCAAATCGATATAATCGATATTTTCTACCTCGGCAATTGTACGCTTAACGCCCATTTTCTTTGCTAAAAGGCAAGCCAAAATATTTGTTTCTGAGTTTCCAGTTACCGCAACAAAAGCATCCATTTTATGAATTCCTTCTTCTTTTAGTAACTCCTTGTCTCTACCATCTCCATTAATCACGAGAGTATCTTGAAGACGATCTGCCAATTTCAGACTCTTCTCTTTATCAATCTCAAGTAATTTAAGGTTCATTTTTTTACCTAATTCCATTGCGGTTTTTTGTCCTATACGACTTCCGCCCAAAATCATGGCATTTTTAATTTCGTATTTTTGCTTACCCGCCAAAAGCATCACCTTTTCAATACTTTCCGGTTTACTAATTACAAAAACTAAATCTCCTCTTGAAAATCGATTATGACCGCGAGGAATAATGGTTGTATCTTCTCGTTTTATTGCTACAGCTCTAAAATCAACATCAGCAGTCATTTCCGCAACTTCTGCCATGGTTTTGTCCATCAATATTGATTTACTGCTAATTTTTATTCCATATAGCAACAATCTACCACCAGAGAACTCATACATCTGCCTAGTTCCTGATCTTGAGAGATAACTGATCACCTCTTTGGCCGCTAATTTCTCTGGATAAATTAACTCATCAATTCCCAAACTTTGAAGATATTCTTTATTCTCAGGAATTAAATACTCTTGATTATCAATTCTTGCAATGGTTTTAATCGCACCAAGTTTCTTTGCCAGAATTGTTGAAGTAATATTTGTCGTTTCAGATTGCGTAACGGCAATAAATAGATCAGCTTTCTTTACACTAGCTTCTCTCAAGTCTTTTAAAGAAGCACTCGAACCAACTATGGTTAATAAATCTAGATGGGAATCGATCTCCTTCAACTTCTCTTCATCATTATCAAGTAAAATAATATCATGATCCTGATGACTCAACATCTTCGCCAAATGAGTTCCTACAGCTCCCGCTCCGGCAATAACAATCTTCATAACTTTATTCCGTTAACATTAATTGGAAAAATTCGTCGGCAAATTAACACATTATCGAGCAAATTAGATAGCAATTTGTTAAAAAATATTAAAAGCCAAGCTCTCTAAATTACCAAAACAGATTTAGAATACAAAGGCGCTATTTGAATGATTATCTTTTATTGGTTAATCTTATTTCTTTGTAGATAAGATGTAAATTAATGCTCCTGATTCCCTTACATTATGCACATTATCTATTTCGTTCGCATTAATATTATCCAATTTATCTAAGTCATTTTTATAAACTGATGCATCAAAAACAGTCAATCTTTCTCCAATTTGTTTTGTTAAGATATCCTTTGATTTCAATGCGCCTTTTCTACAGACAACTATATCGGCATTCAAACTATCTAAAACTGCAGTAATATTTCCTATTCTCCTACCAATAAACACAATATTTTTCCCTCCAATTTCTCTACAATCAATATCTTGTATTGTATCAATTTCAATATTTGTGATTTCTTTATGCAAAAAATAAGACTTTGTCAATCGTTCTCTTTTTTGTTCATCAAGTTTCCCATCCAATAATAGAATTGCTCTATTATCATCACAAAAACCAACTAAACTATTTCTTCCTGCATTAAATACAACAAGCTCTGTTTCAACGTTATTAAGTTTCGAAATTAATCCAGGTAATTGATATAATACTAAAACAATTAACAAAGTAAAAACTGCTTTTTTCCTTTTTAAAAAGAGAATAAAAATTAGACTGAATAGTAAGAAATAAAGCAGAGTTACCTGATAACTGGAGAATGTACAATCCCGAATAACAGCTCCTGGCAATTCTTGAATCTTAACAATCAACCAATTCACTCCTTCTACCGAATGCTGAAGAATCCAGGCTAGTGGATTCGAAATCCATTCTACATTTGCAAAAATTAATAATAGTGCTGATAAATAAATTAGCAAGCCTGCCATTAATATGACCACATATCCCGAGAGTAAAAAGTAGGTAGGAAATTGATTAAAATAATATATAGCTAAAGGGAAAGTAGCTATTTGTGCAGATATTGCCACTGTTGTTAGTTGCCAAAATTTTCGTAATATGAAATTTTCTATATAAATCATTTTATCAAATCGAGGCTGAAAAAATACAATTCCCGCCACAGCCAGGTACGAAAATTGAAACCCAACGGTAAATAAGAGATACGGATCAAACAATAGTAAAAAACAGGCTGATGCAGCCAAAGAATTAAAAATTCCACCTTTACGATTTAAAATCCCTCCCACTATAATAAAACTAAACATACAGGCTGCTCTCATTACAGATGGAGACATTCCTGTTAACAATGCATACATCCATAAACATGCCAGTAATAAAAATCCTTTAAGCCAATTCCCACCTCGCATTTTTGTAAGAAATCCCAAAAGATAATTCATCACCAAAAAGATAATGCCTACATGCAGTCCCGAAACTGCAAGAACATGCATTGCACCAGCATCAGCCCAAGCACGTTTTAATTCCGGGTCAAGATTTGTTTTAGAACCTAGTGTAAGAGCTGCCAGAATATCATAACTTTCATTTACAATACCCTTATCTCTATAAATATTTAGCAAATTACTTCGCCACTTTAATGCAAGTAACCTTAAGCTTTTCGAAGTGGTACCATCAATTAACAACCAAGAATTCGAATCCAGATAAGATGAATACAAAATATGCTGTGTTTTCAAATATCCAGCATAATCGAACTCGTAGGGGTTGCCTGCATTTATAACTTTATTCAATTTGGTATTAATCAGCAACTGATCACCTGGTTTCAATAGAAACGCATTCGAATCTTTTTGCAGATATAAAATACCCTTGGCTGTTTCTTGATTGATATTGTTTAAGCTTATGGCTTCTTTAATCCTAACAACACAAGCAAAAGATTTCGTCTTTTCCGAAGGAGTGTCAAGTAGTTCTACCCTATAATACTGACAAGAATCACAACTTTGTATGTGCATTGCCTTATCTATAGTATTCATTCGAAATGCTGATAATCCTACCAATAGGATAGATAAAAGCAAACCAAAAAATACTCCATATGAATATGATTTTCTAAAGCTCGGAATCGAAATTATTGTAAGAATACCAAGAAATCCCAGAAGCAAAAAGAATTCCCAAATAAATGCCTGTATAGTAAATGAATTGGCGAAACTAATCCCAATTATTAAAGGCAATAATATACGTAAGAAAGGATGCTGACGAATGAGTTCCCGAAATGACATCACAAATACATTAATGGTTCATTCAATTTAACAATTCTCTAGGTAAAAACAAAGCCCTTACTTTTTAAGTAAGGGCTTGACTAACTAATGTTCAGATATATTACCTAAAACTAAAGGCAATACCTCCAGTAATTGTATTGTATTCTTGTATTGTATAATCACCAAATATTTTAAAGAATCCTAAGTTGAATCTTGTTCCAATTGTTGCTCTAACACCACTGGCATCAAAATCAACTGAAACTGGATCGGTAACGGTTTCTTTTATTGTTGAACCTGTTCCTTCTAATGTATATTCCAAATCGTAGGTTCCTTTAATATCAACATCCATTTTAGCTGTATTAAACCCAACAGCACCATAAAACTCAATAAGTTTTAAATTAACCGAAGCAATCGCCTGAAATGTATAAGCATTCGTAGTAAATTCCATTTTTTGACCACTTCCGCTCAAATCTGATTCTTCCTGAATATCATATTCTGCAGTTAATTGAGTAAATGCCACTAACGCAGAAATATCAACAGGAGTTTTGTCAATCTTCAGCATCTTAGATAAACTTTTTTGCAGACCAACACCAAACATTCCAACTTCCAAATCGGAACCACCAACTTTAGGTAAATATCTAACTTTTAAATCCGAATTGATTCCAGGAATACCGATTCCAACCTGTAATGTTGCCGATGGAACGGCATTCATTGGTAAATCGTCGCCAATACCATCGGGCATTGTGAAATTTGTCAACTTAAAATCACCCATATCTGTTTCAATTCTGGCAGCTAAGGTGGTATTATTATCTCCTCCCATTAAAGTTTGAATTTCGGAAGATCCATTCACTAATGTGATATTCGAATAATCGCTAGCGACAAATTGAAATACTTCATCAGAACCAGGTACTTGCGCTAAATTGGCAACAAGAGTAATATCAAAACCCAATTTTTTATGAGTTCGACCGGTTGAGTACCAACCATTGTTTAATCCGTACATAAATCCTTTCGCAACAGGATTCACATAATTCTTAGTCAGTTTCGAAGCATCTTCAGTTCCTGCCAATAAAAATTGCTCTATATCCTGGGATTTTCCCATGAAAGGAACAAGTAAAATAAGTAGTAGAGTAAGTCTTTTCATCATATTTAGATTTTAATTAGAGTACATAGAGTATCAGCTAATACGCGAACAATTAAAATTTGTTTAATTATTTTTAAATGATTTCAAATCTTAAATTCCAATTTAAATCAAATAAAAGATATAATAAAACCGTATATCAATAAAAAAACCCTACCAAATTGGTAGGGTTTGAAATTATTTAGCCAGATTAAATCTGTACTTTGCTTTAAACTTTCCTTTTGTGATTCCAGCAAGTTTACCTTTAAGTAAACGCTTTTTAATAGGCGCACAATGATCGGTAAACATGATTCCTTCCAAGTGATCGTACTCGTGCTGAATTACACGTGCTGCATATCCCGAATACTCTTCTTCATGAAATTCCCAATTCTCATCGTAATATTCAATTTTAATCGATTCCGGACGCTTAACATCTTCATTTAAACCAGGAATACTTAAACAGCCTTCAGACATTACCCATTCGTCACCGGTTCTTTCAGTAATTTTAGCATTAATGAACATCTTTTTGAAACCCTCCAATTCTGGTTCTTCTTCGGCAAAAGATGAACAATCGATAACAAACATACGAATTGAACGACCAACTTGTGGTGCAGCCAACCCAACTCCATCGGCAAAATACATGGTTTGCCACATGTCATCTTTGAATTTTTCCAATTCAGGATAATCTTTATCAATATCTTTGGCAACCTTTCTTAAAACAGGATGACCATAAATAGTAATCGGTAATATCATTTCTCGTTATTTTTTTGCTGAAATAAACTTAAAACATGTTGCGTTTAGCTTCCATGTACGATTGTAAAATAATAGTAGCACTTACTTTATCAACCAACGCTTTGTTCTGACGTTGCTTTTTCTTTAAACCTCCGTCAATCATAGTCTGAAAAGCAATCTTTGAAGTAAATCGTTCATCAACCATTTCTATTGGAATATCAGGAAATTTATTCTTCAATTTTCCCAAAAATGGTTTAATATATCTCATCGATTCGCTATCCTCGTTGTTCAATTGCTTAGGATATCCAACAACGAAGCACTCAACTGGTTCAGTTTGCACGTATTTTATCAGATAGTCTAATACATCCTTTGCTGCAACAGTATCCAAACCATTTGCTATTATTTGCATAGGATCGGTGACCGCCAAGCCTACTCTTTTTCTTCCGTAATCAATTGCTAGTAATCGTGCCAATTCTCTTATTTATACTTAATTTGAATTGCAAAGATATAAAATCCAAATAGATTTTATCATTTTAACCTGAAATTGAAAAAGGAATATGAGTGCGAAGTAATTAGTTTTCCTGAAAAATGGATTTAAGTTCTTCTACCATCTCTACGCGATCAAGGGTTAAAGTACAGAATGTATTGTAAACAGATACAAAACAATCTTTTCCTAAAGTTAATCCTAATTGATTTAATTCATCCGTAATACTAGCATTTAAAAGAGGTGTTTCTTTAATTACAATGGGAGATATATCTAACTCTCCTTTATGAAGTATAAATAAACCTGGTCTGTTTTTTATTTCATCAAGATTTTTGAAAGGTCCGCGAAAAGAGAATCGTCCGATATGCAGTGCCATTACAGTCATTTATTTAAACAAAAAATCAGGAGAATCTCCTGATCTTGAATGTAAGCATTATAAGTCAAACCAGCTTTATTTTTTTTTAGAAAAATATTTACTATTGATTTTATACAATTGCTATCTACTATAAAAATCAGGAAGAATAAAGTTAAAGGTTATTTGCTCTTAATTCTTTAAACAACAAAGGTTGCTTCTATCGATGTAGCCTTCGTAATTGAAATAGTATTATTTTATAGGAAAAACCATAACACAGTTGGGATAACAACTCCAATAAGAGCCAACTTCCAACCGCGCTTTTTAAAACCATTTTTTCCTTTTGTAATAATTAATCCAGTTACACATATCAGCAATACACAAATTGCAAAAATATCGGAATACCAAACCCAAACATCGCTTGCCGATTTATGCAAATCAACCATTTGCCCAAGTACAGGTCTGGTTCGAAAACTTTCTATTTGACCTTCGCCTGTAAAAGGATTGATATATGCATATGCATTCTCGAAATACAAATTGTACCCTCCCCTACGCCAAGCTGTTCCATTCAATTCTAATTCAATATCCTGCTTTTTTAATGCGACCCGAAAAAACTCATCTGTAATTGCTTCTTTATCCTTAGGCAGATCAAATTTCACATCAATAGTATCATATACATAGTCTCTTGGATCCCAAGATTGTCTATGATTTAGAGCGATTCCGGATATAGAAAAAGCGATTAGTAGACCAGCATAAAAATAAGAGAAGTCTCTATGCCAGCTTCTTAGTTTCAGATTCCAATTCATATTCTTTATTTTCTTTATATAAGTCAATTATGTGATAAACGAAGCACAAAGAAATAAAAAATGATCACCTTTTCGAAAAGGAATATATCTCAATTGGAATATTTAACATTTCAGAAACAAAAAAAGGCTGCCTTAAAGACAGCCTTTTGAGTTTATATTACCATAATATCATTTCGGGTAATAAATCATTGTTCATATTTAAGAGAGTTAACCCTTATTAGCCTTCTTTTCTCTTTTCGCGGCTTTTTTTTCCTTAGCTGTTTTAGCTGGCTCTTTTTTTACATTCTTCTTCGAATCTTGAGATTTTGCCATGACTTTATATTTTTAATATTGGTTTTTAATTCAATTGACTCTATTAGCCCTTATCTCATAAAATTACATATTTATCTTTAGTTTAATAATTATATCGAAACATTAGTTTTAATTTATCATTGATGATAACTCACATTAGATTGCTAGATTGATAACTGATATAAAACACAAAAGGCTGCCCCGGGGGACAGCCTTTCTATATATTGAGAATATAATTCTCTTAGTTTTGCTTCAAGTTTGCTTGAGCAGCAGCTTATCTCCTGTAAAAGGTGAACTGATAATGCCGATCGATATTTTAAAATAAATTGCAAACGAAGTGAAGTAATTTATTATTAAAATACATATCGGTATAAACGTGCGATAGGCACACGGAAAGGAGAACATGAAACATACTCCATACCAACTTCGTTACAGAACTCAACTGATGATGGCTCACCCAAAAGTTATTGCGCTTACGCAGATACCTAATTACGCTATAACTTCAAACCCAATCATCTAGTTGTGAAATTTCACTCAAGCCGTAAGGCTTTTACTTTTCTCCTTAGATGAGAAAAGTAAACAAAAGAATCAAGTCAATCGGATACTGTTCGGTTTTTCAAATCACCCTAGTGGCTCGAATCGCGTCCGATTGACGGCTCCCGTTCAAAGAATATCACCTTATAGTTAATACTTGCACAATAATATATAACACAAAAGGCTGCCCTGAGGGACTGCCTTTCTATATATTGAGAATGTA
>Ga0209692_10002125_pt1 | contig 23217 bp, 22 predicted proteins | sample tdDd472_FD_187129 | JGI IMG/M metagenome (GOLD analysis project Ga0209692, IMG submission 187129) | Marine sediment microbial communities from the Atlantic coast under amendment with organic carbon and nitrate - tdDd47.2 (SPAdes)... | ecosystem: Environmental > Aquatic > Marine > Coastal >... | reverse complement strand
GGTAACTGCGGTAGCTTCGATAGCCAGTCCTGGCGGGTGCCGCCCCGAGCCCACAAGGCCCATGGCGCGCTGACCCTGGTCGAAGAAACCGAGGCGTCCGCGACAATTATTGTCGAGGCCGATCCCGTCGCCCCGGAAACGGCTGAAAAACAACCGGAGAAAAAGGACTCTTCTTTCGCCGGTTAAGAATGGGTCCTGACCCTATTGACGGACACATGCGGGCGGGGTAATGTCCCGCCCGCACGAAATCCAAGTTCCCGTGTCGGCGCCGCCTTAGCTCAGCTGGTAGAGCATCGCATTCGTAATGCGAGGGTCGGGTGTTCAAGTCACCCAGGCGGCACCATTTTCTTTCTTAAAATCTCAGTTTTTGCCTAGGCAGTTCCTGATCTCCTCGGCGATGTTGTTGAAATTGCCGATCCGCCAGCCAGCCTCCGTTTGAATCATATCGAAGCGAAGGCTCGCCGGGGCGAAAATTTCGGATATTTCGGCTTTGTCCAGACAAAGCAGGCAGGGCAGGACCTCGGTTCGGTCGGCTTCCTCATAGGTGGCTGGGGGCTTGGGATAAAGCCGTCCTTGTTCTTACCCGGTTCATTTTCGGCACCCTCTCCCTTTCAGATTCAAGGCATCGTATCTTACCGCTGGATTTTTTGCGATTCGGCTGATTTAGTTTTTGTGGCTGCATTTTTAAGAGGACCACTTTCCATGTCTATGCGTTCACGTTTTGTGGGGATGGCTGCCTTAGCCGTTCTGACCGCCGTTCCGTTTGCCGCTTGGGCAGAAGAAGATACTCGAGAAGCGATTGTGTTGCCCGATCAGGTGAAGGAACAGTTCCGCGCCGAGATGCGTGAGGATATGGCGCGGCTTGATGAAATTATCGCCGCCCTGGCCGAAGGGGCGTTTGGCGAAGCGGCCGATGTCGCCGATATCAATCTGACTCTGGGCCATAAGATGTGGCGGCGGATGGCGGCCGAAGGGGCGACCATGAAAGAGATCGTTGCGGCCCGGGAAGAAATGCGTCAGCAGGGCATGTTGGGAAAGGGGCTGCATGGTATCGGCCGGTTCATGCCCGAGCATTTTAGGGCCATGGGCGTGACCATGCATGAAGCCGCCGAAGAGTTCGCCACGAACGCACGGAAGGCTGCAAAGCCACCGACGGCTGAGGACTATGCGCGGGTGTTGGAAAACCTCCAGGCGATGACCGGTGTCTGTCGGGCATGCCATGAAACGTTTCGCGTTCCCTGAGCCCGATTTTCCACAATCGGCATCGTTTCGACCACAAACTAAAACGCGCCTTTAGAGAGCTGAGGCGTCACCCCCTCTTTGAATAGGAAAATATGCTGGACGCCTGTTGAATTCCATTCGGTCGTCAATGGGTGCGAGCGAGCGATTCATAAAAGTTTGGCCGAAGCAAAGTTTGATGGTGGCTAAGGCCGGATGAAGCTGAATCTGCATAAGGAGTTGCGCTAAGAGTCAAAAGAGTGATTTTGCCTGTAATATTCGGCGCTTTAGGAAATTAACAGGCCGCAGGAGCGCTCTTTGAGGGTGTGCCGCAACCCTGATTTTTTCTGTATAGGCATCGTGGCTGCGAGTGCAGTTGAATCTGTATATTCTGGCGCATTGATCAAATTATATCGATTTATCAATTGATTATGAGTTTTTGACGGATTGTTTGTTTGGCGGCGGAGAGCCGTTTTTTGGGTCATTAGCCGATATGTGGTGATATGGCATGGCGTACTCCGTCGTTTCCCTGCCCTGCCTGACTACGGATGTAGGCGCAGGGACCGAATCGGGTTGGAGGTATTCCCGATTCGCCAACCGGTTTCGGATTTTTTTATCCAAACGACCCTTCTGCAACCAAGAAAAAGCATAAATTTTTTTCTTCTTTCACTTGTTAACCTCTTTATTGACTAATGGTTAACAAGAATTCTCAAGGTCTTTTCTTATGGGTGTTTGGTGGGGCCGAAAAGGTTAACAAAAGACAGTCTTTTGCCCTAAACATCAAACAAAACAAGGTCTTTTGGTATCCTGCGGCTACTTTCGTAGTTGACCGTTAACCTTCTTTGGCTAGTCTTTGGGTGGGGAAGGTATAGTGCTCGTTAGAAAAACGACCCGCTATCCCTAGTATTTGTTTAACCTCTTGTTAAATTTTCCAAAGCGGAACGCTTTGACCTGGGAATACGAGACGGTTTACTTGGGACATGACTGATAAAAAGATGGTAAAACATTCCTATACGGTACCCTGCTCTAGCGCCTTCCGCGATGCCGTTAATGCGCTGGCCGAACAGCGGGGCGTCAACGTGGCCGACCTGGCGCGCTCCATCCTGCTTGTGGTGCCGGGCGATGTGGTGGATGCCTTTGAGGACCCCGGCGAACCCGACCCCGACGACCGCGAAGATGTCGCCATTAAATCGGGGCCGTCGGAAGGCCGGCCCTGGCGACGCAAGCCGCGTATTCAGGTGCGCCTCACCCCCGGTTACGATGTGACAATGATCCGCAAGGCGCTCAATCTGGCATTGGCCGTCGAGCATGGCGTGATCAACCTCGATGTCCACGGTCTTTCCGGTTTGGCAAAGGCCGAGGAGGGGCGGACGGAGGAGGAGAAGGCGATGCCCGAACCGACCCACCCGCCCCATGTGGATACGGAGCCCATCGAGCGACACCATGCCTTGATCAAGGAGCGCGATGAGGAAGTCGAGCGCCTTCGCACCATGGTATCGGTCCTCTCGTTCGAGCCGCTGCCCAATGGGGTGAGTTCGCGTGCCGAGGCCTTGCATGTTTTGGGCTTTCCGCCCAACGCTTCGCCGGATCGTTCATCGGTCAAGGGCCGTTTTAGAATGCTGGCGACCATCCATCATCCCGACGGGGCTTATGGCAGCCACGAAAGGATGAGCCAGTTGAATGCGGCGATGGATTATCTAAGATAAGATCAGAAACAAAAAACCCCGGCCAAGCGGCCGGGGCTTTTTAATGTCGTAGAGAAGCGCGCCGAAGAGAGGCGCTTTTTTGTCAGTAGCCGACTTCCCCTTGGGCGGTCACCTCGGTATTGCTGATTTTGCCGTGGAACTTGCCGTCCATTTCGCGGAAATGAACTTCGAACCAGTCGGCAACTTCCTTTTCCAGCCGTTCCATATATTCGTAGCTGCCGTCGTTATGGACCCGGTCCATGATGTCGAGAATTTCATCGAGCAGCCGGTTGTGGTCGCGGGAGTGGGCGGCGTAATCTTCGTAGTGCTGATCCCGCATGACCTTTTCTTCCAGTGCGAAATGGGAAGAAATCTGGCCGTGCATTTCGCCAAGAATTTCTTCGACCTTTTCTTTTTCGCCGCTGTTTCCCAGGGTGCTGTGTAAATCGTTGATCAGGCCGATCAGTTCTTCGTGTTCGTGATCTACCGAATCGTGACCGGTGCGGTAGCTGTCTTTGAATTCGAGAAAGGCCATGGGACGTCCTCTATTGCCGAGCTTGGTTTTCTTAAAAAACGTGGCACACTTTAGAAACATGAAATAGTGCCATCCTTGATGGCGGTCAACGCCGGACTGGAGGAAATCCGATCTTTCCTGTTAGGCTGCCGGTAAATAAGAGGGGAGGAAAACATGGTTGCGAAGCCGAAAATTCTAGTCACCAGACGGTACCCTCGGGCGGTACAGGACCGCATCCGGCGGGATTACGATGCGGTGCTTAATGAAGCGGACGAGACCTACGATGCTGATCGGCTGATCGAGTTGGCGCATGGCATGGATGGCTTGATGCCGACCCTGACCAATAGGCTCGACCGGGCGGTTATCGAGCGGCTGCCCGAAACCGTCAAGATCCTCTCGACCTATTCGGTCGGCTATGAGCATATCGATCTCGACGCGGCGAAAGAACGCGGTATCGTGGTGACCAATACGCCCGATGTATTAACCGACGCCACCGCCGATATCGCCCTGCTGTTGATGTTGGGTGCGGCCCGGCGCGGAGCGGAGGGCGACCGCCTGTGCCGGGAGGGCGGTTGGGTCGGCTGGACGCCAAATTTCATGGTCGGTATCGAGGTTACGGGCAAGCGGCTCGGTATCTATGGCATGGGCCGCATTGGGCAGGCCATCGCCAAGCGGGCCCGCGGGTTCGATATGGAAATCCATTATCACAAGCGCCACCGTCTCACCTCGGAAGAAGAACGGGGCGCGGTCTATCATAAAACTCCGGAAAGCCTTTTAGCCGTGTCGGACTTTTTGTCGCTTAACTGCGCCCATACGCCCGAGACCCATCATTTCCTAAATGCCGAGCGGATCGCCCAATTGCCTGAAAACCCGGTTGTCATTAATACGGCGCGCGGCTCCATCGTTGATGACGACTCATTGATCGCTGCCTTGAGGACGGGCCGGGTCGCCGCGGCGGGCCTGGATGTTTTCGAAAACGAACCGAATTTCGATCCCCGTTACAAGGACTTGCCCAATACCTTTCTGTTACCCCATCTCGGTAGCGCAACGGTGGAAACCCGCGACGCTATGGGATTTCGAGCGCTCGATAACCTTGATGCTTTTTTCCGGGGTGAAGAACCCAGAGATCGGCTGGTTTGAGAAATTGGTTGGTCAAAATCCGTCCGCCCGATAAGGTGTTATATGGATTGCAATCAAGATATCCTGCCCGCATATAGAGAATGCGGACTTCAATCGAATTAAAAAAATGACAGACAAAAAATCTGAAATACCTTTATTGAAACAAGACCCTGACGGCAGATCGGTTCCTGCTGTGGCGAAGCTTGCTCACGAGGTCAAAAACCCGCTCAATGCGATTATCGGCTATACCCAGATGATCCAGGCGGCGGATGGACAAACTGTCGATCTAGAGCAGGTGAAAGCCTGGGCTGAAGTGATCCATAAGGGAGCGGTCGGTCTGGTGAAAACCTGTGAGCGGGTGCTTGATGAAGAAACCAACGCCGGTATCATCGTCAAGAAAGAGGATATCGACTTCCGCGATTTCGGTCGGTCAATCGTCACTCTGTTTCAAAGCCAGGCGAAAAGCAAAGGCGTGACGCTGTCTCTTAAAGTAAGCGACAAATTTCCCATTCTCCATACCGACCCGGTTTTGCTGGCCGAGATGCTCAACAACTTGATCAAAAACGCCATCAAGTTTACTCCGGCAGGAGGACGGGTCGAAGTATTGGGCGAGGTGGATGAAAAGCAAGATGCTCTTATTCTGGTGGTTCAGGATACGGGCAAGGGCATTCCCATGGATGTGCTTTTTGCGCTCAGGCGGGGTGAACGGGTTGCCCCTTCGACTGATCGGGCGGTTCCCAAGGGCTGGGGCCTGGGCTTGCGAATTACTATGGAAAACGCGCGGAGAATTGGCTGCGAGTTTGATCTGCACAGCCCGGAAAATAAAGGAACCATCGCCTATATGCGGTTTTTTAGAAAACTTTCCCCGTCATAAAAAAGGCCCCGGTAAAACCAGGGCCTTTCCTTAAAAACGATCTCTTCTGTCTTGCGTTTACTCGCGGTTTCCGAGGAACTGGAGCAGGAAGAGGAAGATGTTGATGAAGTCGAGATAGAGCGACAGAGCGCCCATCACGGCTTTCTTGCCGGCAGTTTCGGAATCGTCGCCTGCGTAATAGATCGCCTTGATCCGCTGCGTATCGTAAGCGGTCAGACCGGCGAAGATCAGCACACCGATGGCCGAAATAGTGAAATGCAGGGCCGAACTTTCCAGGAAAATATTGACCAGGCCGGCGATGATGATGCCGAACAGACCCATGATCAGGAAGCTGCCCATGCCCGAGAGGTCTTTCTTCGTGGTGTAGCCCCAAAGGCTTAAGCCTGCGAAAGAAGCCGCCGAGATGAAGAAGACTCGAGCGATGCTTTCACCGGTATAGACCACGAAAATCGATGCAATCGACGCGCCGACCAGGGCGGCGTAGACCCAGAACAGCATCTGAGCCGTGCTCGCCTTGATGTGGTTGATCCGGGCGCTTAGGAAAAGGACGAAGCCGATGGGAGCCAGGGCGACAACCCAAAACAGCGGGGTGCCGAAAATGGCCTGCATCAGGGTTTCGGAGCTCGCCACACCGGCGGCCACCGCGCCGGTCAGCGCAACACCCGAAGCCATGTAGTTGTAGACGCGCATCATATATTTGCGCAGGCCCACATCCATATGGGCAGCCTGGGCATGAGTGGTGTCCATCATGCGGGGATCTTGGCCGAAAGCCATGGTTTTCAGGTCCTTCTGATAGTGAACGGTTAAAACTCTTGCCTGCTAATATGTCACGGCCCGCCAAAAAGGCAAGATGAACCGGTCCAGATCACGGCGGTTTTATCAAACGGGCAAATTGTGGCGGAATCTAGGCTGCCAGATGCTCTAGAGTTTAATTTTTGCCCATTTTCCCTGTTTCCAGAGGATAGCGAACACGGCGGACTGCAAAATCCGGTATCCGGCGTTGGCGACCCAGACCCAGAGAAGCCCGAGGCCGAGATAAGGCCCCAGAAGCCAGGCCAGCGGCAGTCCGATCAGCCATTGGGCGCCGACCGAAACGCTCATTACCGCTCTGGCCGCACCCGCGCCGAGCAAGGCATTGAGCAAGACCAGACCCAAGGCTTCAAAAATCATTGAAGCCCCGGCCAGTTGCAAGGGTAGGCGGGCCAGATCCATAACGTGAGAGTCGTGGATGAACCCGGCCAGCACCCAGTCGGGAACGAGAATGGCGGGCAAACCGACGAGGCCGAGGGCGACCATACCGACCTTGGTGACGTCCCATCCCCAGCGCGCCGCATCGTCGGGTTGGCCCTTGCCAAGCGATTCTCCGACCAGGGTCAGTGCGGCTAAACCTAATCCCATGCCGGGCAGAATGGCGACCAGGATGAGCGTGATGATGACGTGGGAGGCCGCCAGTTCGTCAGTGCCGACTTGGCCGACGATCCAGAAAAAGGCGGTGAAACCGGTAGCGAAGAGGAACTGCTGAACCGCACTGGGCAGGGCGAGGCGGAGCATGGTCGCCATGGTGTCTTTGCTGGGTATGCGCGACATGAAGCCCCTGGCGCGGGCGTGGCGCAGAGCGAAAACCGTATAGATGACCGTGCCGAGATAGAGCGAGAGGCTGGTCCCCAGTCCGGCTCCTTCAGCGCCCAGTTGGGGGAGCCCGAAGTTTCCGAAAATCAGCCCATAATTGAGCACGACGTTGGCCAAGTGCATGATCAGCAGGGTCTTTAAGTAGAGCCCGGCCAGACTGACTCCGGTGAAATAGCCGCGAAAAGAGAAGTTCATTCCCACGGCGACCATGCCCAATAGGCGGGCTTCGAAATAAGGCACCCCTTCTGCGATGACCGCCGGATCGCTATTGATCAGCGGATAGAGGCTTGGGGCAAAGGCGATTAAAACAAAACTCAGCGGCAATCCGAGAACGAGGGCGAGAAACAGCCCGCCGTTCAAAGGAATGGCCATTTCGTCCTCGCGGCCTTCGCCTTTGCGGCGTGAGGCCATGGCCTGGACTGAAGAGGAAAGGCCGATAATTGCGGCAATCGCCATGTAGTTGGCGAAACTACCGACCCCCACGGCGGCCAATGCGGTTGGGCCCAAGACCCCGACCATGGCCGTATCGACCAGATTGAGCACGTTCTGGCTCAGCATACCGCCGATGATCGGGAGGGAGAGCGCCGCGATGCGGGCGAGGCGTTCCCGGGTAACCATTTATTCGTTCCGTAAGAGGGGCGCCGATTTACGGCCCAAGGCCCGCCAAGTTCCGATAAACCCGCCGCCCAGCGTGATCGCCAAACAGAAGAAAACGGTCAGGGCGGTAATTTCCGGTAGATTGACCCAGGGGCTGCGCATGAGGAAAACGATGACCGCCCAGGCCGTCGCCGTGCCGATGATGGCAGAGAGCAAGCCGGTGGTCAGCCCGAGCAAGCCGTATTCGATCATATAGGCTTTCAAGATGGCGCTGCGTCTTGCGCCTAAAACCTTAAAGACTACGGCGTCGTAAACCTGTCGTCGGTGACCGGCGGCGATGGCCCCGGCCAGCACCAATGCGCCGACGGCGAGGGTCAAAAGAGAGCTGGCCCGCACACCGGTGCCGATTCCGGCAATCAGGTCGTGAACCGATTGCAAGGCCTCACGCACCCGAATGACCGAGACGTTGGAGAAGCTGCGGGTCACGGCTTGTTCGATGGCGTCTTCATTTGTCGCATCGGCATGGATGGCGGCAAGGTGGCTATGCGGCGCGCCCTCCAGGGTGCCCGGTGCGAAAATAATGGCGAAGTCGAAGCGCAGTGTCCGCCAGTCGATGGCGCGCAGCGAGGCGATTTCGGCAGTAACGTCGCGGCCCAGCACGTTGAGGGTCAGGGTGTCGCCGAGCCCAACGCCGAACCCTTTAGCGAGCCCGGCATCGAGTGAAATTTTAGGGGGACCGCTATAATTTGTCGGCCACCATTGCCCGGAAACCATTTCGGTGCCTTCGGGCATTTCGGCGGCATAGGTCAGCGCCCGGTCGCCGCGCACGGCCCATTGGGATTCCGGCGCGACGGTCGCCTGCTCTATGGGGGTGCCTTTGATGGCGACGATTCGGCCGCGTAACGACGCCACCCGTTTATATTCGCCCCCTTGCGCAACGGCGGCGACCGCCTTATCGAACTGTTGGGCCTGATGGTTCTGAATGTCGACAAAGAAAAACGCCGGAGCCTGTTCGGGTAGAGTTTCGGCGATTTGGTGGCGCAGATTGCCATCAATCAGAGCGATCGCTATCAGAACCGAGAGCCCGAGGCCAAGGGACAGCATGACGCCGGATGTGCGGTTGCCGGGCCGGTGAATATTGGCCACTCCCAAACGCCATTCGGCGGGTAAGCGACTGTTTTTCAAGCGTTTTGCGAATGTCGTCGCCCCTTTCGCCCCAAGCTTTAGGAGCACCATGGCAAGCATCGTTCCGCCAACGAACCAAAGAGCGAAATAGCGGTCGAGGGCGGTTGCCAGGGTCAGGCCCGCCAGACCGGTGAAAAACAAGCCGACGATGGCGAGAGAGCGGGGTGAGCGCCAGAGCGACACCTCGACGATTCGGTCTCGAAACAGCTGCGAGGCAGGGATCGAGCGGCCTTTTAAAAGCGGCCAGAGGGCGAAGGAAATGGTGGTCAGAACCCCAAAAACGGCGGCGAGTAAAAGGGTTGCGGGGTAAAGTGCGGGTTCGGGCGCGGCGGGCAGAAGCCCGGCCATCAGATGTGCGCCGACGTAGGGCAATGCGCCGCCGAGTAGCAGTCCGATAACGATCCCGATCAAGCCAAGGCCGAGAATCTGCAAAAGATAGGCGGAGAAAATCAGGCGAGACGGCGCACCCAGGCATTTCAGTGTGGCGATGGTCGCGGTCTTGCGTTCGAGATAGCTTTCCACCGCATTGCCGATGCCGATCCCACCGATCAGCAGAGCGGTCAGGCCGACGAAGGAAAGAAACAGGGTCATGCGGTCGACGAACCGCTGGACGCGAGGGGCCGCATCGGTAGTGTCGCGTAGCCGCCACCCGGCCTGGGGATGGGCGATGTTCAGGCGATCCTTGAACGCCGTGGCGTTGTCGCCGGGTTTGAGCAATACGCGATAGTGATGGTGAAGCTGGCTGCCCGGTTGTATGAGCCCTGTGGCCTTTAGATGGTCGAGGCCGATCATCAGGCGCGGCCCGAAACTGAGCACATTGGCGACCCGATCCGGCTCTTTGACGATCACCGCGCGGAGTTGAAAGGTCTGGTTGCCGACCTGCACCTTGTCGCCGAGCTGTAGGTTCAGCCGGGGTAGCAGATTTCCATCGGCGACCGCACCGGGAAGGCCGTCTGTCGATGCCAGCGCATCTTTTAAGGCGATGGGCGGGTCGAGGCGCATTTCACCGACCAGGGGATAGGCGTCATCGACCGCTTTTAACTCGGTGAGGCGGAAACGGTCGCCGCCATCGTTGGCCATGGCGCGCATATCGACGGTTTCCGACAGGGTAGCGGCATTGGCTTTAAGCGTCGCCAATTGGGGGACGGTCGCCGGACGCTGGACCAGCCGGATGTCGAGGTCGCCGCCCAACAGCGCCATGCCGTCGCGCAACAACCCCTGACGGATGGATTCGGATGTGGAGCCGACGGCGGCGATGGCCATGACGCCCAAGGTCAGGCAAGCCAGCATGATGCGGAAACCTTTAAGGCCTGACCGAAACTCCCGCCGGGCGAGGGTCAGCGCAAGAGCGAGTTTGTTCATTCGGCCGCCTTGTTTTCAGCCCCATCGGAGATCTTGCCGTCCTGCACATGGACGATGCGGCCGCAGCGTTCGGCGAGCAGCGGGTCGTGAGTGATCAGCAAAAGTGTGGTCCCGGCGCGTTCCTTGAGGTCGAACAGCAGGTCCATGACCTTCTGGCCGGTCGCCCCGTCGAGGTTGCCTGTCGGTTCGTCGGCGAGAAGAAGCGTGGGTTCCGGGGCAAAGGCGCGGGCGAGCGCCACGCGCTGTTGCTCGCCGCCTGAAAGCTGACCCGGATAGTGGCTTAAACGATGCCCGAGGCCGACGGCTTCCAATTGCTCGCGGGCCTTGTCGAAGGCTTGCGGATCGCCGGCGAATTCGAGAGGCACGGCGACGTTTTCAAGGGCCGTCATGGTCGGCACCAGATGAAAGTCCTGAAAGACGATGCCCACATGGTCGCGGCGGAAGGTCGCCAGACCGTCTTCATCGAGTTTGGTCAAATCGATCCCGGCGGTCTCCACCTGGCCGGAAGTGGCGCGCTCCAGTCCGGCGATGATCATCAGCATGGAGGTCTTGCCCGAACCCGATGGCCCGACCACACCGACGGTTTGGCCCTTGCCAACTTCGAGATTCACGCCACGTAAGATGTTGACCGGTCCCGCTTCGCTGTCCAGGGTAAGGTGCAGGTCGTTCAGTCGAACAGAATTTTCGGATGCCGTTGATGTCATTGAGTTCCGCCGTCGTTTTTTATCTTAGAGTCCGATATGGCCGGGTTCGCGCCATAGTCAATGCTTTGGCTGTTTTGAGCCTATGCTTTTTGATCCCTGCTGTTCAAGCCGCCGAACCACAAAAGCTGCTGATTTTGGGCGATAGCCTGACCGCGGGCTATGGATTGCCCGGGCCGGATTCTTTTCCGCGTCAACTCGAAGCGGCGCTTAAAAAATCGGGCCGCGAGGTAGTGGTCATCAATGCAGGCGTTTCGGGCGATACGACGGCGGGAGGTTTGGCCCGGCTCGATTGGGCCTTAAAAGACGCCCCCGATGCGGTGATCGTCGAACTTGGCGCCAATGACGGTCTGCGGGGGCTCGATCCGAAAAACAGTGAGGCCAACCTGAAGGCGATTATGGATCGGTTGGCCGAGGCCCAAACGCCGACGCTGCTGGCCGGGATGCTTGCGCCGCCCAATCTGGGTTCGCGCTATGGGGACGCTTTTAATGGCATGTATAAGCGCCTGGGCGCCAGGGATGGCGTTGTCTTCTATCGGTTTTTTCTCGATGGCGTTGCCGCCGTGCCTGAATTAAACCAGGCCGACGGCATTCATCCCAATGCCCAGGGGGTGGCGGTGGTGGTCGAACGCATCCTGCCTTCGGTTAAAAAACTTCTCGATATTGCCCGTTAGGGGTATCGGCCCCATATTGTAAGCATGTTGTTTTTGACGGACGGAGAAGCCGATGGGTGATTTCAAGGCGGTGCAAGCAGGCGGTGAAGATTGGGCTCATGTGGCCCAGGCCTGCGTGGAAGCTCTGGAGCCCCTGCCTGAAGACGCCAATATCGGTTTTCTTTATGTCACCGATCTTTTAGCCGCCGATATGCCTTCGGTGCTCACCTACCTGCGCCAGCGGACCGGCATCGTTCATTGGGTTGGCGGCGTGGGGGCCAGCATTTGCGGGATCAACGGCGAAATCGCCGATATGCCCGCCGCTTCAGCCATGGTCGCCGCCCTGCCCGAAGATTCTTTTCAGGTTCTCCATTCCTGCGAAAACGACTTGATGGAAATTGACGATTCTACATGGGAGTGGATCGCCGATACCGCGCCGCCGTTCGGTATTTTGCATGGCGATCCCGACAACCCTAAAGTTATCGACCTGATTGAAGGGTTGGCTGAAAAATCGGGTGCTTTCGTGGTTGGCGGTTTGATGTCGTCGCGCACCGAATCGGTTCAGGTCGCCGACCGGATCATGGGCGGCGGGCTGACCGGCGTTCTGTTCAGCGACCGGGTGCCGGTGGCGACCGGGGTGTCTCAGGGCTGCCGGGCTATTGGCGAAACCCATCTGGTTTCCGATGCGCTGGAAAGCGTTTTGGTCGGCCTGGACGGCGAGAAGGCGCTGGATGTTTTAACCCGCGAAACCGGCGCTTCGACCCGTGAGGAACTACAAAATCTGGCGGGGCGGCTGCATGTGGCCCTGTTGGTCGAAGGCTCGGACATGGGTGATTTTATGGTCCGCAACCTGATGGCCATCGATCAGAATCGCGGCTGGATCGGCATTGGCGGTGAAGTGCCGCCCGGCGCGCACATTCAGTTTGTTGAGCGCGACCCCATCTCGGCCGAGATCGATTTGCGGGAAATGGCCGAGCGAATGAAAAACCGCCTCGATGCAAAGCCTAAGGGCGGGGTTTACGTCAGTTGTGTGGCCCGTGGGGCAAACATGTTCGGCAAGGCCGGGCATGAGTTGAATATCTTAAAAAGCGTCCTGGGCGATTTCCCGTTGGTCGGGTTTCATTCGGCGGGCGAAATCTCAAACAGCCGTCTCTACGGCTATACAGGGGTCCTGACCCTGTTTACGTAAAGAGTTTGGGGGATAGGGTTTAATATCGGGGAAAATCCATGGAATACACCAAGCTGGGACGTAGCGGCATCGAGGTCAGCCGTATCTGCCTGGGCACCATGACCTGGGGCGAGCAAAACAGCGAGGCCGAAGGGCATGCGCAGATGGATGCGGCCTTTGACCGCGAGGTCAATTTCATCGATACGGCCGAGATGTATCCCGTTTCGCCGCGCAAGGAGACCTATGGCGATACGGAACGGATCGTCGGTTCCTGGATGGCGGCGCGGGGCAATCGGGACAAGGTGGTCCTGGCGACCAAGGCTATCGGGCCCGGCGATATGTTTACCTATATACGCGGCGGCGACCTCAAGCATACCGCGCAAGGGATCGAGGCGGCATTGGGAGAGAGCCTCAAACGGCTCAAGACAGATTATGTCGACCTCTATCAAATCCATTGGCCCGACCGGAACACCAACTATTTCGGCCAGCGCGGTTACAATCCGGCCTATGAGCGGGAGTTCACCCCGCCAGAAGAAATTCTGACCACGCTTGATAAACTGGTTGAGGCGGGGAAAATCCGCACTATTGGGCTGTCCAACGAAACGCCCTGGGGGGTGATGAGGTATCTGGCGCTTTCTGACGCTCTGGGTAAGGCGCGCGTTGTCTCGGTGCAGAACCCCTATAGCCTATTGAACCGGCTTTATGAAATCGGCTTGGCCGAAGTGGGGATGCGCGAAGAGGTGGGGCTCTTGGCCTATTCGCCGCTCGGCTGTGGCTGCCTGTCGGGGAAATATCTCAACGGCCAGTCGCCTGCCGGAGCGCGGCTGACCCTTTGGCCGACCCGCTATAAACGCTATACCGGCGACAACAGTCTCAAGGCGACGGCGGACTATGTGGCGTTGGCCCGCGATCATGGGCTCGATCCCTCGCAGATGGCCATTGCGTATCTGCTGACGAAACCGTTCCTCGCCGCCGCGATTATCGGTGCGACGAGCCTGGAGCAGTTGAACGTTAATTTGACCGCCGCCGACCTTGTTTTGTCCGAGGAAGTTTTAAAAGGCATCGAAGCGATCCAAAAAACCTATCCCGACCCAGCTTGCTAGGGTACGATTCGAATAACGTCATGATTCGCCCAACCATATAAAGACGATCTGACCCAGGGAGAGACGGATGCGACTATTTATCGGCGTTCGGCCAAGCGAACCCGTCCTGCAGCAGTTGGAACTGATGTGCAACGGCCTACCCAAGGCTCGTTGGGTGACGCCGGAAAATATGCATGTGACGTTGCAGTTTCTGGGCGAAGTGGGCAATGCCGATGCGGAACTGCTCGATGCCGAACTGGCGACCATCCGTATGCAGCCGTTTTCCATTGCGCTGTCGGGCCTCGGCACCTTCCAGCGGGGCCGCAAACCGGGGGTCCTCTGGGCGGGCGTGGAAACCTCTTCCACACTTGTCGACCTGCGCACCCGTTGCGCGGCCGCCGTGCGCCGGGCCGGGCTGACGGCGGATGAGCGAAAGTTTAAGCCGCATTTGACCCTGGCGCGTCTGCGCGACCCGATCCCTGATCGAATCGGCGCTTACATGGCCTCGCGCGAACCCTTTTCGACACCGCATTTTGAAATTGACCGGTTTATCCTGTTCCGCAGCCATTTGGGCAAAGGCCAGGCTCACTACGAAGAAGTAGCCGACTATTTATTAGAGGGATAGGGCGGCTGCCACCTCTTCCATGGTGGCGCAAACTGTGCTCGCCCCCGCAGCCTTGAGACGTTCCCCATAGTTTGGGCCGCAATGGCTGCCGCCGGTGAAGCCGACCGCCGTCATGCCCGCTGCCCGCGCCGCCTCGATTCCCACCGGACTGTCCTCAATCACCAATGCATCTCTCGGAGCGACGCCCATTTTTTCGGCGGCGAAGAGGAAGAGGTCGGGGGCCGGTTTGCCGCGCGCGACCATGCGGGCGCTGAATATATTATTGCCGAAAAATCCCTCCAGTCCGGTGAGCTTGAGGGAGTGATCGATTTTTTCCGGGCTGCCGCTGGAGGCGACACACTTGGGAAGAGAGAGCTTTTCAAGCAGAGCGTGAACGCCGGGGATGGCTTTGAGCTCCCGGTCGAAGGCCGCCCTGTCGCGGGTGCGTAGGTCTTCTTCGAAGGTGGCGGGCAGGGCGATGCCGTCTTCGGTTTCGATCTTTTCATGAACGGTGGCGAGGCTGCATCCGGTAAAGCGCAGACGAGCCTCTTGCGGGGTCAGGCGGACTCCTTGCTCGGCCAGGTAAGCGGCCAGCTCGCGGCTGGCGATCATTTCACTATCGACCAGAACGCCGTCGCAGTCGAAAACGACCAGCTTAACCATGGTCTTTCAGCAGGCTCTCAAGGGTATGGTCCGCATGGTCGGGTTCGACGCTCCAGTCGGCGTAAACCGCCTCGATCATCCGGTCTCGCAACATGGCGAATTCGCCGGTTTCCGGGTCCACATAGGCGAGGAAACGTTGGGAGCGAGGATCATCGAGCACCTGGAGATAATAGCGCCCCTTGGCCTTGACCAGATCGCCCGGTTCGGGTGTGCCGTCTTTGGGCTCGCCGGGCGTCAAAACGACCTTGAGGTCGAGATCGTGGGCCTCGGTTTCCGGGTCCTGATAATGTAGTTTTAAGGGTCTTTCATGGGGCTTGAGCGGCACCAGATAGTGATGGAGATAATCGCGGCTTTGCCGGTGGACCTTGAGAAAGAGCGCCGGACCCTTCGCCGTTGCGTGGATCACCAGGATCCCCGTATCGATCTCATAAAGCGGCTTTTTCATTTTTTGACATCCATTTTTTCCAGGTTGGCCTGAGCGGCCAGGGCTGCCGGGCTGCCCGGCGCGGCTTCCAGCAGGTCGATCCAGGCTTGGCGGGCCAGATCGTTCTCGCCTTTTAAGCGGTGCAGATTGCCCTTTTCAAGCAGGGCGTCGGGCTGGTCCGGGTGCATGGAGAGGGCCTTGTTGACGTCTTCCAGCGCCATGTCGAAGTTGTCGAGATAGCGATAGGCGGTGGCGCGGAAGACCAGCGCGTCGATTCGCGCCGGATCGATTTCGAGCGCCCTGTTCAAATCGTCGACGGCCGGAAAATAGAGCTTGTCGGCGGCCTTGGCCTGGGCGCGGTCGATCAGCAGTTCCACCGATTGGGGGTCGAGCTCAAGGGCGGCGGTCTGAACGTCGCGGGCCCGGCCGAACGCTCCGGCCAGCAACCAAGCCTGCCCGGCCTGTCCGAGAAGCTCGGCCTTCATGGTTTTTTCGGCGTTGATTTCCTGGGCCAGCCGTTCCAGCCTCTCGGCCCCTTCCTTGTGGAATTTAAGGCCGATCAGCGCCACGGCGGCGCAATGGTCGGCGCCGAACCCCCCGCCCATGTCATGCCATTCAAGCGCCGCGTCAAACGCTTTGTCGGGATTGTTGGCCGCCAGGGTCATGCAGTTTTGATACTTTTTCGCCTCCTCGTCGGCTTTGGCGCTGGCCGGAAGGATGGTTGCCAAAACGGCGAAAAGAAAAAGAAAGCGCATGGGTATCTTGTGGTTGCTATTCATGGGGCGCTAGAGTCCACTCGAACGATCTGAAATGCAAGAGCGGGGCGCGCCGGTGGGTAACAAAAATCATCTTTTCGTTTTCGGCCTGGGCTATAGCGCCCGTTTCCTCTGTCGGGCTTTGAAGGCCGAGGGGTGGCGTGTTTCAGGCACCTGCCAGTCGGCCGATAAAAAGGCCGAGTTGGAAGCGGAGGGGTTCGAGGCCTACCTGTTCGACCGGGAACGGCCCATCGAAAATTTTTCAAGCCTGCTCGCCTCGGTGACCCACGTCTTAAGCTCCGTGCCGCCCGATAAGTCCGGTGACCCGGTGATTGACGAGCATGGAAGCGACCTTGACCATGCCGCCCATCTGGAATGGGTTGGCTACCTTTCGACCACTGGGGTCTATGGCGATACGGGTGGTGCGCTGGTCGATGAAACGGCGACCCTGCACCCGACCAGCGAACGCAGTCGCCGCCGGGTCGCCGCCGAGGCCGAATGGTGGGCGCTGTTGGAAGAACGCGGCCTGCCGCTCCATATCTTCCGGCTTTCGGGGATTTACGGCCCCGGTTATTCGACGCTTGATCGGGTGCGCGACGGCACGGCCAAGCGAATCGTCCGCAAAGGCCATGTCTTCTCGCGCATTCATGTGGAAGACATCGCCCAGGTCTTGCGCGCCTCCATGGCCAAACTCCATCCGGGAGGGATTTACAATCTCTGCGACGACGAGCCCGCCGCGCCCGCCGACCTGACGGTTTTCGCCTGCGATCTGTTGGGTGTCGACCCGCCCGAAGAGCAGGACTATGACGAAATCTCCAAGACCATGAGCAAAATGGCCTTGAGCTTCTGGCAGGACCGCCGCCAAATCGACAACAGCCGGATCAAGGATGAGTTGGGCGTAACCCTTAAATATCCCAACTACCGCGAGGGGCTCCGGGCGATTTTTGAAGGGAAAAGATAGCGGTTATTCCGGCGTCTAACGCCCTTTTCAGCTCCTTCAGCCGTCGTGCCCGGACTTGATCCGGGTACCCACGACTTCAAACCATTGGAGCCCAAGTCGTGGATACGCGGGTCAAGCCCGCGCATGACGAAGGAGAGAAAAACAGGATGTGGTACCCACGTTGGTTGGGCGCATCGGGCCTGGTTCTTACCCCACTTCCTCGAATCGGTGCTTTTCTTCGTCGTAGGCGGTGAGCAGGCCCTGGTCGATGTCGATGTGCCAACCGTGAAGGGCCAGGGTTCCCGCGCCGATACCGTCGCGGATGCAGGGGAAGGTTTTCAAGTTTTCAAGCGATACCAGAATGGCCGCTTTTTCGCAGGCTGACGCTTGCTCGTCGACCGGGGCGTCGGGATGGGTTTCAAGCACTTGGCGATGGGCGGTGCGGGCGATATCGATCCAATCGGGGATGAACCAGCAGCCTTCAGTGCCCGGCTTGATGGTGTCGAACAGGGCGCGGATGCCGCCGCAATAGGCGTGACCCATGACCAGGATGTGCTCGACCTTTAAGTGATGCACCGCATATTCGAGGGCCGCGCTGGTGCCGTGGTAGCCGCTGTCCGGCTGATAAGGCGGCACCAGATTGGCGACATTACGGACGACGAAGATATCGCCCGGCTCGGTGCCCAGAACGGTCGCCGGGCTGACCCGCGAATCGGCGCAGGCGATGACGCAGACTTTCGGGCTCTGGCCTTTCTCGACCAGCTCTTTGTAGAGCTTCCGTTTATCTACATAGGTGCCGGCGAGAAAGTTTTTGTAGCCGTCTTTCAGCTTGTCCATTGCATCCATTGTCAATCCCCTTCCAATTGATCCAATAGGTTGCCGACCGTTTTTAAGAGCCGGTCGATGTCCTGGTCGCGGCTCAGGCGGTGGTCGCCGTCCTTGATAAATGTCGTCACCACGTCTTCCGCAGCCAGTTTCTCGGCGATTTCCAGCGATAGCCTCCAGGGCACGTCCGGGTCGCCCATACCGTGCAGCAGCCGTACCGGGCAGGTTATTGGCACAGGCGGCGAATCGAGCACAAGTTGATTTTTGCCGTCTTCGATAAGTTTCAAGGTAAAAGGCGTCGGATCGGGGCCGTATTCGCTTTCGATGTAAAGTACGCCTTTTTCGTGAAGCTCGGCCCTTTGCGAATCGGTGATCTCGGTTTCATAAAACCCAACGGTGAAATCCGGTGCGGGAGCGATGCCGACCAGGCCGCCGACCCTTTCAGGCCGCGCCAGGGCGGCGCGCATCATCACCCAACCGCCCATGGAAGAGCCGACGACCACTTGAGGGCCTTCGGTCAACTGGTCGATTGCGTAGACGGCGTCGTCGCTCCATTGTCCTATGGCGCCGTCTTCGAACTCACCCGACGATTGGCCGTGGCCGGTATAATCGAAGCGCAGGAAAGACTGTCCGCGTTCCTTGCAATAGGCCTCAAGCGCTAAGGCCTTGCCGCCTTCCATGTCGGACATGAAACCGGTGCAAAAGACCACGCCAGGAGTCTTGCCTTCGGTTTTGTGGTAGGCAATTGTGGCGCCGTCGGATTCGCGTGCTAATATTTGTGGGGGAGGGGAGGCTGTTTCTACGGTCATCTCTTTTATTCAATCGTTTGGACGGTTTAGCGGTTTTGAGGATTTATGGACGACAGCCCGGAGAATAACATCAATGACGGCTTTGAGGAACGCCCGGGTTACGTGCCCGAGGGTGCGACCGAGCTTGGCCGTCGGGCGACGGTGTTGCAAATCCTTCCCGAACTGGTGACCGGTGGGGTGGAACGCGGCACGGTTGAAGTGGGTGTGGCGATTGCCCAAGCGGGCGGACGGTCGCTGGTGGTCTCCAACGGCGGCCCCATGGTCCACGAGTTGATCCGGGCGGGGGCCGAGCATTTCGAGATGCCGGTCCATTCGAAAAACTACTTCACCATGCGCAAGAACGCCGACCTTTTGGCCGAACTGATCAAGCGCGAAAATGTCGATATCGTTCATGCCCGCTCGCGCGCCCCGGCCTGGAGCGCCTACTGGGCGGCAAAAAAAACAGGCGTTCATTTCGTCACCACCTTCCACGGCACCTATTCCCACGGCAACTGGTTCAAGCGCCGCTATAATTCGGTGATGACCAAGGGCGAGAAAGTCATCGCCATTTCGAGCTTCATCGCCGGGCACCTGCGCAAGATTTATGGCGTACCCAAGGACCGCATCCGCATCGTGCCGCGGGGTGTCGATCTGGCCCGTTTCGATCCGGACGTGGTCAGTTCGGAGCGGATGATCCACCTGGCTCGCCAGTGGCGGCTCGACGATGGGGTGCCGGTGGTTATGCTGCCCGGTCGCCTGACCCGCTGGAAGGGACAAAGCGTATTTATCGAGGCCGTGGCGGAACTTGGCCGTCGGGATGCGCGGTTCGTTCTGGTCGGTTCCGACCAGGGACGCGAAGGCTATCATAGAGAGCTTGATACCCTGATCGAGGCCAAGGGCTTAAACGATATCGTGCGGATCATCGATCATTGCGACGACATGCCGGCGGCCTACAAGCTGACCGATCTGGTGATTTCGGCCTCAACCGACCCGGAGGCTTTCGGGCGAGTGGCCGCCGAGGCCCAGGCTTTGGGCCGCCCGGTGATCGCCACCAGCCACGGTGGGGCCAAGGAAACGGTGATCGAAGGCGAAACCGGCTGGTTGGTGCCGCCGGAAGACCCGAAAACTTTAGCCAAAGCGATTGGCGAGGCGCTCGATATCAGCGAGGCGGCGCGGGCCAAGATGGCCGAACGGGCCGTCGCCCATATCCGCGACAATTTTTCCAAGGACACCATGTGCGCCCGAACCCTTGAGGTCTACAACGAGGTTCTGGCCGAGGAGCTTTCGGGGCGGTGAGTCCGCAAAAAGAACGCATCCTAATCATCAAGCTGGGCGCGCTGGGCGATTTCGTTCAGGCCATGGGCCCCATGGCGGCTATCCGCAACCATCACCCCAATGCCGAGATTACCCTGCTGACGACGAAACCCTATGTTTCTCTGGGCGAGGCCTGTCCCTATGTGGACCGGGTCTGGGCCGATAGCCGTCCCAAGGCCCTGCAGATAGGCAAATGGCTTGAATTGCGATCCAAGCTGCGCGGTGGTCGTTTTAACCGGGTCTACGATCTGCAAACGTCCGACCGCAGCGGGTTTTACGCCAAGCTCTTGGGTAAACGTGTCGAGTGGTCGGGGATCGCCAAAGGCTGTTCACACCCCCACGCCAACCCCCGGCGCGATTTCATGCACACCATCGAGCGTCAGGCTGAGCAGTTAAGGGATGCGGGGATCGATCAAACCCCCATGCCTGATCTGTCCTGGGCCGAGGCCGACCTGTCGCGTTTCGCTCTGCCCGGACGGTTCGCCCTGCTGGTGCCCGGTGGCGCGCCGCACCGTCCGGCCAAGCGATGGCCGCCGGAGAATTTCGGCGCACTGGCCAACCGACTGCTGGATGCCGAAATTTTGCCGGTGATCCTCGGGGCGGGAGCCGAAGCCGAAATCGCCGGTGAAATCACCGCCGTTTGTCCGGGGGTGCGCAGTTTGGTCGGTGAGACGGATTTTCTCGAAATCGCCGCCTTGGCGAGGGGGGCGGCGCTGGCCGTCGGCAACGATACGGGACCGATGCATATGATCACCTTGGCGGGCTGTTCATCGGTAGTTCTCTACTCCCACGAATCAGACCCGGCGCTTTGCGCTCAACGGGGCCCGAAAGTAACCATTTTGCGCAAACCGAGTCTCACCGAAGTCACAGTCGAAGATGTTTGGAAAGCACTCCAGCCCTCTATTCCTTGACAGCAGCGCCTAAGCGCCTAAATTGCGCCGGTTGTTTTATGTGTTGCGGCACCGGCCCACTCCCCCACCCGGCCTCCCAACGAAAGTATCCTGGACTGGGCGGTCGGGTGGGGGAGTGGGCCGGTGCCGTGCTAACCAGTTTCTTAAGGCTCAACTATGGTTGCGATCACCCTTCCGGACGGTAGCGTCCGTTCCTACGACGGCCCGGTGACGGGCGCAGAAATTGCCGCTGAAATCGGCCCGGGTCTGGCGAAAGCCGCTCTGGCGGTCAAAGTGAACGGCGAGTTGTGGGACCTCACTCGGGCGATTGAAACCGATAGCGACATGGCCATTGTGACGGCCAAAGACGGCGAAGAGGCTCTGGAGCTTCTGCGCCACGATGCGGCCCATGTCATGGCCCAGGCGGTGCAGGAGCTTTATCCCGGCGCCCAGGTGACCATCGGCCCGGCCATCGAAAACGGCTTTTATTACGACTTCGCCCGCGAAGAGCCTTTCACGCCCGACGATCTGGAAAAGATCGAAAAGCGCATGGCCGAGATTGTCGATCGCGACCTGCCGCTTGAGCGTGAGGTCTGGGACCGCGACGAGTTGGTCGCCAAGTTCAAGTCCATGGGCGAGCATTATAAGGCCGAAATCATCGAAGGCATTCCGGCGGGCGAGGACGTCACCGTCTACCGCCAGGGCGATTGGTTCGATATGTGCCGCGGGCCGCACCTGCCATCGACGGGCAAGCTCGGTAAGCACTTCAAGCTGATGAAGTTGGCCGGGGCCTATTGGCGCGGGGATTCGCGCAACGAAATGCTTCAGCGCATCTATGGCACGGCCTGGGGCGATAAGAAGCAACTGAAGGCCTACCTTCATATGCTCGAAGAGGCCGAGAAGCGCGACCATCGCCGCTTGGGCCGTGAGATGGACCTGTTTCACCTTCAGGACGTGGCCCAGGGCAGCGTGTTCTGGCACCCGAAGGGCTGGACGCTCTATCGCTCCGTGCAGGACTACATGCGCCGCCGTCTCGATGCGGCGGGCTATGTGGAGGTCAACACGCCGCAACTGGTTGATCGGGTGCTCTGGGAAGATTCCGGGCACTGGGAGAAGTTCCGTGAGGCCATGTTTGTCGCCGAGTCCGAAGACCGGATGCTGGCGATCAAGCCGATGAACTGTCCTTGCCACGTTCAGATTTTCAAGAAAGGCACGACCAGCTATCGCGACCTGCCTTTGCGTATGGCCGAGTTTGGCAGCTGTCACCGCAACGAGCCGTCGGGCGCTTTGCACGGCTTGATGCGGGTTCGCGCCTTTACTCAGGACGACGCCCATATCTTCTGCACCGAAGATCAGATTACGTCCGAGACCAAAGAATTCTGCGACCTGCTGCTCGAAATCTACAAGGATTTCGGTTTCGAAGAGGTGGTGGTCAAGTTCTCCGACCGGCCGGAAGTTCGGGCGGGTGATGACGCCACCTGGGACAAGGCCGAAACGGCGCTGAAGGAAGCGACCGAGGCCGCCGGTCTCGAGTGGACGCTCAATCCGGGCGAAGGGGCGTTTTACGGTCCCAAGCTGGAGTTCGTTTTGCGCGACGCCATCGGCCGCGACTGGCAGTGCGGTACGCTGCAGGTGGACTTCGTTTTGCCCGAGCGTCTGGACGCCAGCTACGTGGGAGCCGATGGCGAAAAACACCGTCCAGTGATGCTTCACCGGGCGATCCTCGGCTCGTTTGAGCGATTCCTCGGCATTTTGGTGGAAAACTTCGCTGGGCGCTTCCCGCTCTGGCTTGCTCCGACTCAAGCCGTGGTGGCGACCATTACCAACGAGTCCGACGCCTATGCCGAAGAGGTGTTGAAAACCTTGAAAGCGGCGGGAATCCGGGCCGAAATCGACCTGCGAAACGAAAAAATCAACTACAAGGTCCGCGAACACAGCCATGCCAAAGTGCCGGTTTTGTTCGTCGTCGGCGCGCGCGAAGCCGAACAAAGGACCGTGGCGCTACGTCGATTGGGCGGAAAAGAGCAAGAATTTCTTGCGCTTGACGAAGCAGTCGGTAGATTAAAAGAGGAAATGGCGGCTCCGTTTTAAGGAGGCGTCATAGAGTTATAGTTAAACCGCGTGCCGCCGGGGGACTTACCGGCGCGGGTTTTTGGCGTTGGCTGGATAGGAGGGTGTCCTGTTCGAAGAATGTTTTAAGCGGCGGCAGCGGATGGCAATAGGAGAA
>Ga0209692_10002120_pt1 | contig 23280 bp, 6 predicted proteins | sample tdDd472_FD_187129 | JGI IMG/M metagenome (GOLD analysis project Ga0209692, IMG submission 187129) | Marine sediment microbial communities from the Atlantic coast under amendment with organic carbon and nitrate - tdDd47.2 (SPAdes)... | ecosystem: Environmental > Aquatic > Marine > Coastal >... | reverse complement strand
CATAAGAATGCTTACCGTATTGATTTGGGAAGGGAAACGAAAGTTGAGGCATCCTCATACAAAGCATTGGTAAATGCTAGCAGAACTTTACTACAACTGTTTTCTCAGGAAAAATACAAACAAAGTTTTCCAAAAGGATTGATTACGGATTATCCAAAATATGGGAAAAGAATGTTGTTGTTAGATGTGGCTCGAAAGTTTTTTACGTTTGATGAACTAAAGGATTTTATTAAAATAATGGCTTGGGCAAAGATGAACGAACTGCATCTGCATTTAAGCGATAACTCGTGGGGAGGATATAGTGCTTACCGTTTAGAGAGTGAAATATATCCTGAACTCACGGCTAAAGATGGTCATTATACTTGGGAACAAATAAGAGAACTTCAGGATTTTGCTCATTCCTACGGAATCGTGATTACTCCTGAAATTGATTCACCAGGGCATTCTTTGGCTTTCACCAATGTACGACCCGATCTGAAAAGCAAATGGTTGACTGCTAATTATCTTGATATCACCAATCCTGATACCTATACATTTATGGAGGAAATTTTGGAAGAGGTGATTCCACATTTCGATGCACCCGACTTCCATTTGGGTACAGATGAGTACAGAATTAATAGGATCAAAGATGATTCCTTGAAATATCATATTGGAAACACCTTTAGAAAGTACATCAATTATTTTAATGCCATTGTAAAGAAAAATGGCAAACAAACTCGTATCTGGTCGGGATTTGAACACATGCCAGGAAAAACAAAAATTGATAAGGATATTGTAATTGACATGTGGGAGACTAGTGATGCACAAGACAAATCGAAACGTGGGTATCAGTTTATTAACTCAACGCATTTTTACACCTATATTGTGCCGGGTGCGCCTTATTATGGTGTTGATAACAGGTTTATTTATGAAGAGTGGACTCCTGAGATTTTTAGTGATAAAACAGAACAGAACCTACTTACAAACAGTCCGGGTTTACTAGGTAGTAAAATGCACATTTGGAATGATTTCGGTCCTACAGGTTATTCAACTTCCGAGATAACAAGACTTAGCATGTCTTCCATTCTGATCTTTTCGGAGAAAATGTGGGGGAGTCAATCTCAACTTTCATTCGAAGATTACAAAAAGGATGCAGCTAAATTAAACAGAATTCCAATGACCAATTTATTGGATAGAAACTTTACAAAGAGAAAAGTAATTTATGCCCATAAAGAGGATATTCATTTGGAGAAGGAGAAAAGTATCTCTTTAAATACAGGGATTGAGAATGTAGAGTATCCATGGACTTTGGAAATGACTGTTGAGAAAATAAAAGAGGGCACTAAAGAGGATGTATTATTCACTTCTGAATTGGCAAGTATTTATTCCGATCTGGAATATGAATTCAAAAGTAAGAAAGATACGATTAGCAAGAGAGGTATAGCAATTGTAAGAGCCAATCAAACAGCGGGCGATAGTCCGTTGACATCTCACCGACCGCAAGTGATTGTGTTTGATTATCAGATTCCTTTGAAGCGAGCGGTTAAAATAAAACTGATTGGAGAGCAAGGAAAAACAAGTTTGTATGTAGACGGTCAATTTGTTGGAAGTGAGAATATTCAAATGCTCTGTCCGGTATCTACGATTGGAAATACTAAAGGCAAGACATTCTGTGGAAAAATTAAAAATGTTTCCATTGTTCAGAATTCAGTGGATGAGTAATTAAAAACCTACGCAATTGATTCTAAATTAACGGTCATACTTGTGAATCAAAACTGAAAGTGTTAACTAGTGAATCCTTTCTAATTGATTGAAATAAAAACCAGATAAATGATGAATCGAACGCGTACCCTATTGCTTATCGCTCTCATGGTATTTTTACAACAGTTTACAAATGCTCAGAGCAAACAGGATGTTCAACATTTGCAAAATATTGGACTCTCGGATAGTTTATATTCCGAGATTCTACAAGAATATAGAAAAATATACGTTCAACTTCCTGCCAATTTCAAGCCAGATGAAAACAAGAAATATCCGCTTGTTTTTTGTTTGGATGGGGAAGTGCTTTTGCCCGCTGTTAACAATGTTCATAGTTTTTATAGTGGCGGATTTATGCCCGATATGATTTTGGTTGGTGTTTCGAATGCCAGGAACAGAACCAGAGATTTAACCACATCTAAAATTACAGAGAAGTATGGGATGCCATTTAAAGAGGAAAATGGAGAGGCAGCTAAGTTTAGTAAATTTATCCAATTGGAGTTGATCCCATTTGTGGAGGAAAAATATCCGGTGAGCAAGTTTAGAAGCTTAATAGGACACTCTTACGGTGGTTTATTTGCCATTTATACTTTGATCAATCATCCCGAACTGTTTGCTAACTATGTAGCAATTGATCCAAGTTTGGACTGGGACAATCAAAAATTGCTGAAGGAAGCACAGGAGAAGATTTCAGAGAAAGATTATAGAGGGAAATCCTTATTTCTATCCTTAGGAGGGCAGTTGCACATGCAAAATCCAGAGGTTACTATTGATAATGTGATGCAGGATTCCAGTGAGTTCACTTTATTTGCGAGATCGAACATTGAATTTTCAAAACTGATAAAGCAGGAACAGAAAAATGGCTTGAACTTTGAATGGAAATTCTACCCACGTGATTTGCATGGTACCATTCCATTGCCTTCCATTATGGATGGTTTGATATTCGATTTTGAATGGTATCAAATGGAAAATACAGATAAGTTCAACTCGCCAGCAAGCTCAAAAGAGGAGTTGTTTAAGATCATCAATTATCGAGCTGAAAAATTGGAAACGTATTTTAAGTATAAGGTGCCTCCATATCCGGAAGATCTCTTAAATGCCTTAGGATATATGAGTTTGGACATGGGACAATTGGGAAAATCTAAAATGTTTTTCGAGTTCGGAATCGAATTTTATCCAAATAGTCCAAATGTATACGATTCAATGGCAGATTACTACGAAAGAAATAAGGACTTTGTAAAAGCAGCTTTGTATGTGACTAAAGCTTATGCAATAAGTGGTAATGATTACTATAAGCAAAGAATGAAAACATTGAGAACAAAAATTGTTGACTAGCATATACTATAATTCAATCGTAATATGAAGCTCAGGAATATCATTTTATTGTTCGCCGTATTGGTTTGTTCTATAAAAGTCCAAGCTCAGCAAGTTGAAACCTATTATTTGCATGATCGGGTTTCGAACAAGGATACTATTGAATACAAGCGATTGATCGAATACGATTCGATTGAAAAACTGTATCACGTTCGGGATTACTACCCTGATGGACAAATTCAGATGGAAGGAACTTACAGTTCTTTTGACAAAAGGATAAAGGAGAAAAGCTTTTGGTGCAACTACAAAGGCAATACCAAGGAAGGAGAATTTAAACGGTGGTATAAAAATGGTTTGTTGCTGAGTAAAAATAATTATTCGAAGGGGTTACGAGATGGTCTGCATGAATATTGGTATTTGAATGGAGAAAGAGAATCAGTACAACATTATAACAAGGGGCAGAAACATGGAAAATGCACCTGGTGGAATGAGGATGGTTCTTTGCAAAGAGAAATGACATTTGTAAGAGGAGAAAATCAGCATAAAAAGGACACCAATTATCATTATATCAGTTATACACCCAAAACTTATCAGGCAGACAGCCTAAAGAAATGGCCTTTGATCATTTATTTGCATGGAGGATCGAGTCGGGGACAAGACACCATAAAATTGTTTTCGCATGGCATTCCCGATCAGATCTGGCGTGGAAGAGAATTTTCTTTTGTAATTGTAGCTCCTCAATGTCCGATAAATCAAAGATGGTCGACCGACGATTGGTTTGAGAACTTTTATCAGGAAATCACATCAAAATATAGAGTAGATACAGACCGAATTTATCTTACAGGTGTGAGCTTGGGCGGTTCGGGAACCTGGTATTTGGCTATGAAGCATCCCGATAAATTTGCAGCCATTGCACCCATGAGTGGTTTTACTCGTCATATGGATTTTATTGAGAACAATATAGACCGGTTGATTGATATGCCCATCTGGGCATTCCATGGCAAAACTGATAGGATTGTGGAATTTGAAGATACAGAGTGGTTGGTGAATGAACTTATGAGAAAAGATAAAAATGTAAAGTTCACAGCAGAGCCAAATGTCGGACATTGGATGGACTGGCATGTTTATACAAATCAGGAGATATACGATTGGTTTTTAGAGCATGATATGGGAAAAAGAGATGAAAATTAGTGCATCTGTTTACTTGCAATGAAATTAGAATAAGAAGGAGCCTCGTTCAACGAAGCTCTTTTTTTATGATATTTTTAAATGTAGCAATAAGCTAACTATTGTTTAACAAATTTAAAATGATTCTAAGAATATAATTCTACAATATGATAATTGTATTGCTTGATTAGTTTTACATTTATAGATGTGAAGTTTTGAGGAGCAATCTGATATAAGCTATTCACATTTAAATTAGTAATAAGAGAACGAGTCATTAATGTCAATAAATAAGTAAAAAAAAACAAATGATTTTGAGGAAAATAGTCATTCTTAGCCTGTTTGTACTGGTAATTTTCACAGCTGGAGCACAAAACAAATACAATGATCTTTGGACCGAGGTGGAAGGTTTGGAGCTGAAAGGTAAATTCCAGAGTGCAAATTTGGTAGTCGATAAAATACTAAAGAAAGCGAAGCGCTCCAATCAAAGTGATCAAATTGTAAAAGGATTTATCTACAAATCTAAATTTACATTACTACTAGAAGAAGAGGGTAAAGAGCAGATTGTGAGAGAGTTGGAAGCTGCGATTCAAGAGTTGGAATTTCCGACGAATGTAATTTTAGAATCGGTTTATGCGAGTTTTTTAGATCAATATCTGGATGATAACAATTATAGGATTAGAAAAAGAACTTATGTAGCTTCTAAAAATGTTTCTGATGATTTTAAGAAATGGGATGTGAATACATTCATGAGGCAGATTTCAAAACATTTCGAACAATCTCTGTCGAATCCGATAGGTTTGCAACAATTGCCAATTCAGGATTATTTGAATATTTTATCGGAAAGTAAGACTTCACACAAATTTCGTCCGACATTGTTCGACTTTTTGGCTCAAAGAGCAATAGACTTCTATGAGGAAGATAGGTGGTATGTAAATAAGCCTAGAAATGAATTTCATTTAAAAGAGCCAGGTTTATTTGCCGCCAGCGATAAGTTTGTAAAAAATATATCTATCAAGACAGATGATTACAGTCGCAAACAAAATGTTTTAAAATGGTATCAGGCATTGGAATTATTTCACCAGACAAATGATACTACTGCTTATGTTGATGTGATATTGGAACGATTAAATTTCGTTAGAAATAATCATACCAATAGAGATAAAGATGATTTGTACTTTCATGCCTTAAGTCAGCTTTCAAGTGCTATCAATGCTCATTCAGCTTCGGCAAGTGTTGATTATGAAATAGCTGATTACTATTATCAAAGGAGTATGCAAGTTGGAGCAAAAAACGATAAGGTTTTGAAAGATTATCGAATTAAAGCATTGGAAATCTGTAAGAGGGTGATAAAAAAGTATCCAAATTCTGATGGGGGATTGTTGTGTACTATTTTAAAAAATAATATTGAGAAAAAAACGGTTACGATAGAGGCTGAAAGATATAATATTCCCCAAAAAGCTTTTTTGGCGAAGGTAGACTTTAAAGGTATTGATAGTTTGTACTTATCGGCATACAAAGTTCCTTATGATTTTATTTTCGAAAGGTATTCTTACAAAAAAGACAGTTTGTTATTGGAGATGATTCAAAAAAACAAACCTGTGCAATCCAGTTTTTACAAACTACAAGCAAAAAAGGATTACTATCAATATACTACAGAGGTTGATTTCCCTGGTTTGGAATTGGGCAATTATCTTATTGTTGCTTCTCAAAAAAAGAACATTCAGTCCATACAGCATATCTATAGTCAGGAGGTTATTTGTGTGAGTGGCATGTCTATTCTGGATATTAGTAGAAGTGATGATCTTGCAATTAAATTATTGGATAGGGAAAATGGAAATCCTTTGAAAGATGTTGAAATTATTGTGACATCACCTAAAAGATCCAAGCAAGTTGGTAAGACAAATGCCAATGGTGAGTTTTTCATTAAAAAAAATGAGAATTATGGATATTTAAAAATTTTAGCGATTCATAAAAATGATACGCTTCTAAAAGATAATGGCTACATAAGTTCTCGTTCGATAAGAGAAAAGAAGGAAAAAGAGCACATTGCCAAAATGTTTTTGTACTTGGATAGAAGTATTTATCGTCCGGGTCAGACGGTTTATTTTAAAGGAATATTTGTTGAAAAGAAAAATGGAATATCTCGAGTTGTACCTAACACTTATACAACGGTAGTAATTTATGATTCTAACTATGAGGAATTAAAAGAAATGCGCTTAAAAACCAATGAATTTGGTTCGATAAGTGGGGAGTTTAAATTGCCTCGTAATTTAATGACTGGTGAATTTACCATTGAAATGGATGAGGACTATGGTACAGACCTAATTGATGAAGATGAATATTATGAGAAGATTGATGATATTGAAACTGCTGAAGTCTCATTTTCGGTTGAAGAATACAAACGTCCTAAATTTGAAGTTTCTTTCGATGCTGTTTCTGACAATTATATAGTAGGAGATAGCGTTAGAATAAGTGGTTTGGCAAAAGCATTTTTAGGTTCTTCGGTATCCAATGCTAACACTAAATATACGGTTACAAGAGAGGTTTTGCCTATTTGGGGAAGAAATTATTATGGAGGATCGTCAAAAATCATAAAAACAGGAACAACACAAACCGATGAGAAAGGCAAATTTAGTATCGATTTTATAGCCATTCCCGATTCTTTGACAGAAAAGTCGAACAAACCGATTTTTGTTTATACGATAAAAGCGGATGTTACCGATAGTAATGGGGAAACCAGAAGTGCTACGCAAAATGTTCATGTGGGTTATCACAATTTAAAAGTTGACTTCTTTTTAGGCAGAAAACTAAATAGTAGTATGTCTCATAAAGTTAAAATTGAGACAAAGAATTTAAACAATCAGCCTGTTGATGCAGAGCTAGAAATACTCATTCAAAAACTGAAGAGCCCAGACAGAGTGGTGAGGAAAAAGCCTTGGGAAGTAGCGGAACTGAAATACATTCCAAAGGAGAAATATATACAACTATTTCCACATGAGCCTTACGATAGAACTGATGTAATGCAATATTGGAAAGAAGAAACAGTGGTCTTTTCTAGAAAATTTGCCGCGACAAATTCTAAGGATTGTGAATTGCCAGATATTTCTGATTGGAAAGCAGGACGCTATAAGATGAAGGTGATAGCCGTTGATGAATTTAAAGATACCATAATAGTAAACAGGTATTTTCAGGTGTATCATCCAGAGGATACTTCTCTTGCAGACAATCAGATGTTTGAATATGAAATCATCAATTCGAATTTTAAGCAAGATCGATTTGTATCTCTAAAACTAAAAACTGCTTGTCAGAATCTTAAGGTAAATTTGGAGGCTTACTATCAGGGAAAATTGGTGTTTAGTGAGCTGATTTCTGTAGAAAATGGAAATGCAAGAGTTAATGTGCCTGTAGCTAAAGATTACAAGAATAAACTCGATTTCAATCTTTACTTTGTGAAGTACAATAGCTTTTTTCAAAAACAGTTTTCTACAAGTTTTAAAGAAGAGGAAAGAGAATTAAACATAGAAACTTTAAGCTTTAGAAATAAATTGACTCCTGGAAACAAGGAATCATGGAGTTTTAAGATTAAGAATTCGGATGGTAAGAATGCAAATGCTGAAGTTCTGGCTTCCATGTACGATTCTTCTTTGGATCAATTTAAGAGTCATTCATGGAAAATAAATATTAATTTCAAAAAGAACCATTATTATCGTTCTCCATATGTTAATAGTGAATTTTTTAATACTAGTACTTTCGTAGGTTTTAATACTAATTATCTAAATAACAATGTATCATTCCTGAAAAACTACCATAGATTGAAATGGTTTGGATTTAATTTTGCATCATCGGAATATTCGAACAAACGATATCTGGAAAGGCTTTCAAGCAAAAAATACAAACCAAAATATTTTAAAGGAAATATTAGTGGTATCGTAACCGATAATTCTGGCTCTCCAATACCAGGAGTTTCTGTAATTATAAAAGGTACAATGCTGGGTGCAACTACGGATATTAACGGGTTTTACTCTATTGATGCACCTAAAGGGTCAGTTTTAGTTTTCAGTTTTATAGGATTTACAGCAAGAGATGTTTTGATTGGAAAGTCGGGAACATATAATCTAGCTATGTCGGAAGATGCGGTCGGATGCGATGAAGTTGTGGTCACAGCAATGGGAATTGCTCGAAAGGATAAAGCATTATCGGGTTCGGTTGGATATGTGAGTGCAAAAGATATCCGAAATGATCTTTTCTCAAAATTGAAGGGTACTGTAGCAGGCGTTGAAATTTTAGTTGTGGAAGAGGAGGAAGATGAAGAGGTTTCTTTTCTAAAAATTAGAGGAAGTAATTCAATGGCTGCAGGTAATTCACCTTTGTATGTTATTGATGGTGTACCTATGGATGCAGCCGCTGGAGCTCAATTTTCTGCCAGCGAAATTGCTGATATTTCTGTATTAAAGGGCGCATCGGCAACAGGAATTTATGGTGCACGAGCGAGATATGGAGTTGTTCTTATTAGTACTAAAAAAGGCTTGGAAGAACTAACTCAGGTGGAAACAAGAAGCAATCTAAAGGAAACTGCTTTTTTCTTTCCGCATGTAAGAACAAACAAAAAGGGTGAGCTAAGCTTTAGTTTTGATTCTCCTCAGGCATTAACCAAATGGCGTTTGATGCTATTCGCTCATAACAAATCTGTGGAAACGGCTAGTCTTGAAAAGTGGGTGCTTACGCAGAAAAATATCAATGTGATACCCAATGCACCAAGATTTTTACGTGAAGATGATACAATTACTTTAAGTGTAAAAATCAGTAATCTGACCAAAGAAGAAGCTACCGGAGTCGCAGCTTTACAATTGTTCGATGCAGTAACAATGAATCCAATTGACAAAGAGCGAATTGATTTTAAAAGTACTCAGAATTTTAGCATAGCAGCCAAAGGCAATTCATCAGTAGCCTGGAGTTTGAAGATTCCTAAAGGTATAGCAGCAATTCAATATAAGATTGTGGCAAAATCTGGTAAGCATAGCGATGGAGAAAGTAGTATTTTACCAGTTCTTGCCAATAGAACTTTGGTAACGGAAAGCAGACCTTTATGGGTTTCGGCAGGAGAATCGAAAGAGGTACTATTCGCGAAATTGAAAAAAGTAAAGTCTTCAACGCAGACAAATCACAAATTTAGCGTGGAATATACTTCTAATCCAGCCTGGTTAGCCATTAAATCTTTGCCTTACCTTATGGAGTTTCCTCATGAATGCGCTGAACAAACATTTTCAAGATTTTACTCCAATGCTTTGGCAGAGGTTCTTCTTGAAAAAAATCCTCAGATAAAAGAAGTGATCAATACTTGGATGAATAAGGAAAGTTTGAAATCGCCATTGGAGGAAAATGAAGATTTAAAATCAATTTTAATTTCAGAAACACCTTGGGTAATAGATTTACAAAACGACAAAGAGAATAAGGCAAGATTAGCCAAATTCTTCGACAAGGAGCAAGTTAGAAGTGAGCAATTACGAACAAGTAGTAAATTGAAGGAATTACAGATGAGTTCTGGCGGTTTTCCTTGGTTTGCAGGAGGTCGGGAAAATCAGTTTATTACTCAGCATATTGTATCCGGAATTGGGCATTTGCACAAATTGGATGTGAAGTGTGAGAATGACTACAAGCTTAAAGATATTGCAAAAAAAGCTGTTAAGTATCTGGATAAGGAATTTGTAAAGCAATATCAGAACTATTGTAAATTGTCAAAAGATTCAGCGAGTGTTGCTTTAAATCATCAGCTGATACATTATTTATATACCAGAAGCTTTTTTAAGAATTCTCACCCTTTATCGGATAAAGTAGAGAAGGTGGCAAATATCTATTTGGAGAAATGTGAAAATTCATGGCTAACTCAATCTCTTTACGATAAAGGCATGATCGCCTTACTAATGCATAGAAATGGAAAGCTTGAAACTGCTCAAAATATTATTGAAGCATTAAGCGAGCAAGCTGTAATTTCGGATGAAAATGGCATGTATTGGAAAGAAAATAAGAAGAGTTGGTATTGGTATCAATCCCCTATTGAAACACAAGCTTTACTAATTGAAGCCTTTACAGAAATTGATGGTGATTTGAAAAAAGTAGAGCAATTAAAACAATGGCTTCTTAAAAATAAACAGACCAATAAATGGAGTAGCACCAAAGCTACAACAGAAGCTATTTACGCATTGTTGATGAATGGAAATGAGTGTTTATCTGTTGCAGACAATACAGTTATTAAACTTGGAGATGAAAAGATTAGTACAAAGAAAATGAGTGGAACTGAAAAAGAAGCGGGAACAGGATATTTTAAACTGACTTGGAAAGGCGATGAAGTGAACTCAAAAATGGCTACTCTTAAAGTTCAGAATAAAAGTAAAATTGCCGGATTTGGTGGTGCTTATTGGCAGTATTTTGAAGATTTAGATCAAATCGAGTCGTCAGAAAATAAAACTCTATCTATTAGGAAAACCATGTACATTAAAGAAACCAATGATGAGGGTGAAAGTTTGATTCCAATGGAAAAAAGCAAAGCGATTCAACTAGGAGATTTAATAACAGTAAGGTTGGAAATTGAATCAAAAAATGATTTGGAATTCGTTCACCTGAAAGATTTGAGAGCCTCAGGATTAGAACCGGTTGATGTACTTTCGAAATACAAATGGCAGGATGGTGTTGGATATTATCAGAGTACGAAGGATGTTGCAACTCACTTTTTCTTTGATGAATTGCCGAAGGGAACATATGTATTTGAATATGAAGTAAGGGCGAATAACAGTGGGAATTTCTCAAATGGAATTTCTACTATACAAAGTATGTATGCACCAGAATTTAGCAGCAACTCGAAGGGAATTAGGATTTTGATTGATTAATATAAAGGTAGATTTTAAGTGAAAGACAATTAAAAAAATAGAAATAATAAATATGAAAATACAAATTGAATCGAAGTTAGAATTCAAGCCTTATCTAAAGCTGATGTATCAGTTAAGCTATAGAAAGTGGTCAATGATATTTACTTTAGTTGTGGGTTTACTGATGTTGCTAATTGCCATAGGAAAAGTTACAGGCTATAATGGAATAGATGAGGAAGTACCTATTTTTGAATTAAGCTTTAGTAGTTTTATCTTAATAGGTTTACCATTTTTAATCTATTACCAATCGAAAAGAAACTTTATTTCAAATGGTAGATTGCAGGAAAGAATAAGTTATGGGTTTGATAAGGAAAAGATGGAAATAAAAGGGGAGACATTTAGCTCATCCGTTACATGGGAGAAGACGTATAAGGTTAAGGAATTAAATGCCTGGATGCTTATTTATCAAAACCGACAGGTAGCTAATATCATTCCAAAAGAATCTTTTTCGGAACAAGAGTTAATTGATTTTAAAACGATTATTTGTTCTTTGCCGGAATTAAAAAGGAAATTCATAAAAATGTAAAATTGATTTAATTGTCTCATTATTAATTTATTTGTTTTAGATATTCATTTGCCGTCGCGCCTATAATTTTGTAACTTATTGATTCGATTCGAATTAATGGGTTGAGCAGGTGTGGAATTGTGTGGATTGTTAAATCAAATAAAATTAGGGGATGAAAATTTTTAGAACATTTGAAGAGATTATCGATTATGCTATTGATAAGGAGATGAATGAAATTGAGTTTTATTCGGATTTAGCGGATAGAATGGACCGGAAAAATGTACGAAGATTGTTTCACAATATAGCATTGGAGAAAACGGCTAGAATGCTGAGATTAGAGAAAATGAAAGATCTGAAATTGGATTTTGATACCGATGATATTCAGGATATGAAAATTGCCGGATATTTAGAGGAGGTAGATGTTACAAATTCAGATTTATCTTATCAGGATGCACTAATTTTAGCCATGAAGAAAGAAAAGGTAAAGTTTAAGTTTTATATTGATATGGCTGAAAAAGCAATAAACGAGGAATGTAAACAAACCTTTTTAGCATTGGCAAATGAAGAAGCCAGACAAAAACTAAAATTCGAAATTGAATACGATGAATATGTTTTGATGGAGAATTAGAGACAGTAAAAGGAGAAAATGTTTATTAGAATCGGAGTTGATAATATGCAGCTTCGATTTTGTTTTTATATGATAGTAAAGGCTCAAATAATAATTGGTTCAATTCTTGTTCTTATTTTGTTTTCCGCACAAGCTTTAGTATTTTTGTTGGCAATTTGAATAAACTATAAATAATTGAAAAACAAATATTTAATGAATTGTTTTTTTCGAAGTATCCTCTTATTTAGTCTGGTTTTTGGGACTATAAATGTAGGCTTTTCTCAAAGTACTACTATTGAATTATCTAAGAATAAGGTAGTTGTTGAAGGTGAGACTTACCTTTTGCATATCGTTAAGGAGAAGCAAACTTTGTTTTCTATTTCGAAAGCTTATGGAGTTTTACTTACCGATTTAATGAAAGCAAATGGTAAATCACAGGCAACGGTTAATTTGAACGAAGTGCTAAGGATACCTTTATCAGGTAAACAAGCAGTTGCTCCAATAATAGTAAAGAAAGATGATCCTAATTTTAAGTATCATGTTGTAAAGAAAGATGATACTTTATTTTCGTTATCGAGAAAATATAAGGTTTCAATCCAGGAAATAAAATCAGTTAATCCTGAATTAGGGGAAAATTTACCCCTTAATACTGTGGTAAAAATCCCCAAATCCCCATCTCAACCAAAAGAACAAGTTTCTAATGTGCCACAGCACGATAAAAAATATTACTATCATGTAATTAAAGCTGGCGATACGCAATATTCTATTTCTAAGGAATTTCAGATGAAGCAGAAAAAGCTTCGAAAGTTGAATCCAAAATTGAAAAGAGGCGTTCTAAAAGTAGGAGATTGGGTTAGAATTCCCAGATATTTGGTTCCTCCTGAATATTTCGAGGTAAAAGAAGTTGTTAAAGATACCATAGTGGAAGAGATTGTGACAATTGATACCATTCCTGAGGTGGAAGATGTAGATCGAATTGTTCAAAAACAAATACGTATTGGCTTATTCTTGCCTCTTTATCTGGAAACCAATGATACCATAAATCAGATTGTTACTTATAAAGATACATTAGAGATTATTACCCAGAGAGAACCTCGCGTGGTGTATAGAAAATCTCGTGAGTTCATACGTTTCTATCAAGGTGTTTTATTGGCGGTTGATTCATTAAGAAAAGAGGGACTTTCGGTAAATCTTCATGTTTTTGATACAGAAAAAGATCCTGCCAAAGTTCGACAGATACTTGCTCTAAATCAATTTGTAGATTTTGATTTTTTAATTGGTCCTGTTTATCAGCAAACTTTTGTTGTAGCATCGGAGTTTGCAAAGCGAAAAGGCATTCCGATTGTTTCACCATTAACCGGAAAGAATCCTGAAATCAATAACAATCCGTATGTTATTCAACTGAATACTTCTTTGAATTCTGTTTGCAAGCAAATTTCAGAATATGTTTGTACTGATTTTAAATACAAAAATGTAATTGTAGTCCATCCTGAGCGATACAAGCATTTGAATGAGTTTAAGTTGGTGAAAGATATTGAACACAATTTGTTTGAGAAGGGTTTGTATTGGGAAACGGATGAGGTGAATTATCAAAAAATATCATTCGACGAGTATGGCTTGTATGGAATGGAAGCTATGATGTGTGATACTTGCGAAAATATTGTTGTTCTTCCTTCTAATGATCAGCCTTTGGTTGAGAATATCATTACCAATTTAAATGTACTCAGTCAACGTTTTGCGATACGATTGGTTGGATTCTCAAGATGGCAGCGATACACCAGTTTGGAATCAGAATTGTTTTACAATTTGAACTTTTCTCTATTTAGTCCTTATTATGTGGATTATAAGGATGAAAAGACATTTAATTTTGTTTCATCATTCAGAAACAGATATTCTTGCGAGCCAAATGATTTCAGTTTTAGAGGATATGATATGTGTAGATATTTCGCGTTGGCAACAAGTAAATATGGAAAGGAATTTCCTCAAAAGATGAATGATATGAATGTTGATTTATTACAATCTACATATCATTTTAAAAGAATAAGTGCTTTCGGAGGATTTGAAAACAGAGGATTGCAATTGATCAATTACTCACGAGATTTTAAAATTCGACATCAGGAGGTCGAACGTCAGCAGGAAGAAGTTAAGGTAGAAGAAGATGATTTGATACAGAAATCATTTGAATATTAAGATATCGAAGCTGACTTATTTAAGTCAGCTTTTTTTATCCACATTCGGATAAATCATCCAAAAAAGGAGGTAATATCCTAAAGGACTGTAAACACTACGCTTTTAGCAGGTTTATCCGCCTACTTTGGATATATCTCCATTTCCGTATAAATTGAAATAGTAAGATTTGCCCTGTTCAATAGGTTGATATTTAATAGTGTAGGTGTTTTGGTACATGCTTTGGCTTTTTAAGCCTGTTAGTTACCTAAAGTCCTATGTTATGAAAAAATATTTACTCCTGGGATACCTATGCGTATTCTCCACTGTTTTTCTTTTCGCTCAAGTTACCCCCACGTTATCTGCCGACGGCTCCGCAACTGTAGATGATGATATTGTAATTACATTTACTGATGATGGTACATGGGCAAGCTCTATTTTAACTGTATCATATAATGGTACAACTCTTGATGCATCGGTACCTGGAAGCGAGGATTATATAATAGATGCAGGTGGTACCATTACTTTGAAACCATCTGTAGGGAATTCTGTTTTGCAAACTTCAGGAACAGCAGATGTCGTTGTTACTGCTAGTGGAGGCTATGCTAATGCAACAGTTTCGCAGACCATAGCGCATGGCGCTGCAAGTCAATTTACAATAACTACTCAACCAGCTGCTCCGGTATCTAATGGTGGTGAATTAGGTACTCAGCCAGTTCTTCAACTTCTGGATCAATACAGTAACCCTTGTTCTACTGATGATGCAAGCACGGTAACATTAAGTGAAACAGGTGATGGAACCTGGACTTTGGGCGGAGGAAATCCGTCTGCATCTTCAGGAATCATTACTTTTACCAATCTCACAGCAAGTAGTAATGTACAAGTTGATAATGCAACGATTACTTTTGGGATTGCTTCTTATACTTTTGCTTCCGACGCTTTTACAATTGCACTTAATAGTGCACCTACCTTATCTGCTGCAGGGAGTGCAATTGTAGATTCTAACTTTGATGTTGGCTATACAGAGGATATAAATTGGGAAACCAAAATCACTTCCATCACATATAATGGAGCAAGTTTAACAGAAACAACAGATTATACGCTAAATACAGGACCTAATACAATTACCTTAAAACCAGGTGGTGGAAATTCAGCATTGCAAGCTGCAGGAACTGCCGATTTGGTAGTATTTGCAACAGGTTATGAAGACGCTTCTGTTTCTCAGGAAATTGGGCATGGATCTGCAAGTCAATTTACAATAACTACTCAACCAGCTGCTCCGGTATCTAATGGTGGTGAATTAGGTGCTCAGCCAGTTCTTCAACTTCTGGATCAATACAACAATCCTTGTTCTACTGATGATGCAAGCACGGTAACATTAAGTGAAACAGGTGATGGAACCTGGACTTTGGGTGGAGCAAATCCAAATGCATCTTCCGGGGTAATTACTTTCACTGACCTAACAGCTAGTAGTGATCTTAAGGTCGATAATGCGACTATCACTTTTGGGATCGCCTCTTTCTCCTTGGAATCTGATCCTTTTACAATAGAAGTAAAAACTGCACCAACACTTACGGCTGCTACTGGTGTTACTGTGGATAATGATTTTGAAATTTCTTATACAGATATCGTTGAGTGGGAATCTTCCCCTTCATTAAGTATTACATTTGATGGAGTCTCGGTTCCAAGTAGTGCGTATACAATTAACTCTACAAGTAATAAAATACTCTTTAAACCATCAGAACATTCATCTTTACAGACTGCAAAAACTGCAAACATTGAAATATCAGTTAATTCATATGAAACTGCAGTTGTATCACAAACCATCGGACATGGTGCTCCATCAAAGATTGTTATGGACACGGAACCTGTTGCTCCATCTAATAATGGTGGTTTATTTCAAACTCAACCTGTTGTGAATGTACAGGATCAATATAGCAATGTGTGTACTGGTAATAGTTCAATATCTATCACAGCAGTAGAAAATGACCCTGGAAATTGGGATTTGAATGGAAGCCTATCTGGAACAATTTCTTCTGGTGTTTTATCATATACTGATTTAACAGCTTCAAGTACTCAGGTGGTGACTGGTGCTTTTATTACCTTTTCAGCAACTGGTGTTACCAGTGAAAATTCAGCGACATTTAATTTGGGATTGAATTCTCCTCCAGACTTAACAGCAGCATCTGGAGCAACTGTTGACGGAACATTTTTCATTACTTTTTCGGATACACAATCCTGGCAAAGTAAAATTAGTAGTATAACCTACGATGGGAATAATGTAGACGCAGCTGCTTATGATATTAGTGTTGGTGATCAAATTACTTTTGATCCTTCTCAATCAACAGCTTTGCAAACTTCTGGTACTGCTAACTTTATTATCTCTTCTGATGGATTTGACGATACAGCACCATTATCGCAAGTTATTGGGCATGGAGTAGCAAATCAACTGGCAATTACAACAGAGCCAGGCACTCCAGCTATAAATGGTGGAGAATTAAATCCTCAGCCTGTTATTGAGGTTAGAGATCAGTATAATAATTTTTGTTCGACGGATGGAAATAGAACAATTACCGCGGCAAAAGCTGATGCTGGTGATTGGAGTCTTGGAGGTACACCTGATCAAAATGCAAACTTAGGTGTATTGACTTTTTCGGGTTTAACAGCAAGTAGTGCCTTGGAAGTTACTGGTGCAAATATTGAATTTACCTCTCCAGGAATTACTCCGGTTACATCTTCTGATTTTAGTTTGGGCTTAAATAATGCGCCTACAGATATAACTGCAGCAGGTAGCGTTACAGTAGATAATCCATTCACAATTACCTTTACGGATGAAAACAATTGGCAATCAAATATTAATAGCATTACCTATGATGGGAATGTTGTTGATAATGCCGCCTACAATACAGCAACAAGTGGAGAGATAACCTTTACTCCATCTTTATCTACCGCCTTACAGGTAGCTGGAACCGCAGATTTAATTATTTCTTCGGATGGTTTTAATAACAGTTCTCCTGTATCACAAACAATTGGTCATGGTTCGGCTAAAAATATAGTAATGGTAACTGAACCAACCGGACCAAGTGTGAATGGAGGTCAATTGCAAGATCAGCCTGTAGTTAAATTACAGGATTCATATAATAATGATTGTACAACGGATAATTCCACCTCGGTAACAGTTGCAAAAGGTGATGCTGGAAATTGGACTTTAGGGGGTGATGTTACAGCAAGTGTTAATACCGGAATTCTTTCCTATACTAACCTAACTGCTAGTAGTAATGAAGCAATTTCAAGTGCTTTCCTTTCATTTAGTAGTACAGGTTTAACCGGAGTGAATTCATCTACATTTAGTTTAGGTTTAAATGGACCGCCATCAGATTTGGCAGAGGATGTTAATGCAGATGTTGATTCTGATTTTACAATTACTTTTACAGACGTTGATGGATGGCAATCTAAAATAAGTGTTATAACTTATAATGGAGTCACTGTTGATGTTGCTGCTTATAATACGGGAACTACAGGAACAATTGTATTTACTCCATCTTTATCAACTGCATTGCAGACAGCAGGAACTGCTAATTTAGTAATTTCTTCAGACGGATTTAGTGATGCTACTCTATCTCAAGTCCTAGCGCACGGAGCAGTTAATAAATTATCAATTAATACTCAACCTGGAGCGCCTTCGGTTAATGGAGGTGAATTTAGCCCACAACCAGTTCTTGAAATTTTAGATCAATACAATAATTTGTGTACTACCGATGGCTCAAGAACAATAACGGCTGCCAAAGGAGATGCCGGAAATTGGACTTTGGGGGGAAGCTTAAATCAAAATGCAAGTTCGGGAACTCTTACTTTTGCCAGTCTTACAGCTAGCAGTAATGAGAATATAACGGGAGCAAATATAAGTTTCTCATCAACAGGATTAACAGGAGTGACTTCTTCAGATTTTAGCCTTGGTTTAAATACAGCACCGAATCTTACAGCATCATCAGGAGCAAGCGTAGATGGAATTTTTGAAATATCTTACGATGATAATGTGGATTGGGAATCGAATATTGATAGTATTTCTTTTGATGGAAATACGGTGCCATCCAGTGCATATACCATCAACTCTACCAGCAATAAAATTACTTTCGACCCTTCTGCTGATGCCGTACTACAAACGGCTAAAACAGCGGATATGATCGTTTTTGTTGATGGTTATAATAATGCAACAGTATCTCAGACCATAGGACATGGTGTGGCTACACAATTAACAATTGATACAGAGCCAGTAGCTCCAGCTAGCAATGGAGATCCGTTTCAAACACAGCCAGTTGTTAGTGCAAGAGATATTTATAGTAATATTTGTACCAGTAATAGTTCAATTTCAATTACAGCAGCAGAGAATGATCCTGTAAACTGGGATCTACAGGGAACATTAACCGGTACTATTACCTCAGGAGTATTATCCTATACCGATTTAACAGCTTCAAGTACACAAGTTGTGAATAATGCATTTATCGGATTTTCTTCCTCGGGTTTGACAGGTGTTAATTCAACAAACTTTAATTTGGGATTGAATTCACCACCTGATCTTACTGCGGCAACGGGAGTCACAGTTGATAATTCATTCATTATTACTTTTACAGATACTCAATCATGGCAAAGTAAAATTAGTAGTATTACCTACAATGGGAATACAGTAGATGCAGCTGCCTATGATATCAGTGTTGGAAATCAAATCACTTTTGATCCTTCGCTATCAACAGAATTGCAAATATCTGGGACAGCAGATTTCGTTTTTGTATCTGCAGGATTTAATGATAAAATTTTATCTCAGGAAATAGGACATGGAGCTCCGGCATCAATAAGTATTACTACACAGCCAACTGCTCCTAGTAGTAATGGAGGATTATTTGCAACTCAACCTGAAATAGGTAGCTTGGATCAATATGGAAATGCTTGTACAGGTGATAATGCGACTACAATATCAGTTGCTAAAGGAGATGCTGGTGATTGGACGTTAGGTGGATCACCTAATCAAACTTTGGCAGGAGGAGTATTTACTTACACTGATTTATCAGCCACCAGTACAGAAGCTGTTGCAGGTGCTTATCTAACCTTCTCTTCTGGAAGTTTTGCTACGCTTGATTCGAATCCATTTGACATACCCGTTGATGATGTACCAGATATATCTTCTGCTATAAATGCAACAGTGGATAATGAATTCTCTATTACATTTAGTGACGACGCCAGCTGGCGAGGAAATATTACGGACATTCAATACGGAGGAAATTCATTGCCTGTAGAGGCATATGTTACAACTTCCATTGGTCGTATTACCCTTAAACCGGCTGAATCAGCATTACTTCAGGTTGCTGGTTCTCAAGCACTATCTATTATTTCAAGTGGTTATTCGAATGCTGAGATTACACAAGAAATTGGACATGGACTTGTTGCTGATTTGTTCATAAGTACTCAGCCTGTTGGACCGAGTTCAAATGGAGCAAGTTTGGCTACTCAACCTGTGGTACAATTGCACGACCAATATGCAAATGTATGTACAACAGATAATACTACAACTATCTCGTCGGTAGCTACAGGTGGAACATGGACCTTGGGTGGAACTTCAGGTTTGACTTCATCGTCAGGTGTTTTCAATTTTACAGATTTAACAGCAAGTAGTGATGCAGAGCTTACTACTGCAACGATTATTTTTTCGTCATTTTCTTTAACAGATGTAACAAGTAATGCATTCACAGTACCTGCATTAGATGCTTCACCTCAATTGTTAGCATCGTCAAGCGCAACTGTTGACGGAGAATTTGAAATTTCTTTTGCTGCTAATCCAACCTGGCAATTGGCAATTGATTCAATTACATATGATGGAAATCTAATATCTGAAGGGGCTTACGATAAAACTCAGGGCGAAAAGATCATATTTGATCCTTCTCAGGATACTGATTTACAGGTGGCAGATACTAAAGATTTGGAGGTGCACGCAGCAGGTTATGAAACAGCTAGTGTTTCTCAAAAGATAAAGCATGGTGTTGCAAGTGAAATGGTGATTGTTTTGCAGCCGGCAGCTCCAGTAGAGAATGGTGGAGAATTGGCAACTCAGCCAGGTGTTACCCTTCGAGATCAATATGGAAATGATTGTTTAGAGGAAAATACTATTGAGATAACTGCGGATAAAGGAGATGTGAACGATTGGACTCTTGGTGGAACTTTAATAAAAACTGCAGCGAATGGATCGGTTAGTTATACTGATTTAACAGCAGCGAGTGATGGTCCAGTAAGTGGTGCGTTTATTAGCTTTTTGGCTTCTGGCTTAACAATTGTTAATTCAACAACATTTGATATTCCAGATTTAAATGCCGGACCGATTCTAACAGCAGCATCGAATGCAACAGTTGATACAGATTTTGAAATTACTTTCACGGAAAATGCAGATTGGAGATCAAAAATTACCGAAATAAAATATGGTGATGCAATATTGCCAACCAATGCTTATGACGCTACAGTCGCAGGTAAAATTACATTTAAACCAAGCGAATCGGCACTATTGCAATTGGTAAATGCCGACTATATATATGTTACTTCAACATCCTATTTACTCGATTCTGTTGAACAGGCAATTGCACATGGTGTGGCAAAAAATATTGTGATAACAACTCAGCCTATGGGACCAAACTCTAATGGTGAGGAGTTGGGAACACAACCTGTTGTAAAATTACAGGATCAGTATTTTAATGATTGTACAGGAGAGAATTCTATAACTATAAATGCAAATGCAAGCGGAGGCAGCTGGGACCTCGAAGGTACAGCTTCTTTAATGGTAACAAACGGTGTTGTAGCATATACAGATCTTACTGCCGGAAGTACAGATTTGATAAGTGATGCAACAATTACATTTTCCGGCACAGGACTAACAAATGTGGAATCTGGTTCGTTCTTGATTCCAGCTCCTCTTTTTGCACCCTCTCTTATAGCTTCAACAAGTGCAACAGTTGACTCTTTATTTGATGTTACTTTTTCGGAAAATCCCGAATGGCAAGGCAAAATTGATTCTCTGTCATACGGTGGAGTATTGCTTCCTTCAATAGCTTACGATAAGAGTCAGGCAGGTAAAATTGTATTCGATCCATCGCAGGATGCAAGTATGCAAGTTGCCGATACTAAGGAGATAATTGTTTTTTCTAGAGGATATCAAAATTCAACTGTAAATCAGGAAATAAAACATGGTAAGCCAGATACTTTAGTAATAGAAACGCAACCAACTGCTCCATTGGTTAATGGTGGAGAATTGGACTTGCAACCTAAGATTTCTGTAAAAGATCAATATAATAATGCATGTAATACCGAAAATGAATATGAAGTTTTAGTGATTAAAGGAGGAACAGGAGATTGGTTACTCGCGGGCGATACTTTACAAATGGTGAGCAATGGAGTAATTAATTACCGAAGTTTAACTGCATCAAGTAGTTTAGCTGTAACAGGTGCATATCTTACTTTTACAGGAGATGGAATTGCTTCCGTTGATTCCGATCCTTTTGATATTCCATCCTTGCAAAATCCACCAAATTTGTCAACTCAATTTGATGCAACAGTCGATAACGATTTTGAACTTACCTATTTTTCAATTGATGATTCCTGGTCGACGAGTATTGAATTGATTACTTATGAAGGAGATACACTTCCAAGTTCGGCGTACGATATTGATTCGGATAAAATTGTATTCTATGTATCCGAAGAGGTTCTTTTACAAAAATCAGGTGTATTCGATATTGTAGTTAAGGCGTTAGGATATAGTGATGCTACGGCAGAACAAACCGTAGGTCATGGAGTTGCCAATAGTATGAATATTACACAACAACCATTGGCTCCTTTAGCAAATGGAGATTTGTTGGCACAACAGCCAATTCTGGAATTTTACGATCAGTATTCTAATATTTGCGATAGTGATAATGAAAAGACCATTACAGCCAGTAGAAATGATGAGGGAGAATGGGACTTAGCAGGTACATTAGAAAAAACAGCTGAGAATGGAATTGTAAGTTTTAATGATTTGTCAGCCTTTTCAACCGGACCGATCACAGGAGCTGAAATTTTATTTAGCTCTACAGATATGGATGGAGTTGTTGCTACACCTTTTGATATTCCTGATATTGCAACGCCTCCTGTATTGACTGCAGCGGTTGGGGCAACAGTTGATAATCCATTTAAAATTACCTTTGAAGAAGATTCTGTATGGAGAAATAGGATTAATGTTGTAACGGTAAATGACAGTGTCTTAGTGGCAGAGAGTTATAATTTTTCGGTAGCTGGTGAACTTGAATTGATTCCGGCAGAATCGAAGTTTTTACAAACAAATGGAAGTTATGAGGTGATCGTTCAGTCAAGAGGATTTTCTCATGATATCATACAGCAAGATATTCAGCATGGTGTTGCGGATAGTTTATTGATTTTAACACAACCAACATCGCCATCTGAAAATGGAAATTTATTGGCTCAACAACCAGAACTGAAATTAGCAGATCAATATCTGAATGATTGTACAACTGACATTTCTACCATAGTATCAGTCGAAAAATTCGACACCAAAGCGTGGGAGTTGGGAGGAACTCTTGAGGTAACTTCTGTGGATGGTTTGATTAATTTCACTGATCTAACTGCAAAAAGTGAAATTGCAATAGATTCTGCTTACTTACAGTTCTATTTTATTGGTGATAGTGTAGTATCTGATTTATTTACAATTCCTGTTCCTGTAATTGATTTGACGGCAGCAGAGAATGCAACTGTTGACAATGAATTTACGATTCAGGCGAGTGACAACGCAAGTTGGAGAGATTCTATTTCGTCTATCAGTTTTGCAGGTA